>OLOS01001653.1_pt1 | contig 17473 bp, 9 predicted proteins | sample 1672631 | NCBI WGS metagenome assembly OLOS01 (sample SAMEA3136707, study PRJEB25190) | human gut metagenome | biome: human gut; feature: human-associated habitat; material: faeces | place: Austria | collected 2013 | reverse complement strand
TGTTTGCCGGAATTTTACGAAGCCACGCTATTGAAGAAAAGCGGTAATATTACCATCTTTCTTCAATCTTCATGCGCTCGATTTAGAGCTCCAAACTATTTCCCTTTAAAAGAAAATCGTAAATGCTCATCATTGTAATTCCATCTTCATCTCTGCTAACGTTAATCACATCTTTTACGATGATTATTTTCCATCAGGTGTGTTTCCTCACCTGTCGAAAACCTAGACGCGCATTTCGAAGTCCCACACCATTGAAAAAAAGTGGTAACATTACCACTTTTCTTCAATGATATTCCGTTCATGTTTTCTATACCGTAATCACCCGGTCCAACGCGCCATAGGCTTCCAGCTGGTTCTTTCCGCCCACTAGCACGATGCCCCCTTCGGCGATGGCTTTTGCCAGGGGTTCCGCATACTTCGCCAGCTTCTCCGGCGTGGAATTCAGCACCCGCCGCCGCTCGGTGCAGCGGTCCTCGTAGGTCCGGCCGCTGAGGTACATGCTATCCGCCCCGTTTCCTTTGAGGCGCGGCGTCAGTACTCGGGAGGACTCGGATACCGCCCCGATGATGAATCCGGTGAGGTCCGGATCGGCGTCGGTGAACTCCTTCAGGAAGGTTCCCACGGTTTCGTATTTATTCAAGGACTCGGCACCCTTTGGGTCCCGGTAGGAGTAGCATGCCGTCAGTCCGGACACGCCGGCGGTCAGGCCGGTTCCGTAAGCACCGCCTTGCACCCGGATGATATTCCAGAGGTACGCGTAGGAAACGATTCGTGCCGCCAGGGAGAGTTCCCCGTTCCACTGTGCGCCGAACTTGGTAATATCTCCGCCTCGGATGGCGAAGGAGATGTCCGCCGGAATCACGATGCCTTCTTTCCGGGCGCCCCACGGACGAACCGCCGGCTGCCCTTCCGCTTCCGACGAACCCTCTTCGAATTCCTCTGACGGCAAGCCGTTCCGGAACTCCGTCACCAGCGTCTGAACGTCGGACTCCGTGCCCCCGGTGATGCTCAGCATCATTTTGTTCGGGTTCACGCAGCGGTGCAGTTCCTCGGTCAGGAGGTTTTGGAAGGAGGTCCAGTCCCAATTCTCTTCCTGCCTCTTCATCCACTCGTAATAGGTCAGCCCGTCGGTGCATTCATTTACCACACCGGCGCCGGTGAACATGGCCGTCAGACGGCGCAGTCCCAGAGAATGGCCCGCCATGGCCATCTGCTGCTGCATGTCTCCGCGGTCCTGCTTCAGCAAATTTCGAACCGCCTCTTCGTCCAGCAGCTGCGTTTCACTCAACACTTCCGTTACCAAGGCCACCGCCGCTTCCAAATTCTTCGGCAAAGTGCTGAAGGTAGCGACCAGCTTCGCTTTATAGGATTCTCCGTCGTTGTTCTTCGAGAATGTTGCCGTGCTAAAATCAATATTTCCGCAGTACAGACGGCTCCGGTTCAGCAGATCCGTCGGGGTGGACCGTCGGGTGGCGATTTTGCCCAGAATTTCCGTCAGGAAGGAAATTCGAGACAGCTCTTCCTCTGTTCGGTCCGTGATATCGAAGAACGCCGTTACGTACAGGATTCCGCCGGTTGGGATGTCGTGCACCAACACCTTGGTGCCTTCCATATCCCGCACTTCCGTCGGAATATCCTCCGGCATATCCTGAATATCCGCTAAAGTCAAGTGCGGCAGGCATTGCAGATTCTCCTCCGAATCCGTTTCCTCTTGCCATTCCTGCAGTTCTCTTTCCCGACGCTGAAGGGCTTCCTTCTCCGCCGAATTCCAGGATGCTTCCTCATCCCGAAGTCGCCGTTCCTCTGCCTTTCGCCGTTCTTCACCCGCCCTGCGGGAAGGTTCCATAATAACCTCACAGCGGTGATCGTTATCCAGATAAACCGCCCGAAGGAGTTCCTCGAAATACCCTTGATCGGCTTTCTCCCGAAGCTTCTCGAAAATATCTCCCACCTGCAGGTTGGCTTCCGGCTTTCCGCCGTACAGCCAGCTCTCCAGGATGTTAAAACTGTAGATTAAGCCCGATGGGTAGGATCCGAAATCCCGTTCCCGCATGATGAATTCCGTATTGGCCAGGGCGGAATCCAGCTCCTCCCGGTCCAATCCTTCTTTTACCAGACGATTCAGCTCATCGTGAATCAAGGTGCGGATGAGATCCGTATTCTCCGGTGCGTAATTCCGGACTTCGATACGGGCGTAGGGCTGCCGCACCGAATCCATCACGGAGACGATCACGTCCTCGGCCAGGCCCCTGTCCAGAATGCATTTTACCAGCGGGGAGTGGTTGTTGTGGGCGATGACGCTGTGCAGCACGTGCATGGCCACCAGCTTCTCCCGGTCATCGTAATCGCCGATCACGCCGCCCCAGGCAATCCGCATCCGCGGTTCGTTCTCCTCATCCGGCGCAATCTCGTAGGTAACCCTGCGGCTTCCGCCGTCCACCGGTGCCTGTTTCGGCGGGAAGTGAACCGGCTCGGTCCGTCCAAAATCCTTCAGGTATTCGTCCTGGAGGATGCCCAGCACTTCGTCGATATCCAAATTTCCGTCCAGGCAGATGTAGGCGTTGGACGGTGCATAGAATTTCCGATGGGTGTGTATGAAATCCTCGTAGGTCAAATCCGGAATGTGTTTCGGATCGCCGCCGGAATTGAATCGGTACGGCGTATCCGGCAGCATCGCCTGGCACATGGCATCTTCCAGCAGCTCGTCGGCGTTGGCCATGGCCCCCTTCATTTCGTTGAACACCACCCCCTTGTAGGACGGTGTCCCGGCCTCATCAAAAGCGTAGTGCCAGCCCTCCTGCCGGAAAATGTTCGGATTCCGATAGATGGCCGGATGCAGCACCGCATCCATATACACCCGCATCAGATTGATGAAATCCTTGTTATTCTTGCTGGCCACCGGATACAAGGTTTTGTCCGGAAAAGTCATGGCATTCAGGAAGGTGTTCAGGGAATTCTTCACCAATTCCACAAAGGGCTCCTTCACCGGATACCGGTCCGACCCGCACAACACCGAATGTTCCAGAATATGGAACACTCCCGTATCGTTCCACGGCAGCGTCTTGAATGCAATCCCAAAGGTCTTGTTCTCCTCCGCCCGATCCAGCCAAATCAGCTTCAGCCCGGTGGTTTCGTGCTCCATCTGAATCAGGGTTCCCTGCAGCTCCTCCAAAGGCACCCGCCGCTGCACCCGAAACCTGTGCAGCACCTCATTTACTTCCAACTCTCTATGCTCCTGCATCGTCATACGCATTCCCTTTCTTCCATATTATAGGTAGTGATCTTCCACTTTTTCCGCCGCATACCGGTCCGTCGCCTCCGCAACATCCGGCACGTCCTCCGCTTTCGTTTCTCCCGCAGATTCCGCCGGTGCCGCCTCCGCAAATGCCTGGCTCAGCGCTGGCTGTTCCTCCTCTCGGGACTTCTTCTTGCCCCGCCGAGAAACGGCATGTCCCGCCGGAATATACTCCTTCGGATCCCGTACCTTCTTTCGGTTTCTTATAAAAAGAACCAGCGCCGCCACGTAGAACACCGGGGTAAAAACAAGAACGAAGGTCACCACGGTCCGGTCCATATCCGATGCAACTTCATTTCCCGGAAGCACCATCAGCAGCGGACACAGCCACAAAGCGTGGATGAACCACGGAACAATCATCGCGCCTTCCCGAGACCCCTTCCACAGAAGGCAGCTCATGATCACCATGGTGAAGAACGGGCTCAAAATGGTGTTCCAGCGCACGTCCGCCGGAACCGCACCTCCGCCCAAAGTGGTGAGTGCCGAGAGCAGTCCCACAAAGCCCAGGGTAATCCAGAAGCCTGAATGGAGATAGCTCCGGAAAGCATACCGGTCGAATCCCGGCTGCTTCTCACTGCGGCACAGAAAATACCAGCAAAGGAATTCCTCCACCGCTGCCATCAGCACGCCCAGCATCAGGCCGCCGGCCGTGGTGCCAATCTTCAGCCGGAACGCCCCTTCCACCACGTAATCCCGCAGCGCGCCTTCCAGCACCAGCACCAGCAGTGCCGTGCAAAATCCGTATATCAATCCGTGCCGGATTCGTTTGCCCGGCGTCCATTCTTTTTTTGTATCATTCGTCATTTCCCATTCCTCCTGATTTCGAAACTATGCCCCATTATACCCTATCCCCGGATTGAACGCAAAAAACATCCGGCGCCCCCGAACCCGTCAGGAGCGCCGTTTTCTGTCTATCTATATTCCGGTTACGAAAATTTCGATTCCGATGAGAATCAGGATTACACCTCTTATTCGGTCATTCCCAGAAATTCGTATCCCGCATCTTCGACCGCTGCTTTGACCGCATCGGCGGATACATCCTTGGAAAGAGTCAGCACCGCATTGCCGGCATCCTTATCCGGTGCCGCGCTCTCCACGCCATCCAGTGCCTCCAGTGCCTTCTTCACGTGAGCCTCGCAGTGCGGGCACATCATTCCTTTAATCTTTACTTCTGTTGTCATCTTCTTTTCCTCCTCTGTTTCATTAGATTTCAACAACGATTCCATTTCATATTCGATTTCTTCCATCGACGTCGCCTGTTTTCGAAGCGGCCGATCCTTGCCGGTATCCTGCATCCGGAAACGGTTCAGTCGAAGGGCGTTCATGCACACCGTAAAACTGGACAGGGACATGGCCGCCGCGCCCCACATTGGGTTCAAGCTAATCCCGGAATACAGCCCCGCTGCCATTGGAATCAGCAGGATGTTGTAGGCAAAGGCCCAGAACAGGTTTTCGTGGATGTTCCGAAGGGTGGCCCGGCTCAGCCGAATGGCCGCCGCCACGTCGGAAAGGCGAGAATTCATCAATACCACTTCCGCAGAGTCCACCGCCACATCCGTTCCGGCGCCGATAGCAATACCGATATCCGCTCGGGTCAGGGCCGGTGCATCGTTGATTCCGTCCCCTACCATGGCCACGGTTCCGTGCTCCTGAAGCCGGCGAATCACCTGCTCCTTTCCGTCCGGAAGCACCCCGGCGATGACATGTTTCACGCCCGCATCTCGGCCAATGGCTTCCGCCGTGTTCTTGTTGTCCCCGGTGAGCATGACCACTTCCACGCCCATGTTCCGCAGCTGCGCAATGGCTTCCCGGGAATCCTCCCGCACCGTATCCGCCACGGCGATAATTCCCAGAATCTCATTATTCCGGGTAAAATAAATCGGCGTTTTGCCGGAGGCGGCCAACCGGGCGGAGGCCTTCGTGAATTCCTCCGGAATGGAAGTCCGGCTTCGGATAAATTTCTCTGAACCTCCCACTATAGTACTGCCATCCACGGAGCCTTGCAAGCCGTTTCCCGGGAGTACTCGGAAATCTTTCACTTCCGTCTCCTCCGCTTTTTCTCCGGCATATTCCACAATGGCTTTTCCCAGAGGGTGCTCGCTGCGGTGCTCCAGCGCGGCGGCATATTTCAAAAGCATTTCTTCCGAAATTTCTTCCGCCGGAAGGAAATCCGTCACCTTAGGCCGACCTTCCGTAATGGTACCGGTCTTGTCCAGGGCGATGATATTGATTTTACCCGCGTTTTCCAACGACTCCGAGGTCTTGAACAGGATGCCGTTTCGGGCGCCCATTCCGTTTCCCACCATGATGGCCACCGGGGTTGCCAGACCCAGGGCGCAAGGGCAGGAGATTACCAGAACGGTGATGGCGTGTTCCAGTGCCTGGGACACCGCCGCTCCCTGCAGCATCCAAAGAGCGAAGACCAGGACAGCGATGCCGATTACCGCCGGCACGAAAATACCAGAGACTTTATCCGCAATCCGGGCAATCGGGGCTTTCGTGCCTGCCGCATCGCTTACCAACCGGATAATCTGGGCAAAGGTGGTATCCTCTCCCACCCGGGCCGCCCGGCACCGAAGATAGCCGGATTGGCTGATGGTGGCGGCGGAGGTGGAATCTCCCGGCGCCTTGTCCACCGGTACGGATTCTCCTGTCAGCGGAGATTCGTCTACGGCGGCCGTGCCTTCCAGCACCACCCCGTCCACCGGAATGGCGTCGCCGGATTTTACAATGTAGATGTCTCCGATCTGTACCGAATCCACCGGCACTTCCTGCAGCTCGCCGTTTCGTTCCAGCAATGCGGTCTTTGGCGCCATCTGCAGCAGGTTCTTCAGGGCATCGGTGGTGCGGCCTTTAGAAATGGATTCTAGCGTTTTCCCGATGGTGATAAGAGCCAGAATCATGGCCGCGGATTCGAAGTACAGCTGGTTGTGGTACAGCGGCATCAGCGCCATGTTATCCGTGCCGTCGGTGACCATATAGGTCATCTTCAGCAGGATGAACAGGGACCATAGAAAGGATACGCCGGAGCCCAGGGCCACCAAAGTGTCCATGTTGGGCGCTCCGTGCCGCAGGGATTTGAAGCCGGAGCGGAAGAAGTCCCGGTTGATGGTCATGATGATTAGAGCCAGCAGCATCTGAAAAATACCAAGGCCGATGTGGTTGTGGTTCAGAAATTCCGGCACCGGCCAGTCCAGCATATTGTGGCCCATGGTGATGTACATGAGCACCAAAAGCACGCCGATGGAAAGTTTTAACCGGCGAAGGAGCTTCGGGGTCTCCCGATCCCGGAGGGCATCCTCCTCGGCCTGAAAACGCTCGGTCATCCCCGGACGTCCCTGCCCGGCGGATTCTTTTTTTTGCTCCGCATCGTAGCCCGCATTCTGTACGGCAGAAATTACGGACTCCGGCGTTGCTGCGCCTTCCACCGTCATGGAATGGGTCAGCAGCGATACGTTCACGCGGTCCACCCCCGGCACGCCGCTCACGGCTTTCTCCACGTGGGCCTGGCAGGCGGCGCAGGTCATTCCCGTTACGATATATTGTTCCAAAATATAATCCTCCTTATTCTACTTCATCAAGCGCTGAAGCAGCTCGCACAGTTCGTCCACGGTCTCGTCCTTGCCGGAACGAATGTCTTCGGCCACGCAACTTCGGATATGACATCCCAAGAGCACCTTGTTGAAGCTGTTCAATGCACTGGTGGCCGCAGAAGACTGCACCAAAATATCCGGGCAGTAGGCATCGTTCTCTACCATCTTTTCCAAGCCCCGAATTTGTCCTTCGATTCGACGCAGCCGGGTAAGCAAAGCCTTCTGCTCCGCTTCCGTCCTTTTCTTGTGCCGCGTCCCGCAGCAGCAAGAGCTCTCGCTGCAGTTCTCGCTGGATTTCTCTATCATTTCGTTGTGTTCGTTGTCCATGTTGGTTCCTTTCCGGTTGTTGCCGTTTATTGATTGCAAGTCATTCCTCAGCAGGGCCTTCCTCAGCGGGCCTTCCTCAGTGGGGTCTTCCTCAATGGGGCCTTTCGGCTCCGGATACCCCCACGGGGTATCCTTACATCCAATATAATATACCCCCATGGGGTATCTGTCAAGGGGATAATTCCATTGTCGGTTGCCGGCGACCGCACAACCGTTGGGCCGGCAGCACCTTGGGGCGGCCGGTTTGCTCCCCGCTCCCCGCTAGGCCTTGGGGCTTCGTCCCGGGGAGCAAAATCTTCACACAACTTCCGGCCCCTGAGCGCCCTTTCGCCGGCAAACCGGCCCGCCGGCTGCAAAAAAACAGAAGCTGCCGCACCTTCCGGTGCAGCAGCCCCTTTCGCTCTCAGCAAATTACCTTATCTGCCTGTTTTTACAGTTTTCTCTTTTTCCGGCTTCCGGCCAGCGCTGCGAGGATTGCAGCGGATGCGCCCATCAGACCCAGATACAGGTCCGCGTTGCTGTCATCTCCGGTGAACGGCCCGATATTGTTGTTATCTGCCTTTCCGCCGTGCTTTCCGCTCGGATTCGGTGTGACTGTTTTCTTCTTATACCGGTTATAGAAGCGGATTTCCTTCTTGGTTCCGGTGGACCATTTCACGGACAGCGTTCCGTCCAGGTTATCCGTAACCGTCGCCGTTACCTTATATGCATTCGCATCATAGGATACACGCTTTGCATTGCCCTTTACTTCCTTGACGGTGTAGTTGTAGGTACCCACTTCGTCGAAGGTCAGGCTCTTAAAGGCAACACTTCCGTCGGCATTATTCTTCGCTTCCGCAACATTCTTTCCGTCCTTATCCTTCAGAACAAAGGTGAATTCCTTGTTCTTCAGTTTTCGGCCGGTCAGTGTCTTCCGGATCTTCACCGTATCCGTTACAGAGGATTCCTTAGAAGTGGTGCTGTAGGTGTTGTTAAACGCGAACAGCGGTGCTTCCTTCGGTTCCGTCTCTGCCGTGATATGGCCTTCCCCATCATCCTTTACGGTGACCTTTACGGTCTTTGTCTCGGTATCGTTGGCAACCCCCGGCTGCTCTCCGGATTCTTTTACCTGATAGGTAAATGTCTTCTCCGTCGCGTCTCCCAGGTCGTCCTTTCCGTAAGTGATGGTTCCGAAGTCGATGTTTCCGCCTTCTTCGTTCTTCACTTCCGTCTTCTCCGGCATCGGTGCGTTCTCTTCATCGGACGTCACGTTAAAGGTGAACTCATCCGCCTTCAGAGGGCGTCCTTCCAGTACCTTCTGACCGTTAAAGTGAACCGTTGCCTTATCCGACTTATACAGGTTCTCAAAAGCAAGTTTCGATCCCTCTTCCGATTCTGCCGTCAGGGTTCCGTCTCCGTTATCCGTTACCTCTACCCGGAAGGTCGGCGCCTGGGTGTTTGCCTGCAGGGCATTGTTTTCCGATGCGTTTTCCACTACCACATAGTCGATGTAGTATCTTGCACCGTTATCCAGCTCTGCCTTGTCGGCGTATCCCTTTGCCACCAGCTTCTCCAGATTGGAAACGGTGTAGGACAGGGTGCCGAAATGAATGGCTGCATCCTTGCCGCTTGTGGTGACTCCCGTGGTTACCGGTTTCTGATCTTCATGACCGGCATAGTATATGCTGAACTTGAACTCACCGGCCTTGATCGTCAGCTTGTTCTTCTTTTCGCTCAGAAGTGTCTTCGTTCCTTCCGGCGTGTACTCTCCGGCTGCCTCGTAGGTGTTTCGGAATGCCGGTGTCTCTTCCTGAACCGCGGTCATGATGCCGTTCTTCTTGGCAACCTTAACCTTGAGGACCTTTTCATTGTCGTCATAGGTCATTCCGGCTTTTCCGCCGTCTTTCTCCGTTACGATAAAAGTATATTCTCCTTCTTTGGAGAATTCCGCTCTGCCGAAGGAGAAGGTGGCTTTCTCGCCGTCCTTCATGCCGCTCAGACTTGCGTTCGTGTCATCCAGAACGATGTCCTTCTCATCGATGGCCTTCTGCGTTTCCGCATCGCCGGCCTTCAATACAAATTCGAACTTCTCGTCCTTCAGCATGCTGCGTCCCACCAGTTCTTTTGTACCGGTAATGGCCGCATCGCCTTCCATGGATGCCGGTGCGTACTTGTTGGTAAATACCATTGCATCTGCACTCTTGCCGCCGGCGGTGATGCTCTGCTCTGCCTTCAGCGTACCTCTTACATCCGTTACCTTGTAGGTCAGGGTGTATTCGGTGGAATCGTAGTTGTAGCTGGACTCGTTTCCGTTCTCTTCTGCCACCTTATAGGTGTAGGTTCCGGCCCGGGTAAAGTTGATCTTTCCGAAGTCCGCCTTTCCTTCACCCGTAATCTTTACCGTCTTCCGGTCATCCTTGCTTCCTTCCGGCATCGGCGCATTGTCTTTGCCGGTGAGGGTGAAGCGGAAGGTGCTGTCCTTCGCCGGATTTCCTCCGGCAATCTTCTTCTCTACGCTCGGAGTCGCATCCGTCGAATCCGGTGTGTAGGTGTTCTTAAACAGGATTGCTCCGGTTCCGCTCTTCCAGGTGACCTTCAGAGTACCATCCAGATTGTCCGTTACAATCGCACTGATTGTGTATGGCGTTGCATCGTAAGTGATGTGTCTGTCGTTTCCGGCCACTTCTTCTACTGTGTAGTTGTAAGTTCCCACATTCTTGAAGGTCAGCTTATCGAATGTGATGTTTCCGGCCTTATCATTGACTGCATTGCCAACGGTCTTTCCGTTTTCATCCTTCAATACAAAGTGGAATTCACCGTCCTCCATCCCGCGTCCGGCCAGTGCCTTCTTGATGGAAACATGTCCGGTGACAGAGGATTCCCGAGAGGTGGTGCTGTACGTATTGTTAAACGTAAACAGCGGTGCCGTATTCGGATCGGTCTCTGCCGTGATGTGACCCTTTCCGTCATCCTTTACGGTGACCTTTACGATCTTGGTTTCGGTGTCATTGCTTACACCCGGCCGGTTTCCGTATTCCTTCACCTTGTAGGTAAAGACCTTCTCCGTTGCATCGCCCAGGTCATTCTTGCCATAGGTGATGGCTCCGAAGTTCACACTGCCATCCGCCTTATTCTGTACTTCCGTCTGCTCCGGCATCGGTGCATTCGCTTCATCGGATGTAAACTTGAAGCTGAACTCATCTGCCTTCAGCTTACGACCTTCTAGTACTTTCTGTCCCTCGAAGTTTACGGTTGCCTTATCCGACTTATACAGGTTCTCGAACGCAATCTTCTGTCCGTATGTGGACTTCGTCGCCAAATTACCGCTTCCGTTGTCCGTTACCACTACTCGGAAAGTCTGAACCTGAGTGTTCTGCTGCAGCGCGCTGTTGCCCGTTGCATTCTCGGTTACCGCATAGTTGATGCTGTACTCGGCTCCGTTCTCCCGAACCTTCTTGTCCGCATATCCCTTTGCCACCAGCTTCTCCAAGTCGGAGATGGTGTAGGACAGAGTACCGAAGTGAATCGGTGCATACTTTCCGTTTCCGGTGGTTCCGGTGATTACCGGATCCAGGTCCTCGTGCCCGGCATAGTATACACTGAACTTAAACTGATCATCCTTTATGGACATCTTGTTTCCGTTTTCATTCAGCAGTGTTTTGCTGCCTTCCGGTGTGTATTCTCCGGATGCCTCGTAGGTGTTCTTGAATGCCGGTGTTTTTTCCTGAACCGCAGTCATGATGCCGTTTTCCTTGGAGACCTTCACCTTCAAGGTCTTGCTCTCGGTATCGTACTTCATTCCCGGCTTGCCGCCGTCCTTCTCTGTTACGAGGAAGGTGTATTCTCCTTCTTTGGCAAATTCCGCTCTGCCAAACATGAAGGTAGTAGTGGATCCGTCCGCCAAAGTGCTTACCCTTGCATTGGTGCTTCCCAGCACGATATCCTTCTCGTCAATGGCCTTCTGAGTCGCCTCGTCGCCGGCCTTTAGCGTGAAGTTGAATTCTTCATCCTTCAGCATATTCCGGCCAATCAGTGTCTTGGTTCCGGTGAGGGCGGTATCCCCATCCAGGGATGCCGGTGCATATTTATTGGTAAATACCATGCTGTCTGCACTCTTGCCGCCGGCGATGATTCTCTTCTCCGCCTTCAGCTTGCCATCTACATCCTTCACCTTGTAGGTCAGAGTGTATTCGGTGGCGTCGTAATCGTAGCTGGACTCGCTTCCAATCTTCTCGGTGACCTTATAAGTATAGGTTCCGGCCTGGGAGAAAGTAATCTTTCCGAAGTCCGCCTTTCCTTCGCCCGTAATCGATGCCGACTTCTTGCCATCCTTGCTGCTTTCCGGCATCGGTGCATTGTCGGTACCGGTGATGGTGAAGTGGAAGGTGCTGTCCTTTGCCGGCTGCTTTCCGCTAATCTTCTTCTCCACGCTCGGCGTTACATTCGTGGAATCTACCGTGTAGGTATTTCGGAACTGAATATTTCCGGTTCCGCTCTTCCAGGTTACTTTCAGAGTTCCGTCCAGATTATCCGTTACAACCGCACTAACCGCATAAGAAGTCGTATCGTAAGTAATGTGTCTGTCATTTCCCGGCACTTCTTCCACGGTGTAGTTATAGGTTCCCACATTCTTGAATGTCAGTTTCGAGAAGGTAATGTTTCCGTCCTTGTCGTTGACTGCCTTTCCGACTTCCTTTCCGGCCTCGTTCTTCAGAACGAAGTGGAATTCGCCGTCCTTCAGCGCACGTCCGGTCAACGCCTTCTTCATCTGCACCTGTCCGGTGACAGAGGAATCCTGAGAAGCGGTGCTGTACGTATTGTTAAATGTAAACAGCGGTGCCGTATTCGGATCGGTCTCTGCCGTGATGTGACCCTTTCCGTCATCCTTTACGGTGACCTTTACGATCTTGGTTTCGGTGTCATTGCTTACACCCGGCCGGTTTCCGTATTCCTTCACCTTGTAGGTAAAGACCTTCTCCGTTGCATCGCCCAGGTCATTCTTGCCATAGGTGATGGCTCCGAAGTTCACACTGCCATCCGCCTTATTCTGTACTTCCGTCTGCTCCGGCATCGGTGCGTCATCCGTATCCGCCTGAATGGCAAAATTCCAGGAATCTCCCTTCTTGAAATTCCGCCCCTTCAGATTCTTAATACCATCAATTTCCACCGTGCTGCTGTCCGTTTCCGGCTTATCTACGACCTGTCCGGTCTTCACGTAGTACACAACACCGTCCACGTTAACATAGGAGCTTTCCGCCTTGGATACGTACCACAGGACGTCGATTTCTCCTTTCGCGTACATTGCTGCATATTTGGCTCCCAGCGCCTTCTCAATGGATGCCTGAAGGACATCTCTGGAAGGTTCCTGAAGGATATTGTCGTATACGGTCTTGAAATACGTGTGCAGTGCTTCCGTGTCGAAGGAATCATACAGATTCACGTTTCCGCCGGTAATTGCCGCTTCTGCACCGGGCACGTATGCGCTTTTGGTCAGCACCTTTCCGTCCACAGAAGTGTAATCACTTCCGCCGCTTCCGTACACGTAGCCGGATGCCGTAGTCCCTACCGGAAAGTAGTGCTTTGGACTGTAATGCGTTGTACCATCCTCCGTCTGCGTACTGCTGTCATACCGAATAAAAAAGTGGGCATCGTAGCCGGAACCCAGAACCGGAGCCGGTTCCACATCCCCTATTACGCTGCTCACTGCTTTTCTGGCAGCCTGTACCGTGCCGGTTACGTTGCGTTCCGCTCCTCCATCATCCGCAGATGACGAAAATGGTGCAAAACAAAACACAACAAACAAAACCAGCAACCATAAGGTCGCCCTCCTAAGAATTTTGTTCCCCATCGTTACACCTCAAAGAAAAAAAATACGTAAAAAAATAAACATAAAGAAAAAAATACATTGAAAAAAACAATACCACCGAGAGTAACTATTCTTTTTTCCCCAAGTATAGTTTATTCTTTACCATTTGTATTGTAAATAGTTTTTCTAGTTTAATTCTTGTACTTATTTTGTACAGTATAATAAGTGCAATTCCAAGGAAAAAAGCATCCACCCATAGAAACTGCATGCTTCTTCGGGTGAATGCTTTATCGCTATTGTTGATATTTTCTTTTTTTATAAGCCGTAACGGGCTGCGTGAAATCCCTTGAACACCGGATCCCCGGTATACTCCAGCACTTCCGCTTCCCCGGTAAGCGCCTGCCATGCGCCTCTCGCCAGCGCCGCCAACTCGTATTCTCCCGGGAGAACCCACACCGGCGCAATCCATTCCACGTACGGACGGATTTGATCGATCACATAGGTTGAATGCGCCACGCCACCGGTGATAATAATCGCTTCCACTTTCCCTTGCAAGGCGGCTGCACAGGATCCGATGGCCTTTCCGAATTGGTACGCCATGGCATCGGTGCACAGCTTTGCATACTCATCTCCGTGCTTGATACGGCACACAATTTCACGCACGTCATCCGATCCAAGATGGCTGTAAAGCCCACCCTTCCGAGTGAGAAGTTCCTCCATCTGCTTGTAGGTGTACTTTCCGCTATACGCCATCTTGATGATTTTCACCGTCGGAAAAGAACCCACTCTGGTTGGCGTCATCGGACCGTCTCCCGCCAGATTATCGTTGCTGTCAATCATCTTTCCTTTTCGATGGGCGGTAAAAGAAACCCCGCCACCGATATGAGCGACCACAAAATTGTGATCTTCGTATCGGATGCCTTTCTCCAGACAGTACCGATGTGCCGCCTCTTTCTGATTCAGACAGTGCACATGGCTGTCCCGGTACATCCCTTTAATTCCGCTGATGCGAGCCAAATCCTGGAACTCATCCACATCCGGTGGATTGAATACCAGTGCTCTCCCGCCATATCTGGATTCCAGATAACGGGCAATCTGACAGGCCAGCATCGCCGGGTGGGAGACACCGGTTCGTGCGGTTTGACAGTCGTAGATCAGCTGATCGTTTACCGAATACACGCCGGAAACACAGGATGCCATCCCGCCACCCCGGGCCACAAAGGAGTCCACTTCAGTCAGGTCCACCTGATTTACTTGGCAGGCGTTTTCCACCAGCTTTGCCCGGTACATCAATTGAGACTGGACGCAGTCGAACTGCTCCAGCTCTTCCTTGGTATGATAGATATTCTCTATAAATACCTTCTGATCGTTCCGGTATACCCCGATTTTTGTGGAGGTGGATCCCGGGTTGATCGTTACAATCGTAAAGATTTTTTTACCGTCTACGATTTTCATATCTCGGTCTCCTTTGCGTTTCATTCGGTGTCCTTCTGCTCAAGCGATTGCCTGCAGCCATCGGCCGCAGGCAATCCAAGCAGGTAGTTATTAAGCAGGCTAGGCTTGCGCTTTCGCCTCTTTGATGGAGTCAATCAGCAGCGGAACAACCTTGAACAGGTCGCCAACGATGCCGTAATCTGCCACTTCGAAAATCGGTGCATTGTCCGCCTTGTTGATAGCGATGATGCATTCCGAATCCTGCATGCCGGCTTTGTGCTGAATCGCACCGGAAATTCCCAGTGCTACGTATACCTTCGGATGTACGGTCTTTCCGGTCTGACCAACCTGATGATCCGCACCGATCCATCCGGCATCTACCACCGCACGGGATGCGCCAACGACGCCGCCCAGCAGGTCTGCCAGTTCTTCTGCCAGCTTAATTCCGCCGTCTACATCCTTCGCGATACCACGGCCAACGGATACGATAAAGTCCGCGCCGATCAGGTCTACCATCTTCTTGGCAGCCTTCACGATATCTACTACTTCGGTCTCGATATCCGATGCTTCCAGCTTGAATTCCGGATGAACGAGTTCAACCGCATTTGCTTTTGCTTCGTCGAACGGTCTCTTCTTCATAACGCCCGGACGAACCGTTGCCATTGCCGGACGGAATCTCGGGCACACGATGGTTGCCATCAAGTGTCCGCCGAATGCCGGACGGGTCATCTTCATATTGGTATTTACATCGAAGAGCTTGCTTTCGAACTTGGTGTTCTCCACATCCAGAGAAGAACCGGTCTTCAGGAAGTCGATGTATCCGCCCAAATCTACATCCAGGTGGGTGCAGTCTGCACACAGACCGGTGTGAAGTCTTGCGGCACATCTCGGTGCCAGGTCTCTTCCGATGTTGGAAGCGCCGAACAGCATGATTTCCGGCTTGTATTCTTCTACCATGTCACAGATGACTTTGGTGTATCCATCTGTAGTGTAGTTCTTCAGAAGCGGGCTGTCGCATACGATGACCTGATCGGCACCGTAACCGCCCAATTCCTTTGCAATTCCTTCTACGTTTTCTCCCAGGAGGATACCGCACAGGTTTACTCCCAGTTCGTCTGCCAACTTCCGGCCTTCGGAAATCAGCTCAAAAGTTGTCGGCATCATTACGCCCTGACGCTGCTCACAGAAAACCCATACATTCTTGAAAGCAGCAATATCTGCACTATCGTAAGCCATAAATATTTCTCCTTTCTTAGATGATGTGCTTGCCGGTGAGGATACCTGCCAGCTCGTCTGTTGTTTCTTTTCCGCAGCCGTCCAAAATCATTCCGGCGCCCTTTCTTGGTGGAGTGAAGGACTTGAAGATGTTGGTCGGGGATCCCTTCAGGCCGATGGTAGTCTTGTCAATCAGCGGATGATCCTTCAACGCTTCGTAATCCATTACCTTAACCGGCATGTCGAAGCACTTCTCGGTTCCTGCTACGGACATGTATCTCGGCTCGTTCAGCTCCTTGATGCAGGTGATCATGCATGGTGTGTGTGTTTTTACTACCATGTAGCCGTCTTCCAGCATTCTCTGAACGGTCAGTGTATTTCCGTCTTTCTCAATCTTTCCGGCATATGTAATCTGCGGGAGATGGAGTTTTTCCGCAATCTGCGGTCCAACCTGTGCCGTATCTCCATCGATTGCCTGACGTCCGGCGATGATGATGTCTTCGTCGCCCAGTCCGTAGGTGTCGATTGCCGCTGCAATGATCTGAGATGTAGCATACGTATCGGATCCGCCGAATTCTCTTGCGGAAATCAGCACGGTTTCGTCCACGCCCATTGCCATCAGCTCTCTCAGCATGCCTTCTGCAGGAGGCGGTCCCATGGTGAATGCAACTACCTCACAGCCATATTCGTCTTTCAGCGCCAGAGCCGCTTCCACCGCATTCAAGTCATCCGGGTTGATGATTGTCTGCATGGATGCACGGTTCAGCGTACCGTCATCGTTCACTGCTACCTTGCCGGAGGTATCAGGAACCTGCTTTACAGTTACCAAAATTTTCATATTTCCGTTACCTCCTTACTTTCTGAGCAGGCTGTTGGCGATAACCACCTGCTGGATTTCACTGGTTCCTTCGAAGATGCTCAGGATACGAGCGTCACGGTACATTCTTTCCACTCTGTACTCTTCGATGTATCCGTATCCGCCGTGAATCTGAACGGCTTCATATGCGCATCTGTTTGCCATCTCTGCGGCAAAGAACTTCGCTTCGGAGCACGCCTTGCTGGCATCCGGATGGTTGGCATCCTTCAGAACCGCTGCGTGATAGGTCAGCTGACGAGCTGCTTCCAGTTCGGTCTGCATCTTCGCAATCTTGAAGCTAATCGCCTGGAAATCTGCCAGTCTGTGTCCGAACTGCTTTCTCTCCATGGAATACTTCACGGCTTCGTCCAGGCAGCCCTGTGCCAGACCGATTGCCATTGCGGCTACGCCCAGACGTCCGCCATCCAGAGTCTTCATCGCATACTGGAATCCCTTGTTCAGAGGTCCTACCAGGTTCTCCTTCGGAACGCGAACGTCTTCGAATACAACGTCGCAAGTCGGATAGCCCTTGATACCCATCTTCTTCTCCGGAGCGCCCAGGGAAACGCCGTCGGCGTGCATGTCCACGATGAACATGGAGATTCCTCTGGAACCCTTCAGGCTCAGATCGGTCTTTGCGAAAATAATAATCCAGTCTGCCATCGGTGCACCGGAGATAAAGCACTTACGGCCGTTGATGATATAATCGTCACCATCCGGAATTGCGGTGGTGGTGGTACCACCGGCATCGGAGCCGGCACCCGGCTCGGTCAATCCGAATACCATGCAGAGAGCGTTTGCGTGCCTCGAAGACGAAGGGCTTGTGATCACCGCGGGCTTTGGCTTCCTCGTCAAAGAAATGCGGCGTTTGTCCGCGCCGGTCGATGAAGAAAGCCGCCAGCTTGAGATACCGCTTTTCCTGTGTAAGACCATGCAGCTTTACCAGTGCCAGCTCAATCTCAGGGTGG
>OLOS01001647.1_pt1 | contig 17514 bp, 10 predicted proteins | sample 1672631 | NCBI WGS metagenome assembly OLOS01 (sample SAMEA3136707, study PRJEB25190) | human gut metagenome | biome: human gut; feature: human-associated habitat; material: faeces | place: Austria | collected 2013 | reverse complement strand
ACATGAGCAAAAGGAAAGCCTCGCAGAGGCGATTTTGCGAATGGACTCTGAACAGATACTTGCATTTTTTTGCGGGTTATTGTTATAATAGCAGATAGAAGAACAGAATATTTGTTCGATTTCGAAGAAGAATGAATGGAGCGGGTTGCGAATGGCTTCATCGATTTTGGGAGTGCAAAGCACAGAAAAATCGACGCCGGGCTCATTTGTCGGGCAACTCATTTTGTAAAGGATTAAGAGAGGATTAAAAGTATGGCAAACAATACCACATACGATGCCAGCAGTATTTCTGTGCTGGAAGGACTGGAGGCTGTGAGAAAAAGGCCCGGTATGTATATAGGAAGCGTATCACGGAAGGGACTGAATCATCTGATCTATGAGATCGTAGACAATGCGGTGGATGAGCATCTGGCAGGATTTTGTGACAGAATTGAGGTAACGCTGGAAAAGGATGGATCTGCCACCGTCAATGACAATGGCCGTGGAATTCCCGTAGGTATGCATGAAAAAGGCATGTCAGCAGAGCGTCTCGTTTTTACCACTCTGCATGCAGGTGGAAAGTTTGACAATACAGTCTATAAGACAAGCGGTGGCCTGCATGGAGTCGGTTCCTCTGTCGTTAATGCATTATCCACTTATCTCGATATAAAAGTAAGCCGCGAGGGTGCAATCCATCATGACCGCTATGAAAGAGGAGTTCCGGTGATCGAGCTGGAAAACGGGCTGCTGCCTGTGATCGGCAGGACAAAGAAGACCGGAACTTGGATTAATTTTCTGCCGGATCCGGAGATTTTTGAGAAAACAAGGTTTGCAGCTGCGGAGGTGAAGAGCAGGCTTCATGAGACGGCATATCTGAACCCTGAGCTGACGATCGTATTTGAAGACAAAAGGGAAGAGGAGCCGGAAATTATTGAATTTCATGAGCCGGATGGAATCATAGGTTTTGTAAAGGATCTGAACAGGAAAAAGGAAGCGGTTCACGAGCCGGTATATTTTAAAGGAGAATCTGACGGAATCACGGTAGAATGTGCCTTTCAGTATATCAACGAATTTCATGAAAATGTCCTGGGATTTTGCAATAACATTTTCAATGCGGAGGGTGGAACACATCTGACCGGATTTAAGACGACCTTCACGACGGTGATGAATACCTATGCAAGAGAGCTGGGGATCCTTAAGGAGAAGGATGCCAATTTTACAGGAGCAGATATCAGGAATGGACTGACTGCTGTCATATCTATTAAGCATCCGGCTCCGCGGTTTGAGGGACAGACGAAGACGAAGCTGGACAACCAGGATGCTTCGAAGGCTACCGGAAAAGTGACGGGAGAAGAGGTTGTCCGGTATTTTGACCGAAATCTGGATACACTGAAAAATGTACTCGCCTGTGCCGAGAAGGCGGCGAAGATCCGGAAAACGGAAGAGAAAGCAAAGACCAATATGCTGTCAAAGCCAAAGTATTCCTTTGATTCTAACGGGAAGCTGGCGAATTGTGAGAGCAAAGATCCCTCGCGATGTGAGATTTTTATCGTGGAAGGTGATTCTGCAGGCGGTTCAGCCAAAACAGCCCGGAACAGGAATTTCCAGGCAATCCTTCCGATACGCGGAAAGATCCTGAATGTGGAGAAAGCAAGCATTGACAAGGTACTGGCAAATGCAGAGATCAAGACGATGATCAATGCCTTTGGATGCGGATTCTCGGAAGGTTATGGAAATGATTTTGATATTTCGAAGCTGCGTTATGACAAGATCGTGATCATGGCGGATGCCGATGTGGATGGTGCCCATATCTGTACACTTCTTCTGACGCTGTTTTACCGCTTTATGCCGGATCTGATCTATGAAGGACATGTCTATATTGCCATGCCGCCGCTGTATAAGGCGATGCCGTCAAAGGGTGAGGAGGAATATCTTTATGATGATAAAGCCCTGGAACGTTATCGAAAGACGCATAAAGGGCCGTTCACTCTGCAGCGCTACAAGGGTCTCGGTGAAATGGATGCCGCACAGCTCTGGGAGACAACGCTGAACCCGGAAACACGGCGGATGAAACGGGTAGAGATCGAAGATGCGAGGATGGCATCCGATGTAACGGAGATGCTGATGGGAACGGAGGTGCCTCCGCGAAAGGCGTTCATCTATGAGCATGCGAAGGATGCGCAGCTCGATATATAAATACACGGTAAGGAGCTGGTAGAGACTATGGAACATTTAGAGCAAAATATTATTCGCACGGAGTATTCCGATGTGATGCAGAAATCCTATATTGATTATGCCATGAGTGTCATAATCTCGCGTGCACTGCCCGATGTCAGAGATGGTTTGAAGCCGGTACAGCGCCGCACATTGTATGATATGTATGAGCTGGGGATCCGTTACGACAGGCCTTATCGAAAGTGTGCCCGTATCGTGGGTGATACCATGGGTAAATATCATCCTCACGGGGACAGTTCTATCTATGAGGCGCTTGTTGTCATGGCTCAGGAGTTTAAGAAAGGCCTTCCGCTGGTAGACGGACATGGAAATTTCGGATCAATTGAAGGAGACGGGGCTGCGGCTATGCGTTATACGGAGGCGAGGCTTCAGAGGATCACACAGGAGACGTTCCTTGGCGATCTGGATAAAAATGTGGTAGACTTCCTTCCGAATTTTGACGAGACGGAAAAGGAACCGGAGGTACTGCCGGTAAGGATTCCGAATTTTCTTGTGAATGGTTCCGAGGGCATTGCCGTAGGTATGGTAACCAGTACACCGCCACACAACCTGGGCGAAGTGATCGATGCTGTGATCGCTATGATAAAAAACAATAAGATTTCAGATGAAGAGCTGCTGCAGTACATCCAGGGACCTGATTTTCCGACAGGTGGAATTGTTGTAAATAAGGATGAGCTGCTGCAGATCTATCAGACAGGCTGTGGCAGGATCAGGCTCAGAGGCCGCGTAGAGATTGAACAGACCAAAGGCGGAAAGGAACGCATTGTTATTACGGAGATTCCGTATACGATGCTCGGTGCCAATATCGGAAAGTTCTTAAATGATGTAGCGGCACTGATCGAGACAAAGAAGACGACGGATATCGTAGATATTTCCAACCAGTCTTCAAAAGAGGGTATTCGCATCGTACTGGAACTGAAGAAAAATGCAGACGCACAGAATATTATTAACCTGCTTTACAAAAAGACGAGACTTGAAGATACCTTCAGTGTCAATATGCTGGCTGTCTGTGACGGAAGGCCGGAGATCATGAGCCTTCGCAGCGTTCTGGAACATCATATCGATTTTCAGTTTGAACTGGCTACAAGAAAGTACCGCACACTGCTGGATAAAGAGCTTTCCAGAAAGGAAATTCAGGAAGGTCTGATTAAGGCATGTGATGTGATCGACCTGATCATTGAAATCCTGCGGGGAAGTAAAAGCCAGAAGCAGGTAAAAGCCTGCCTGGTAAACGGTGAGACAGAAGGAATCCGTTTTAAATCGGAAGCATCCAGAAAAGCAGCTGAAGGTCTGCATTTTACGGAGGCACAGGCCACAGCGATTCTTGAAATGCGTCTGTATAAGCTGATCGGCCTGGAAATTGAAGCTCTGATGAAGGAGCATGAAACAACACTGGCAAATATCACACGATATGAGGATATCCTGAATCATTACCGCTCCATGGCAAAAGTAATCATAAAAGAGCTGGAAACAGTGAAGAAGCAGTATGCCGTGCCACGCAAAACATCCATAGAAAATGCTAAAGAAGCTGTTTATGAGGAAAAGAAGCCTGTGGAAACGGAGGTTGTGTTCCTGATGGACCGCTTCGGCTATGCCAGGACAGTGGATGTTTCTGTTTATGAAAGAAACAGGGAAGCGGCAGATTCTGAGAATAAATATGTCATTACCTGTATGAATACGGACAAGATCTGTATCTTTACAGATAACGGGAAGCTTCATACCGTCAGATTGCAGGAGGTTCCCTATGGGAAATTCCGGGATAAGGGAACACCTGTTGACAATCTCTGTAATTACAACAGTTCACAGGAACAGATCGTTTTTGCAGAGTGTCTTCAGAAGGTAAAGAATTCCATGCTGCTGTTTGCCACCGCTCAGGGAATGCTTAAGCAGGTAGAAGGCAGTGAGTTTGACGTATCCAAACGCACGATAGCAGCCACGAAGCTGCAGGAAGAGGACGAGATTATTTCCATACACCCCATGGAAAATACAGAACACCTTGTTTTACAGACAAAACAGGGATTTTTCTTAAGATTCCATGCAGAAGAAGTTCCGCAGAAAAAGAAAGCGGCCGTGGGTGTCCGTGGGATCCGTCTGGGAGAAAGCGACCGGCTGGAGTCTGTTTTCTATCTGGACGCATCCTCCGACCAGGCCGTCATCTATAAAGAGAAGGAGATTCATCTGAACCGTCTGAAAATTGCAAAAAGAGATGGAAAAGGAACAAAAGCAAAAATACCAAAGAGTGAATAAAATTAAAAAGTAACCATATGGAAATATTTACAAGTAAAAATTGGAAGACATAGCTTGACACTTACGCTGTTTTCAATGTATCGTAATATAAGAAATGCATAACTGTTCATCCGAAGGCAGATAAGATTACGCACCTCTTTATGTGGTGAGTAAAACAAATCTGCCTGAATGGCTGAACAATTTTTGTATTTTTAAATAGTACATGTGAATAGGAGTAAGAAAAAGAAATGAAAGACAAGATTTTTGGTGTACTTCAGCGCGTGGGAAGATCATTTATGCTTCCAATCGCCATTCTTCCGGCTGCGGGACTTCTGCTGGGATTTGGCGGTTCCTTCACAAATGAGACCATGCTGCAGACGTATGGACTGTGGGAGCTTATGGGGCCGGGAACGATCTTCTATGCCATTTTCCAGGTTATGAGCGAGGCGGGAAATATCGTTTTTTCAAACCTGCCGATCATATTTGCCATGGGCGTGGCGATCGGTATGGCGAAGAAGGAAAAAGAGGTGGCGGCACTGGCAGCTGCAATCGCTTTTTTCATCATGCATGCTTCGATTGGTGCTTTGATCACAATAAACGGCGGTGAAGAGAGTATGCTGAGTGGTGCCGTTACTTCCGTATGCGGAATCACTTCTCTTCAGATGGGCGTATTTGGAGGAATCATCGTAGGCCTGGGTGTGGCGGCACTTCATAACAGGTTTCATAAAATCGAGCTTCCGCAGGTACTGTCTTTCTTTGGAGGTACCCGGTTTGTGCCGATCATCAGTGCACTGGTTTATACAGGCGTGGGAATTTTGATGTTCTTTATCTGGCCGGTCATTCAGAGAGGCATTTATGCGGTCGGTGATGTGGTACTTAATTCCGGATATGCAGGGACATGGGTATATGGACTGATGGAGCGTATTCTGCTTCCGTTTGGACTTCATCATGTATTCTACCTTCCATTCTGGCAGACAGCTGTCGGAGGCACCCTTGAAGTTGCCGGTAAGACGATTGAAGGTGCACAGAATATTTTCTTTGCCCAGCTGGCTGACCCGACAGTGGAGCATTTTGCTGTTTCAGCCACCCGCTTTATGTCCGGAAAATTCCCGCTGATGATCTTCGGTCTTCCGGGAGCGGCACTTGCCATGTATAAGACAGCATTGCCGGAGAATAAGAAGACAGTTGCAGGACTTCTGCTCTCAGCGGCACTGACCTCCATGCTGACCGGTATCACAGAGCCTCTGGAATTTACCTTCCTGTTTGTGGCACCGCTTCTTTATGGAATCCACTGTGTTTTTGCAGGACTTGCTTATATGCTGATGCATGTTTTTAACGTAGGAGTGGGTATGACCTTCTCAGGCGGACTGATCGATATGTTCCTGTTCGGTATCCTTCAGGGAAATGCGAAGACGAACTGGGTATGGATCGTTATTGTAGGTGTTTTCTACTTTATTGTTTATTATCTGCTGTTCCGTGTCCTGATTACCAGATTAAATCTGATGACACCGGGACGTACTGCAGGAGAAGAGGTAAAATTATACCGCAGAAGTGATGTGGATGCGAAGAAAAATGGAGAAGCGTCTGCCGGAGCATCTGCTGCTGAAGATACATTGTCCGCAGGTATCTGCCAGGGGCTTGGAGGAAGAGAGAATATTTCCGATGTGGACTGCTGTGCGACAAGGCTTCGTTGTACCGTTCATGATGCGTCTCTTGTGGATGATGCACGGTTAAAGGAAACGGGTGCATCCGGCGTCATCCATAAAGGAAACGGTGTACAGATCATCTACGGTCCCAGAGTTACGGTTATTAAGTCAGACCTGGAAGATTACCTGTCTCATTAAACAGAATATACTTGAAATTATCTGTCAGACAGTGCTATACTTAAAGCATCATAAAAAGTGGCATCGGAAGATGCAAAGGCACGATTCGGATGCCGCAAAAGAAAAGGAGAAAAGATATGAAATCATTTAATTATGTCATCACAGATGAAGTAGGAATTCACGCAAGACCGGCAGGAATCCTGGTAAAAGAGGCTAAGAAATATGCTTCTACGATCATGATCGTTAAAAACGGAAAGAAAGCAGATGCTACCAGACTGATGGCTCTTATGGGACTGGGCGTAAAGTGTGGTGAAGAAGTAACCGTAGAGGTTACCGGTGATGATGAAGAAGCTGTTTGCGCAGAGATGGAGAAATTCTTCAAAGAAAATTTATAAGAAACATTGTAAATGTCTCGTTGACTTTTAGACAGAGAGTATATATAATGTTTTCGGCAGAACCGGTACGTCAGAGATTCTGGCGTACCGGTTTTTTCTGAGGAAACAATAGACGAATCTGTAGCCTGCTGTTCTGAACGGATACGGAAAAGTAGAAATATTGTAATTGTGAGAATTAAAAAACAGTTACAAAGTGAATGCGAAAGGAGTGCATGTATGGGCGGTATTTTTGGCGTTGCATCAAAGCAGAACTGTGTGATGGATTTATTTTTCGGAGTAGACTATCATTCCCATCTGGGGACGAGAAGAGGCGGTATGACTGTGCATGGCGCAGCCGGATTTAATAAGGCCATCCACAATATCGAAAATTCTCCGTTCCGCACAAAGTTTGAACGTGATGTGGACGAGATGGAAGGAAATCTTGGTATCGGATGTATTTCTGACAGTGAGCCGCAGCCGCTTGTGATTCAGTCACATCTGGGTAGCTTTGCGATCACAACGGTGGGAAGGCTGGATAATGAGGAGGAGCTGATCCGGATGGCCTTTCAGGACGGTCCGACGCAGTTCCTTGAAATGAGCGGTGGAAAGATCAATGCCACAGAGCTGGTGGCATCTCTGATCAACCGGAGAGACAGCATTATAGAAGGAATCCGCTATGTTCAGAAAATTGTAAAAGGCTCCCTGACTCTGATGGTCATGACGAAAGAAGGTATCTACGCTGCCAGAGACCGGATGGGTAGAACGCCACTTGTGATCGGACGGAAAAAGGATGCTTTTTGTGCCTCCTTTGAAAGCTTTGCCTATATTAATCTGGGATATACAGATTATAAGGAATTGGGACCCGGGGAAATCGTATATATGACACCTGAAGGTGTAGAGACCGTCAGCCCTCCGGGAAAGGAGATGAAGATATGTTCCTTCCTCTGGGTCTACTATGGTTATCCGACTTCTGCCTACGAAGGTGTCAACGTGGAAGAAATGCGCTATCAATGCGGAAAAATGCTGGCAAAGCGTGATGATGTACAGGCGGACTATGCAGCAGGTGTGCCCGATTCCGGAATCGCTCATGCCATCGGTTATGCCAATGAGTCCGGCATTCCTTTTGCAAGACCTTTTATCAAATACACACCGACCTGGCCGCGTTCCTTCATGCCCACGAAGCAGAGTCAGAGAAACCTGATCGCCAGAATGAAGCTGATTCCGGTAGATTCTCTGATACGGGGGAAGAGAATGGTACTGATTGATGATTCGATCGTAAGGGGTACGCAGCTTCGTGAAACAACGGAGTTTCTGTATCAGAGCGGTGCAAAGGAAGTACATATTCGTCCGGCATGTCCACCGCTTCTGTTCGGATGCAAATATCTGAATTTTTCACGATCGAAATCGGAACTGGATCTGATCACCAGAAGGATCATCAGAGACCGTGAAGGGGACAGAGAGGCCGAGATGCTTAAAGACTATGCAGATCCTGACAGCCAGAATTACAAAGAGATGGTGGATGAGATCCGCAAACAGCTGAATTTTACCAGTCTCAGATTCCACAGACTGGATGATATGGAGGAATCCATAGGAATCTCCCCATGCAAGCTCTGTACCTACTGCTGGAGCGGCAGAGAATGATGATGACTGTTGGCAATGGGTCGAAACGTTACCACAGATGATAGAGAAAGGCTGAAAAATGACGAATGAATGGAAGGTATACGAACATCGTGTACAGTATTATGAGACGGATCAGATGGGAATCGTGCACCACTCGAACTATATCCGCTGGTTTGAAGAGGCAAGAACAGATATGCTCCGCCAGGCGGGATACGGTTATGGGAAGCTTGAGAGTCTGGGAATCATCAGTCCCGTGCTTCAGGTGTCAGCAGATTATCAGTCGATGACCCATTTCGAGGATTTGGTTGTGATCCGCGTAAAGCTTCTTCAGTTTAATGGAATTATTCTCAGGCTTTCTTATCAGGTGGAGGACAGTGTTACGAAAGAGGTGCGATGTACAGGAGAAAGTAAGCACTGCTTTCTGGATACAGAAGGGCGGCCGGTATCCCTGAAAAAGAAGAACCGGGAGATGTATGACATCTTTCTTCAGATGATGGAAGAGCAGGAACGTAGTAGTACTGATTCTTCAGATGATGGAAGAGCAGGAACGCAGTAGTTCTGATTCTTTAAATGTTATAGAGAGTGGAAAGGAAGACCTTGCGGGTTTATTAGCAAGGTCTTCCTTTCCACTTTCCTATTGTACAAAATGTGAATAGAAACGCTGCGGTTACTTCTGAACCAGTCGCTCCAGATCTTCATAAAATCCGGGATAGCTGATCTTTACACAGTCCGCACCGGAAATATCTGTTTCACCATCAGACATCAGAGCAGCAATTGCGAAGGACATGGCAATGCGGTGATCCAGCCGGCTGTCGATCGCTGCACCATGGAGAGGATGTCCGCCTTCAATGATCATACCATCATCCGTTGCGCGAATGTGTGCGCCCATAGCGGAAAGATTCTTTACCATGACATCGATCCGGTTAGATTCTTTTACTTTCAGTTCCTGTGCATCCCGGATGACCGTGGTTCCACTGGCAAAGCAGGCCAGAACAGCAATGATCGGAATCTCGTCAATCAGCGTCGGTATGATGCTTCCGCCAATTGTAACTCCATGAAGATCTCCATATTTTACAAGAAGGTCAGCAGTAGGTTCTCCATTGTCATGATTTACATTCAGGAGTGTAATATTTCCTCCCATTTCATGGAATACACGAAGAATGCCGTCTCTTGTCGGATTGATGCCGACATTTCTGATCAGGATCTCGGAATCAGGGACGATCAGCCCTGCGGCAAGAAAGTAAGCGGCAGAAGAAATATCGCCCGGAACTTGTACCTTCTGACCGGTAAGATGCGGTTCAGGAGTGATCGTTGCCGTACACCCATCTGTATGGACATCCGCTCCAAAGTAGTGCAGCATGATTTCCGAATGATTTCTTGAAAGAAAAGGCTCTGTCACGCTTGTAGGTGCATCTGCATAGAGACCGGCAAGCAGGATGGAGGATTTCACCTGGGCGGATGCAACAGGTGAATGATAATGGATTCCTTTCAGGGATCTGCCCAGGATGCGAAGCGGTGCACATCCGTTTCCTCGTATACTGGCAATCGATGCTCCCATCTGTGTCAGTGGATCGATGATCCGTTTCATAGGACGTGTCTGGATGGAGGCATCTCCGTTTAATATAGTTTCAAAAGGCTGCCCTGCAAGAATACCTGAAATCAGACGCGTTGTAGTTCCGCTGTTTCCGGTATCCAGTTCTGTGGCTGATTCTGCAAGACCGTGAAGACCTTTTCCATGGACGAGTACTCTGTTTGAAAATACATCAATCTGGATGCCCAGACGTCGGAAACAGTCGATGGTGGAAAGGCAGTCAGCCCCCTCCAGAAAGTTCGTTACCTCCGTTGTACCCTCTGCCAGTGCGCCCAGCATAATGGCCCGATGTGAGATTGATTTATCGCCGGGAACTGTCACATCCCCCTGCAGTTTTCTGATTCTGTGAAATTTCATAATCATATACCAGTGTGTGTATCCTTTCTGTATTCAGGTACGGCTTGGCGTACTTGCTGCTAGTATGACATAAAAGTGGAAGATTATCGCTCATAAATCGTATACCGGTACCTGCGCAGCAGCTCAACTGCCTTTTTGCGTGATGTTTCGTCATAAAATTCTACCTGAAGAACGGCTTCTTCAAATTCCCGGTTGTGGACGATTCCAATATTCTTGATGCTGATACCGTTCGTGGCTAGAATCGTGGCAAGCGCAGCAATTCCTCCTGCCTCATCTACCATGTCGCAATAGATCGAGTAAACCTTGCGAAGGGGACCGCTTGCGACATCGCTGATGGAATTCCGGTATTCTCTTGATGTTTCGAAAAGGTCATATATTTTATGATTTTCATGTTCAGCCAGTGCAATTTTAATAGAAATCAGACTGTTGATATAATCATCCAGAACTGAGATGATATTGTCACGGTTTGTTGCGCATATCTGTTCCCACATTTCCGGTGATGAGGAAGCGATTCTTGTGATATCCTTAAATCCTCCGGCAGCCACTGTTCTCATTGTACCGTTTTCATTATCGGAGTCTTTTACGAGATTTACAAGAGAGGATGCAATGAGATGCGGCAGATGACTGATGGCAGCCGTCACATAATCATGCTCCCGATAATCAAGAATCAGCGGAAGCGCCTTGATTGTCTTTACCAGATTTTCGTATCGGTCAACTTTATCCTGAGATACGCCATCGCCCGGTGTGAGCACATAATAGGCATTTTCCAGAAGATGCCTCTTGGAATTGACGATTCCTGTCTTTTCGGAACCGGCCATAGGATGTCCGCCAATAAAATTCTTCTGCATTCCCAGTCTGTTAACATGCATGTGAATATCTGTTTTTGTGCTTCCCACATCTGTCAGAATGCAGTCTTCCTTAAGAAGTGGTTTCAGGATTTCAAGATAAGATGCATTTGCCTCTACAGGAGCACATAGAAAAATATAATCACAGTCTCTGTAAGCGTCGTTTATTTCCGCGCAGGCTTCATCAATGATTCCCTCGGATAGCGCATAGTTTGCAGTTTCACAGCTCCGCGTATGTGCGATAATAAATACTTCAGGATAAAAGTGTTTAAGTGCTTTCGCTATCGAGCCGCCGATGAGCCCCAAACCGATGAAGCCAACTTTAAAATCATTCATTAAAAAAGTCCTTTCTATCAAATGCTCAAATAACGCGCCAACAGGCACGTAACCATTATGATTTTACTATTTTGCAATTCTGCTGTCAACACTATGTTGCACTACAGCGCGAAAAGGTGTTACTGTTCACGGAGCAAACAGTAATTCATTTGCAAAGATACTGTTAAAATTTTATTAATTAAGTAGAAGTATTCAAGAAAATATGGTATTATTAACTAAATTTGGGACAAAAGAAGGAGGTTTTTATGAAAAAGATGACTAAGAAGGCGTTATCTCTGGCTGTTGCGATGTGTATTGTCGGCAGTGGGGTATTACCCGGAACAGGTATGCAGGCGAGCAGGGCGGCTGAGTCAGAAATTGATAATCATTTGATCGGGTATTGGAGTTTTGACACATCGGAAATGACAAATCAGGCATCGAATGCAACAAAATCAGCAGAGCTCACAGGGACAGGTGTTTCTATCTTATCTAATGCAGGTGTGGCAGGGGGAGCGGTACATTTCACTAAAGCTGAAAACTCTTATATCAAGTTGAAGCAGTTTCTGGATGCAGCAAATGATGCCTTTACGATATCGGCATGGGTGAATCTGGATAATGATGTATTTTCCGGTTCCAATATTAATCTTTTTCAGCAGGGAGATCCGGGAAAAACGATCCTGTTTCTGAATACAGATAAAAAGTTTGGTACTTTTATGACAGGTACGAACTCGATGTTCGGAAATGAAACAGTTGAACTAAATCGTTGGAATCATATCGTATTTACAGAGAATGCGGGGAGCAAACAGGCGCAGGTGTATCTGAATGGAAAACTGGTAAGTACGAATACACTGACGGGAACTCTGACATCCGGCATAACAGATGTTCTCATCGGTTCACATAAAAACGGTGCTGCAGCAGGCGCAATAAAAGGAGATGTGGATGAGCTTCGCTATTATGATACAGTAATAAGCGCAGATACAGTTTCTGCACTGTATGAACAGCATGCGGCAGCACGTGAGATTGATGATCTGAGAGCACTTGTTGCAGAAGCCGAGATGCTTACAGGACAGGCAGAGGAGGCAATCAGAGAAGAGTTCCAGAGAAAGCTTAACGCTGCGAAAGCGTTGACGCAAGCTGAACAATTACCAGAACTGGCTGAATTGAGAAGAGTCATGGGAGAACTCAAAAGTGTGGCAGACGATGTCAGGGAAGGTGCAGTCATCGATATTGCAGTAGACACAAAGGATGAAAAACGTGAAATATCGGATGCAATGTTCGGAATCAACCACCGGTATCACAATAACGCATACAGCTCCTGGAATGCATCGGAAAAGAAAGTGGAAGACCAGTTTAATAACTATGTGAAAGAAGCTGACTTTGGCTCTGTCCGCTATCCTGGTGGAACAATTGCTAATTTGTATGACTGGAAAAAAGCCATCGGTCCGGAAAAAGGAAAAACGATTCATGGAAATCCCTTTGACTGTTCCCCGATTGATCCGAACTTCGGCGTGGATGAGGCGATGACCTGGATTTATGATGATCTGGGTTCAGAGGCCATCTGGGTATATGGAATGGCACAGGGAAGTGCCAGTGATGCAGCGGACTTATTTGAATACCTGAATGCTCCGAATGACGGATCGAATCCGAATGGCGGAACAGACTGGGCAGCTGTACGTGCAGAAAACGGTCATGAAAAACCTTATGGTGTAACGCGTTTCGAAATCGGTAACGAGATGGGGCTCTGGGGACAGAATTACTGGATGGACGGAAAAGCGGGTAGCAGAAGTTTTGGTGAAACTTATGTAAACGGCGGTGAAATGACTTTTGGAAGAAACACAAAGACTGTGCGGGAGGATGACTGGAGGGAATCTGCGGCAAACAGTGATGGTACTGCAGGTCAGGTCCGTTATGTAAAGTATGATCCGGTTAAAGAAGGCAGTGCGTCTGTTTATGTTGACGGTGTGCAGTGGACAATCGTAGAATCTCTGGAAAATCAGGGAACTGCCAATGTATGCACCTTTGACTATGCTACGGGAAAGATTACCTTCGGAGATGGTAAAAACGGTAACATTCCAACCAATGGAAAGGCGATCACAGCTGCATACACCAGTATCCAGGATGGATTTACAGAGTATTATCGGGCGTTGAAGGATATTGCTTCCCAGCTTAATATGGAGATAGAGGTATATTCCTGCATGGAGGATCAGAATGCGATCGAAGCACTGAAGAATGCCGGAAATCATTATGACGGTGCAGTGATCCATCCATACAGTGAGACAAGTGCAAGCGGCGGTGGTTATGTGAAGATCGAGGATAATGATCCTGAATTTTATGAAAAGCTGCTGGGAAGATCCCTGGAACATAATATGACACGTGTCCAGGCACTGAAAGACCGTATGGGAGAGGGCAAGGTTCCGGTTATCTCAGAATTCGGTATCTATAATCACAATACTCAGTTTGTCCGCTCTATCGGACATGCGATCTATATTGCTAATGAAATGATCGATTATATAAACATGGGAACACCATATCTGAACAAGCATTGTCTGGTTGATTATCCCTACGGTGTTGATAATCTTGGCTCGGGCTCGCAGTGTGTGATTCAGGCAATCAAAAACAGTGATGGGTCTGTCGATTTTGTATCTACTCCGTCAGCAAAAGCATTTTCCATCTTCAATCACATGACAGGTGACACGGAAGTCGGACAGACGGTTACAGGAAACACCACTTACTATACTTACCAGGGCAGTTATCAAGTGCCGACGTTAAAAGTACTGTCCACAAAAGACGCTGATGGAAATACTTATGTAACTGTTGTGAATAACAGAAAAAACAGCAATACCAATGTCAGTATCTCCGCAGATCACAGAGATCTGACGGGAAAGGAGATTGAAATATGGTATCTGACATCTGAGAATGCAGATGATGAGAATACAGCAGCAGAACCGGATAAAGTAGATGTTGTTAAGACTGGCGTGACCGGAGACGGTACTAGTCTGCAATATCGTCTGGCACCACACTCAATCACAGGATTTAAGATTCCTGCTGATCCTGTAAGCGTTCCGTCAGCTCACATCCGTGTAAGCGCCGAAGCAGGCGGTACGGTTTCCGGTGGCGGTGAAGTGGAAATCGGCAGCAGTGTTACTGTGAAAGCGGTTGCTGAAGAAGGATATCAGTTTGCGGGCTGGTATCAGGAAAATGTAAAGATCTCAGAGGAAGCAGAGTATCGCTTTACTGCAGAACATGATATGACACTGAATGCGAGATTCGTTAAGAAAGAGACATCATCGAAGGATGATCCCGCAAATCAGGAGAAACCCGGTACAATCATCCAGACTCCTGATCCTGATACAGGTAATCATACAACGGAGAAGCCGGATGTAACAAAAGTTGCGGCCCCCCAAGGACTGAAAGCAAAAAAAACCAGCAAGGGAATCAGGATCAGCTGGAAAAAAGTAAGGGGTGCGAAAGGATATATCATTTTCCGTTCCTATAAGAAAACAAAAGGATATAAGAAGGTTGCAACGATCAGGAATGGTGCAAAAACGGTTTATCTGGATAAGAAGGCAAGAAAAGGAAAGCTCAGTTATTATAAAATCCGGGCATATCAGGGAACGGTAAAAAGTGCATATTCCAAAACGGTTATGAAAAAAAGGTAACGGTTCAGAGTCTATTCGCAAAATTGCCTCTGCGAGGCTTTCCTTTTGCTCATGTATGGCGTGAATTCGGACTTTTGAACTAAACCAAAGATAGATGAAGAAATAATATTGTTACAGATTCAAAAGATGGCTGTTGGAAAGAAGTATTCTGCAGCCATCTTTTGAATAGCATGGAACAACTGTTTAATTTTGTTTATTTAAAATGAATAAAAAGCTTGAAATATTGTGACAATTTTAGTAGAATGTACACATAGACTTAAAGAGAGGATGGAGCGGTTTCATTCTCAAATAACTAGTATTGGAGGAAAACAGTATGAATGTTTACACAACCGACCGAATCAGAAACGTCGTAATCCTTGGACACGGTGGCTCTGGAAAGACCAGTCTGACCGAAGCGATGGCTTACCTTGGAGGAATCACAAGCAGACTGGGAAATGTAGCAGACGGAAATACGATCAGTGATTTTGATAAAGAGGAGATTAAGAGAAAATTTTCAATCAGTACATCCGTTGTTCCGATCATATGGGGTGATGTAAAAGTAAACATCCTTGATACACCGGGTTACTTTGATTTTGTAGGAGAAGCCGAGGAGGCAGCAGCGGCGGCAGATGCGGCGATCATCGTGGTTTCCGGAAAGAATGGCGTGGAGGTAGGTACGCAGAAGGCATGGGCACTGTGCGAAAAGTATAAGCTGCCAAGAATGTTCTTCATTACCAATATGGACGTGGATAATGCCAGCTTCCGTGAAGTTGTGGAAAAACTGACAGAATTATACGGAAAGAAGATCGCTCCGATCCATTTTCCGATTCGTGAGAACGAGAAATTTACAGGATATGTGAATGTGGTAAAGAAAGCCGGAAGAAAATGGCTGGATCGCGGTGAAAAACAGGAATGTGAAATTCCTGAATACTCCATGGAGTATCTTGAAAAATATAGAGAGACCTTATTAGAAGCGGTAGCAGAGACAAGTGAGGAGTTTATGGATCGTTACTTCTCTGGAGAAGAGTTCTCGGTTGCTGAAATTATGATGGCATTGACCGTAAACGTAAACGAGGGAGAGATCGTTCCGGTGGCTATGGGTTCTCCGGTACAGCTTCAGGGTGTTTCCAATCTGCTGGATGATATTGTTCAGTACTTCCCGAGTCCTGACAAACGCACCATCGCAGGTATCAATACAAAGACCAATGAAATCTTTGAAGCCGATTATAATTTTGCAAAAGCAAAATCTGCACAGATCTTCAAGACGATCGTGGATCCGTTTATCGGTAAATACTCTCTGATGAAGGTTTGTTCCGGTGTTATCAAAAATGATGACGTCATTTACAATATTGATAAAGATGCGGAACAGAAGCTGAATAAGCTTTATGTATTTGAAGGAAGTAAGCCAATCGAAGTTCCGGAGCTTCATGCAGGTGATATCGGAGCGATTGGAAAGCTGGATAAGGCCCGCACCGGTGATACTTTATCAACGAAAGCTACACCGATCCGCTATGGAAGGATCGAGGTATCTACTCCTTATACATACAAACGTTACAAAGCAAAGAACAAAGGTGATGAAGATAAGATTTCACAGGCTCTCTCAAAAATGATGCATGAAGATCTGACAATGAAAGCCGTTAATGACGCTGAGAACCGTCAGACTCTGCTTTATGGTATGGGCGATCAGCATCTGGATATCATTCAGAGTAAGCTGCTGACAAAATACAAAATTGAAATCGAACTGAGCAAGCCGAAGGTTGCTTTCCGCGAGACGATTCGCAAGAGTTCTGATGTAGAAGCAAAATATAAAAAGCAGTCCGGCGGACATGGACAGTATGGACATGTAAAGATGCGTTTTGCCCCGTTGGGTGATCTTGAGTCTGCTTATGAGTTTGACCAGGAAGTAGTAGGAGGAGCTGTTCCAAAGAATTACTTCCCTGCAGTTGAAAAGGGTATTCAGGAATCTGTTCTGAAAGGACCTCTGGCCGCTTATCCGGTTGTTGGCGTGAAAGCTACACTCTATGATGGTTCTTATCATCCGGTAGACTCTTCAGAGATGGCGTTTAAGACAGCAGCCATCCAGGCTTTCAAGAAAGGATTTATGGAAGCAAGCCCTGTATTACTGGAGCCGATTTCCTCTCTTAAGGTAACGGTACCGGATAAATTCACCGGAGATGTTATGGGTGATCTGAACAAGCGCCGTGGCCGTGTACTGGGTATGAATCCGGATCATAAAGGAAATCAGATTATTGAGGCCGATATTCCAACCATGGAATTGTATGGATACTCTACAACGCTTCGTTCCATGACAGGTGGAAGCGGTGATTTTGCTTATGAATTTGTACGTTATGAGCAGGCACCATCTGATATTCAGGAAAAAGAAGTTGCTGCAAGGGCCAGCAAGGTAAATGCAGGTGATGAATAATAACAAAGCTTAATAAAAGAAGCCGTTACTTTGAACCGACCCCAAAAAGTTAGACCATAAATCTAACGATTGGAGGTCGGTTTTCT
>OLOS01001630.1_pt1 | contig 17588 bp, 16 predicted proteins | sample 1672631 | NCBI WGS metagenome assembly OLOS01 (sample SAMEA3136707, study PRJEB25190) | human gut metagenome | biome: human gut; feature: human-associated habitat; material: faeces | place: Austria | collected 2013 | reverse complement strand
AAAAGGAAAGCCTCGCAGAGGCGATTTTGCGAATGGACTCTGAATAGTTACGAAATATGTGTTAATGATGAGGAGGAAACGAAAGTGAGCAGAGTGTACAATTTTTCAGCGGGTCCGGCTGTTTTGCCGGAGGAGGTACTAAAGGAAGCAGCAGAGGAAATGATGGATTACAAGGGTTCCGGAATGTCCGTTATGGAAATGAGTCATCGATCTCAGGTTTTCGATTCTATCATTAAAGAAGCCGAACAGGATCTGAGAGATCTGATGAACATACCTGATAACTACAGGGTATTATTCCTTCAGGGCGGAGCATCCCAGCAGTTTGCCATGATTCCGATGAACCTGATGAAGAACAAAGTGGCTGACTATATTGTGACAGGACAGTGGGCAAAGAAGGCCTACCAGGAGGCGCAGAAATACGGAAAAGCGAATAAGATCGCATCTTCTGAGGATAAGACATTTTCTTACATACCGGATTGCTCGGATCTTCCGATCAGTGACGATGCGGACTATGTCTATATTTGCGAGAACAACACCATTTACGGGACAAAATTCAAGACCTTACCAAATACCAAAGGAAAAACGCTGGTGGCTGATATATCCTCATGTTTTCTGTCCGAACCGGTGGATGTAACAAAATACGGCATCATCTATGGTGGCGTCCAGAAGAACATCGGACCTGCCGGAATGGTGATCGTGATTATCCGTGAGGATCTGATAACGGAGGATGTGCTTCCCGGAACACCGACCATGCTTACATACAAGACACATGCGGACGCAGATTCTCTGTATAATACACCGAACTGCTACTGCATCTATATGTGCGGGAAAGTATTTAAATGGCTGAAGAAGATGGGCGGACTGCAGGCTATGAAGGAATACAATGAGAAAAAGGCAGCAATCCTCTATGATTTTCTGGATCAGAGTAAGCTGTTTAAAGGAACAGTTGTAAAGGAAGACCGTTCTCTTATGAATGTGCCTTTTGTTACAGGAGATAAAGAACTGGATGCCAGATTTGTGAAAGAAGCAAAAGAAGCCGGACTGGAAAACCTGAAAGGGCATCGTTCCGTAGGCGGTATGAGAGCCAGCATCTACAATGCCATGCCGATCGAGGGTGTGGAGAAGCTGGTAGAGTTCATGAGAAAATTTGAAGAGGAGAACTTGTAAGATGTTAAAATATACATGCTTAAATCCCATCGCGAAAGCAGGGCTGGATCTCTTTGGCGATGAATATGAAAAAGTAGATACCATCGAGGAGGCAGACGCCGTTCTGGTGCGCAGTGCAGCCATGCATGACATGGAGCTTCCAAAGAATCTGGAGGCAATTGCCAGAGCAGGTGCAGGTGTGAATAATATTCCACTGGAAAAATGTGCCGATCAGGGTATCGTCGTATTTAATACACCGGGGGCAAATGCGAATGGTGTAAAAGAGCTTGTGCTTGCCGGTATGCTGCTGGCTTCCCGTGATATTATCGGCGGTGTGAACTGGGTCCAGACAGAGCGTCAGAATGAGGATGTAGCAAAGCTTGCCGAAAAGCAGAAAAAGAAATTTGCAGGCCATGAGATCCAGGGCAAGAAGCTGGGGATCATCGGTCTTGGTGCGATCGGTGTTCTTGTAGCAAATGCTGCAGTAAATCTCGGTATGGAAGTTTACGGATATGATCCTTACATTTCCGTAGACGGAGCATGGAAGCTTTCTACAAGTATTAAGCACATTAATGATGTTAATGATATTTATAAAGAGTGTGATTTTATCACGATCCATGTTCCATTGCTGGACAGTACCAGAAAGATGATCAATAAAGAAACGATCGATAAAATGAAAGACAGCGTCGTGCTGCTGAATTTCGCAAGGGATCTTCTGGTAGATGAGGATGCAGTTGTAGAGGCATTAAAAGAGGGAAAAGTTAAGAAATATGTGACCGATTTTCCGAATCCAACGACGGCAGGTGAGAAAGACTGTATCGTGATTCCGCATCTGGGGGCTTCTACCGAGGAGTCAGAAGAAAACTGTGCAGTCATGGCTGTACAGGAACTGATGGATTATCTGAAGAATGGAAATATCAGAAATTCTGTAAATTATCCGAACTGTGACATGGGTGAATGTACCTGTACCTGCCGTGTGGCGATCAATCACCGTAATATCAAGAATATGATCAGCCAGTTCACGGCAGTGTTTGGCGAGGCAGATATGAACATTGCCAATATGGTCAATAAGAGCAAAGGCGACTATGCATATTCGCTCTTTGATTTCGAACAGCCGGTTACTTCAGATGTTCTGGACAGAATCAAAGGAGTGGAAGGCGTTCTTAAGGTTCGTGTGATAAAATAATAACAATCAGCCGCAAAATCCAGTTTTGCGGCTTTTTGCCGTGCAGAAAAGGAGAACGGTTATGGCAGATATTAAAGCATTTTCATGCATACGCCCGAGAAAAGGATTGGAGGAAAGGATTGCTGCACTTCCCTACGATGTTTACAGCAGGGAAGAGGCAAAGGAACAGATTAAGAAGGAACCGATGAGCTTCCTGCAGATCGACCGTGCAGAAACAGGGCTTGATGACAGCATCAGCACTTATGATCCACAGGTGTACATACGGGCACATGATTTACTCTGGGGAATGATAGAGAGAGGGGAACTGATTCAGGAGGATAAGCCCTGTCTTTATTTATATGAACAGACGATGGAAGGGCGTTCCCAGACAGGTCTGGTTGCATGTGCCTCTATTGATGACTATCTGAATCACCGGATAAAGAAGCATGAGAATACCAGAGCAGAGAAAGAAGCTGACAGGATTCAGCATGTAGACGTATGCAACGCTCAGACGGGTCCGATTTTTCTGGCATACAGAAGAAACGAAGAACTTCAAAAGGTATTTTATGAAGTAAAGAAAGAGGAACCATTGTTTGCGTTCGTCTCGGAGGAAGGTGTCGGACACCGGGGATGGAAGATTTCAGAAGATGACCGGATTGAGAGAATTATTCGTATTTTTCAGTCGATCGACAGCATCTACATAGCAGACGGACATCACAGAGCAGCCTCGGCGGTAGCTGTGGGGATGAAGCGTAGAAAAGAACATCCCGACTACACAGGAAAAGAGGAGTTCAACTATTTTCTGTCTGTACTGTTTCCGGGAGAAGAGCTCTATATCATGGATTATAACCGGGTAGTCCGTGATCTGAATGGATGTACAAAGGAAGCATTTCTTGAAAAAGTCAGTGAAAAATTCCTGATAGAAGAGAGAAAAGAGGCTTATCATCCCGAAAGAAAGGGAAGTATCGGCATGTATCTGGAAAATCAGTGGTACAGGCTTGATATCAGACCGGAATTTCAGAGTGCAGACCCCATCGGTACACTGGATGTATCTGTACTTCAAAGAGAGATTCTGGAGCCGGTGCTTGGAATAAAATATCCGACGTTAGATAAACGGATTGCTTTTGTTGGAGGAATTCGAGGACTTGCAGAGCTGGAAAAAAGAGTCCATACAGACTGTGCAGTAGCATTTGCCATGTATCCGACATCCATCGAAGAATTATACAAAGTAGCGGATGCGGGACTTCTCATGCCTCCCAAATCCACGTGGTTTGAGCCGAAACTGAGAAGCGGGCTGTTTATTCATGCACTCTAACGTTACTTTTCACTGTACTACCGTACTGTTTCGGTGAGGATGCTTCTTCGATTGCACAGATAGATGCCATATCGCATCAGCTCGCGGCTTCTCCCTGGAGTCAATAAATGATTGTAAAGTCATGTGTAAATATGATACAATACAAAAAAAGGTATCGGGAGGTTATACTGATATGGAGGAAAAATTATACAATCTGATGGATTGGGCCGGCATAGAGGCAATTGTGTATTCAGAAGAGGACAATCCCCATGGAATTTTAGGGCCGCATATTACAGAAGAGGGAGTCCTGATCCAGACATTTTTGCCGGGTGCTGTAAAGGTTTCTGTGAAGGTCGGAAAAGAAGAATATCCTATGGTGCAGGAGGATGAGGAAGGCTTTTATGCAGTACTGATTCCGGGAGATGTGATTCCAGTCTACACGATGAAAGCGGAGTTTGACAGTGGAGATGTGATCGATGGAATTTCGGATCCCTATGCTTTTGAACCACAGATTTCAGAAAATGAAACCAGAAAATTCAATGCGGGAATCTGTTATGATATTTATGAGAAGCTGGGTGCCCATCCAATGAAAATTAATGGTGTGGATGGTGTGCTTTTTGCCGTATGGGCACCGAATGCAATGCGTGTCAGTGTCGTATGTGACGCAGTACTCTGGGACGGAAGGCGCCTTCCAATGAGACGGCTCTGGGATTCCGGGATCTTTGAGCTTTTTGTACCGGGACTGACAGCAGGTACGGTATATAAATATGAGATTAAGGCAAAGGGAGGACTTACCTTCCTTAAGGCTGATCCGTATGCCAATGCTGCGGAGCTTCGTCCAAACAATGCTTCCGTGGTAGCTGACCTGACGAAGTTCAAATGGTCAGATCAGTCCTATCTGAAAAATAGAAAAAAACAGAAGAAGAATATGAACGCTCCGATGTTTATCTACGAAATGCATCTCGGATCATGGAGAAAACCGGAGGATGAAGAGAAGCTGTTCTATAATTACAGAGAAATTGCTCCGATGCTTGCTGATTATGTGAAAGAGATGGGGTATACGCATGTGGAACTGATGCCGATCATGGAACACCCCTTTGACGGTTCCTGGGGATACCAGGTGACAGGATATTATGCACCCACCAGCCGCTACGGTTCGCCGGAAGACTTCATGTATTTCATGAATTATATGCATGAACAGGGAATCGGTGTCATTCTGGACTGGGTACCGGCGCATTTTCCGAGGGATACGTTCGGACTGTGTACTTTTGACGGAACCTGCCTTTATGAGCATCTTGATCCCAGACAGGGATGGCATCCGGACTGGGGAACTCTGATCTACAATTACGGAAGGCCGGAAGTCAGAAATTTCCTGATTGCCAATGCACTTTTCTGGGCAGAGAAATATCATGTTGATGGAATCCGTATGGATGCGGTGGCATCCATGCTCTATCTGGATTATGGAAAGAAGGATGGAGAGTGGGTTGCCAATATGTATGGCGGCAATGAGAATCTGGAAGCGATCGAATTCTTTAAACACCTGAATTCTATTTTTGCAAAAAAATATCCGGATGCTATGCTGATTGCAGAAGAATCGACTGCATGGCCTAGAATTACAGGTGATGTGGAGGAAGACGGGCTGGGATTTGATTATAAATGGAATATGGGATGGATGAATGATTTTATCAATTATATGTCCCTGGATCCATTGTTCCGTGGCGGTGCGCACGGCAGTCTGACTTTCAGTATGATCTATGCCTACAGTGAGAACTTTATTCTCACACTGTCACACGATGAGGTGGTACATGGAAAAGCTTCCATGATCGGAAAGATGCCGGGTAACCGGGAGCAGAAGTTTGCCAACCTGCGTGCAGCATATGGCTATATGATGTGTCATCCGGGAAAGAAGCTGCTCTTTATGGGACAGGATTTTGCACAGTTCCATGAGTGGTCAGAGGAGCGTTCACTGGAATGGGAGCTGCTTCAGTATGAGGATCATCGGCAGATGCATGAATATATGAAGGCGCTGAATTTGTTTTATAAAGAGCATCCGGCGCTTTATGATCTGGACTATGATCCGGAAGGATTCACCTGGATCAATGCCATTTCAGCAAATGAGAATATGCTGGTATTTACCAGAAATACAAAGAAAAAAGAAGAGATGCTTCTGGTTGTATGCAACTTCTCACCTCTGGTTTATGAAAACCATAAGATTGGTGTTCCTTATCCGGGAAAATACAAAGAAATCTTTAACAGTGACCGTAAGGAATTTGGCGGCAGCGGTGCAGTGAATCCGCGGTTGAAACAGTCTAAGAAGGAAGAATGTGATGACAGAGAGGATTCCATCACGATTAAGGTGCCTCCGATGGGCATTGCAATCTTCTCCTATACAAAATCTGAACCGAAAGCCAGGACGAATAAAGAGGCGAAAAAGGATACAAAGAAAGCGTCTGTCAGAAAAAAAGACTTGAAAACAGAGCTTGAGGAAAAATATGTACAATCACGAACAGAAGTTCTGACAGCTTATGACGAGCATCCGGAACCTGCGAAAACAGAAGTAAAAGCGGCAGAACCGACAAAAAAGACAGAGGCAACAAAAGCATCGAAGCCGGCAAAAGCGGCAGAACCGTCAGACAAGGCAGAGACAACAAAAACGCCAAAGCCAGCAAAAAGGGCAGGGCGTAAGAAAAAAAGCGGGCAGATATGATAAAACAACGAGAGGTGAGGAATGAAGGAAACGGAACTTGGAGAACAGGTAGTAAAGGTCGTACAGGAAAAGGCAGAAGAGGTGAACCGGTTCGTTGCCTTCTTTAATGGGAAAATCCCGGCGCTTCTGGATTTTGGATTGAAGCTGGCAATCGCCGGTATCATATTTTTTATTGGTTCGAAAGTGATCAGCATTCTTTTAAAAATCCTGAAGCGTTCCTTCCGTCGGGTACAAATGGAGGAAGGATCTGTCCATTTTATGGATTCTCTGGTGAAAGCCCTGCTTTATATTGTGCTTGTGGCAGGGCTGGCCACTTATCTGGGAGTGAAAGAGGCGTCAATTGCCGCTCTACTGGGTTCCATGGGAGTAGGAATTGTATTTGCCTTAAAAGAGTCCTTGTCAAATCTTGCCGGAGGATTTATACTTTTGATTATGAAACCATTTACAGTCGGTGATTATATTATAGAAGATGGACACGGAAATGAGGGAACCGTAGAAAAGATTGATCTCTTTTATACTTATCTTCTGACACCGGATCACCGGACTGTCAGTGTACCGAATGGCGTATTATCGAATACCAGTCTTACAAATATTTCCATGCAGGAAAAGAGGCAGATACGGGAAATCGTAGGTATTTCCTATGAAGCGGATATCCGGTCTGCAAAGGAGATTATTGAGAGAGTACTGTGTTCAGATGAAGGTGTTCTGAAAACGGAGCCGACGGAGGTATTCGTAAATAATCTTGGTGAAAGCTCTGTGGATCTTGGATGGAGAGTCTGGGTGAGGCCGGATGATTATTTTGCGGTTAAATGGAGAATCACAGAGTCGATCAAATATGCCCTTGACGAGGCTGAAATAGAAATACCCTACCGGCAGATGGTGGTTGCTGTACGTCAGGCGAAGGAGGAGTAGGAAATATGGAGCCGCATAAGCATGTGAGAGAAGATGGCAGTGTGTATGAGCATACACATATCCATGCTCATGACAATGAGGAGCTTCCGCATTCCCATGGTGGACATACACATACTCATGAGAATACCAAAGCAGTACTGAATCGTTTATCCAGGGCCATCGGCCATCTGGAGTCTATAAGAAAAATGGTAGAAAGCGGTCGGGACTGCAGTGAGGTTCTGATACAGCTTTCAGCAGTGAAGGCAGCCATTAACAATACAGGCAAGGTCATACTGCAGGATCACATTCAGCATTGTCTGGTGGAAGCAGTGGAAACAGGGGACATAGAGGCAATCGAGGAGCTGAATAAGGCGATTGATCGATTTATAAAATAAGAGGATATGTAAGATAATGGGAAATAGACAGGTGGATAAAAAGAGTGCTGCATATAAAAAATACAGAAGGAGAAAGATACTCTTTTTTACAGAGATTATTCTGCTCCTGCTGGTGTGTGGAGCTGCATTCGTGTACATACAGCTTGAAACAAAGCTGAATAAGATTGAAATCAAGGAACTGGACAGTGAGAAGGTGATCGTGAATAAAACGGTTGAAACGGATGTTGTCCAGAAAGGATATATGAATATTGCACTTTTTGGTGTAGACTCCCGTGAAGGTAATCTGGAACGCACGAATACAGATACGATTATCATTGCAAGTATCAATAATGATACAAAAGAAGTCAAACTTGTATCTGTATATCGGGATACCTACCTGAATATCGGAGAGGACAAGTATTCAAAAGCGAATGCCGCTTATGCATATGGTGGACCGGAATGGGCGATCAGTATGCTGAATACGAATCTGGATATGGAAATCAAGGATTATGTGACGGTCGATTTTAATGCACTGGTTGATATCATTGATGAACTGGGCGGGCTTGAAATCACAGTTACAGATGAAGAAGTGGTACACCTGAACAATTATTGTGTAGAGACATCTAAGGTGACAGGAAAGAGTTATGAAAATCTTCCGGGAGAAGGAACCTATCTCATGAACGGTGTGCAGGCTACCGGATACTGCCGGATTCGATATACAGCCGGAAATGATTTTAAGAGAACGCTGCGCCAGAGAGAGGTGATTGCAAAGATTGTGGAAAAGGCAAAAAAGGCAGATATTGCTACGCTGAACCGGATCATGGATCATGTCTTCCCGATGATCAGCACGAGCATTTCCAAAAGCGAGATTTTGTCTATGGGTATGAGTATGCTTTCCTACAAGATCGGAGAAACGACAGGATTCCCGTTCTGGCATAAGACATGGTCAGATGGCGGAGATGATGAGGTTCCGGTAACTCTTGAAAAGAATGTTGACGAGCTTCACAGCTTTCTTTTCGAAAATGAGGAGTACACACCTTCCCAGGATGTCATTGAACGCAGTAATTATATCGTTGAGCGAACAGGCTTTTCGGAAGATACAGCATCAAGCAGTGAAAACTATCAGAGCAGCGGAGATGAGCTTTCCTCTGAGAAAAAGAATCAGTCGGAGAACAGGACACAAACCGAGGGCGAAGAGTAGCTTTATGGATTGTGCATGTCCGCTTTCACATGCAGGGCAGAAGCTTGAGTTGCTTCTGCCCTGTTTCAATGTGAAAGAATCAGCAGAGAAAGGATACAGAGAGTATGACAGGTGAGGAGAGACGCGAAGAGATTTTACGTACGATCAGGGAAGCAAAAACCCCCGTATCCGGTGCGATGCTGGCGGAAAAATATCATGTGAGCCGTCAGGTTATCGTTCAGGATATCGCTCTTTTAAGAGCAGGAAATCATGAAATATCTTCTACAAATCGTGGTTATATCATCAGGGAGTATGTACGTCCTACGCGTGTAGTTCAGGTATTTCATACAGACGGACAAATAGAGGATGAACTGAATACAATCGTGGATATGGGGGGAATCATCCGGGATGTTTTTATAGAACATGGAGTCTACGGTTGTTTGAGAGCGACTCTCGATATTCGTTCAAGACGAAATGTCAGGGATTTTCTTGAAAAGATTGGACGGGGAGAAGCAAAACCGCTGACAAACCTGACCTCAGGATATCATAGTCATACAATAGAAGCAGGATGTGTTGAAGAACTGGACCTGATAGAGAAAGAACTGAAAAAGAAAGGGTATCTGATTTCCTGATTTCTTTGTGAATTTCAGATGCATCCATTGACGTGTAGGAGACATTCCCGTATAATAAGTTTGTTATAATTCAGGCTTCCGTAGCGTGATGGGGGCAAAAGATCATACGTTTCAGTACACCGGGAAACGGAGTATTATGGATATACAGCGAGGTATAATAAATATGAATGTACTGTTTTTTTTAAAGCCGAAAAGTGAGGTTGCATATTTATACGAAGATTATTCTCTACGTCAGGCACTGGAGAAAATGGAATATCACAGATACACCGCAATACCGATCATCAGCCGTGAAGGGTGCTATGTGGGGACGATTACCGAGGGAGATTTTCTGTGGAGTATTAAGGACAAATACCTTCTGGATCTGCAGAAAGCAGAAGAGATTCCGCTTAGTTCTATTCCGAGACGATGGTATAATGATCCGGTCAATGTAAATTGTAATATGGAAGATCTTGTTCTTACCTCCATGAATCAGAACTTTGTACCGGTTATTGATGATAATCAGATCTTTATCGGAATTATCACCAGAAAGGATATTATCCAGTACTGCTATAATTGCTATAAAGAGTGCGTTAGCAAATGTGATAATGTCTGAAATGTGCACGATGAAGTTTTAAAGTTTTACAATGTTAAAGCAGTTTTTGGTTGACAAAGAAACGAATCGTTGGTAGAATGTGTATAGTTTGATAACTATTCAGCAACGCTAAAATCCCATCGCTTCGGCGATGCTAAATAGATTTTTGCATGTAACTGTGAAGGTGCTGAATAGTTATGTAGTTTGTAGGAGAAAGCAGGTTTTGTATGAAAAGACGAGTATTATCTATGTTAGTTGACAATACATCAGGTGTTTTGAGCCGTGTGGCAGGACTTTTCAGCCGTCGCGGTTACAATATTGACAGTCTGACAGTTGGTGAAACGGCAGATCCCAGATATTCAAGAATGACAGTTGTTGTCCGTGGGGATGAGTTGATTCTGGATCAGATTACAAAGCAGCTTGCAAAGCTGATTGATGTAGTAGATATCAAGACATTAAGGGACGGAGAGAGCGTAAACCGTGAACTTATTCTGGTAAAGGTTCGGGCAGATGCGCATGAGCGTCAGGATATTGTTTCTATAGCAGAAATATTCCGTGCCAATATTGTTGATGTGGGAAAGGATTCTCTCACGGTGGAGATGACTGGTAATCAGTCAAAGATTGAAGCATTTCTCAATCTTCTGGACAGCTATGAGATCCTTGAACTGGCACGTACGGGGATTACCGGACTCTCAAGAGGTGCCGAAGACGTAAGGTATCTTTAAATACATAGGTTCGCTAGAGGCTTTTTATAACCTTTAACAAATATATTAAATCTGGAGGAAATAAAAATGGCAGCAAAAATTTATTATCAGGAAGACTGTAACCTTTCTTTGTTAGAAGGTAAGACGATTGCAATCATTGGATATGGAAGTCAGGGACATGCACATGCATTGAATCTTAAGGAATCCGGATGCCATGTAATTATTGGTCTTTATGAGGGAAGTAGATCCTGGAAGAAAGCTGAAGAGCAGGGATTTGAGGTTTATACAGCAGCTGAGGCTGCAAAAAAAGCAGATATTATTATGATTCTGATCAATGATGAAAAACAGGCAGCTATGTATAAGAAAGATATCGAACCGAATCTGGAAGAGGGCAATATGCTGATGTTTGCGCATGGTTTCGCTATTCATTTTGGACAGATTGTACCTCCGAAATTTGTAGATGTTGCAATGATCGCACCGAAAGGACCGGGTCATACAGTTAGAAGCGAGTACCAGGTTGGAAAAGGTGTTCCATGTCTGGTTGCAGTTGAGCAGGATGCATCTGGAAAAGCACTGGATCTGGCGCTTGCGTATGCACTGGGAATCGGCGGTGCAAGAGCAGGTGTGCTGGAGACAACATTCCGCACAGAGACAGAAACAGACCTTTTTGGTGAGCAGGCTGTTCTCTGCGGAGGTGTATGTGCATTGATGCAGGCAGGATATGAGACTCTGGTAGAGGCAGGCTATGACCCGAGAAATGCATACTTTGAGTGTATTCATGAAATGAAGCTGATCGTTGATCTGATCTATCAGTCAGGATTTGCAGGAATGAGGTATTCCATTTCCAATACAGCAGAGTATGGTGATTATATTACCGGTCCGAAGATTATTACAGAAGAGACAAAGAAGACTATGAAGAAGATTCTCTCTGATATTCAGGATGGTACTTTCGCAAAAGATTTCCTGCTGGATATGTCACCGGCAGGTGGACAGGCACACTTCAGAGCTATGAGAAAGCGTGCTGCTGAGCATCCGTCAGAGATCGTAGGAGCAGAGGTTCGTAAGCTTTACAGCTGGAGCGATGAGGATAAACTGATCAACAACTAATCGGACACAAAACAGAATACCCCCGGTCATTTTTTAGATGACCGGGGGTTTTATTCTGGGAGATGTCAGCAGCGTGACAGTATCTGATGCACTGAGATGCCATTCCCTCATCTGTGAGGAGATGGGGAGCGCAGGGGGAATTACCGCCTTATTCGAATGTCAGTTCAATGCATTGTATACAATACGTGATATCTGCTGGATGCAGCTTCGTGCACGTGCAGGATTATTTGTGTTACTGAATACACAGATGATATAATGGGTCTTTTTTCCGTAAATAATGGCAGTATCATTTTCAATGGAACCGCTCTCGCCGGTTTTATTTGCAGTCAGGATACCGTATGGAACACCTTGCGGTATCTTGGTTCGTATCGTCTGGGATTTTAGATAGGAGAGCATTTTTGCGGAAGCTGTTTTTGATACCAGCTTTCCACGGTAAAGCTTTTCGAGCAGTTTTCCACAATCTGCAGCACTTGTCATATTTGCCTTTCCAAGTCCGGCAGCTTCGGCAGAACCTCCATTGCCGCATCGTGTGTATTGTGAGGTCTTGTTAAATCCATTTTTTTTGCAGAATTTATTGATTGTACCAGTGCCGAGATAGCCATAGACCAGTGTGTTAAAAGCATCATTGCTACTGACGGTAATCATGCTTCGAATCTGAGATTCTATGGAAGTATTCAATGTCAGCTTTCCCTTTTTTGCCTGATCATATACGGTCGCCATGGCATAGAGCTTGATGGTGCTGGCAGAAAAGAAGGCATTTTTGTTAATGGTAAAGCTCTTTTTTGTCTTTAAATCCTTTACGTAAACAGACCAGGCCGTGGAAGATGATTTTCCATTGGCAGAAGCAGGGCAGGTGTTTTTTATGTAGCTTTTAATCTGCTTTTCCAGTCGCTCCATTTTTCGCTCTGTTTTTGCTTTTTTGGCAGCGGAAACAGGCAGAGGGAGTACCGAGGCCAGAATCAGTGCCAGAAGACAGATCAGAATACGTTTTCTTTTTTCTCTCATTCAATCACCTCTTTTTACAATATGCAGTAACTGTTCAAGCCCCATTCGCAAAACTGCTTTACAGGACTTTCCTTTTCAGCTACAGTATACTGTCTTTAACTGAAAAAGAAAAGTCTATAAATGCGTTTAAGGCATGACTTCGATGACAGGATTCCCGACAGGCAAAACCGATTTCGCGCTTATGAATAGGAATCTGCAGAGGGATCTCCAATAGTGTTCCGTCTTCCAGTTCTTTTTGAACAAACTGGCGAATGACACAGGCAACTCCCAGACCTATTTTTGCAAATTCAATCAGCAGATCCATGGTACTGATCTCCAGCAGGTTTCCCGGTTCTATTTTCTGCTCCTTAAAATAGTCATCAATATACTGACGTGTCATGTTTTCTTTATCTAGCAGCATCAATGTGGAAGAATGAAAAACAGATGCAGGATTTGGGATGGAAGCATCTGCAATCTCATCCATGAGGAGAGAATGATTTTTCAGGTAGCTTCCGGAAGCAGCAAAAATATCTTCAATTTCTCCAAGCGGATAGAAACAGAGATTTTTTACAGAGGCAGGTTTGCCGATGAGTCCGATGTCTATCTCACGATCCTGCAAAAGCTGAATCGTATGATTGGAAGACTGACACTGGATGGAAATCCGGATATTTGGAAATTGTTGTATGAATCTTTGCAGATAAGGGAGAAGTACATATTTACATAGTGTTGTGCTGACCCCGATTCGAAGTCGTCCCATACCAGGCTCTGACATGTGACGGATCTGTTCTTCTCCTGCATCCAGTGAATCGAAAGCTGCCTTTACATAATGATAGAGAAGCTGCCCCTCCTCTGTGAGCTGAACACCTCTGGAGTTTCGGAAAAACAGAGTGACACCAAGTGAGGCTTCAAGCTTCTGTATGGCTTTACTGATTGCCGGCTGGCTGATATACAGGCAGGAGGCGGCTCTGGAAATATTGCCCTCCTGTGCTACTGTATAAAATATTTTGTATTGAGATAAGTGCTGTTCCATAGATTCTCCTTCTATAAAATGAGTTTCCCGACAAATAAGCCTGTCGTAGGTTTCCACGTGCTTCGCGTTCCTAAAATCCGAAAAACATTCGAAATCTGCTCATTTTTCTTCGAAAAATGGTTACTTTCTCATGTTTAGCGAGTCCCCAAGTCATGATTTTTCATGCAAGCATGGAAATCATGACCTTTTGACCCTGGCATCATTGAAATCAGTTATAATAAATATTCGTAATATGTATTTCTATTATAATACATTTTATGGTACAATGTCTACAGCTCTATAAAACAGTAATGAAATAGCTGAAAGTTCAGGAGGGAACAGAATATGAAGGGAATGACAATGACACAGAAAATCCTTGCAGCCCATGCCGGACTTCCGTATGTTGAGGCAGGACAGCTGATAGAAGCAGATCTTGATCTGGTGTTGGGAAATGATATTACATCACCGGTTGCTATCCATGAAATGGATAAGATGGACAAGAAAACAGTATTTGACCAGGATAAGATCGCACTTGTTATGGATCATTTTATACCGAATAAGGATATTAAATCAGCGGAGCACTGTAAATGTGTGAGAGAGTTTGCATGTAAACATGATATTACAAATTATTTTGATGTAGGAGAGATGGGAATCGAACATGCTCTGCTTCCGGAAAAAGGTCTGACGGTGGCAGGTGATGTGATCATAGGCGCAGATTCACATACCTGTACTTATGGAGCACTGGGCGCATTTTCCACAGGAGTGGGAAGTACGGATATGGCAGCAGGTATGGTGACTGGGAAGGCCTGGTTCAAAGTGCCGCCTGCGATAAAATTTAATCTGATCGGGAAGCCATCAAAATGGGTGAGTGGTAAGGATGTTATCTTACATATTATCGGTATGATCGGTGTGGATGGTGCTCTTTATAAATCAATGGAATTTGTTGGAGAGGGAGTTAAGAACCTTACGATGGATGACCGGTTTACGATTGCAAATATGGCGATTGAAGCGGGTGGAAAGAACGGAATTTTCCAGGTGGATGATCAGACGGTTCAGTATATGAAGGAGCATTCAAAGAGACCCTATAAGGTATATGAGCCTGATGAGGATGCTGTTTATGAGGAAGAGTATACGATTGATTTAAGTGAACTGGAGCCAACGATTGCATTCCCGCATTTACCGGAAAATACCAGAACGATGAGTGAGATCAAAGAGGACGTAGTGATTGACCAGGCAGTGATCGGATCCTGTACGAATGGACGTATCGATGATCTGCGCTGTGCTGCAGAGATTTTGAAAGGACGTCATGTGAAAAAGGGTGTGCGCTGTATTGTAATTCCTGCAACTCAGAAAATCTATCTGCAGGCGATTGAGGAAGGTCTTGTGAAGATCTTTATTGAAGCCGGAGCCGTGGTCAGCACGCCAACCTGTGGTCCATGCCTGGGAGGCTATATGGGAATTCTGGCGGCAGGTGAGCGCTGCATATCCACTACAAACCGTAACTTTGTGGGACGTATGGGACATGTGGATTCAGAGATTTACCTGGCCAGTCCGGCTGTGGCAGCAGCTAGTGCGGTAACAGGTAAGATTTCGGTACCTGCAGAACTGGGATTATAGGAGGATGTGAAAATGAAAGCAAGCGGACGCGTATTTAAATATGGTGACAATGTAGATACAGATGTAATTATTCCGGCAAGATATCTGAATTCGTCAGATCCGGCAGAGCTGGCGACTCATTGCATGGAGGACATTGATAAGGATTTTGTGAATAAAGTGAAGAAAGGGGATATTATTGTAGCTGATAAAAACTTTGGCTGCGGCTCATCCAGAGAGCATGCCCCGATCGCAATCAAGGCCGCAGGGGTGAGTTGTGTGATTGCTGAAACCTTTGCAAGGATTTTTTATAGAAATGCGATTAATATCGGTCTGCCTATCATTGAATGTCCGGAGGCTTCGAAAGGAATTGCAGCGGGAGATGAAGTGGAAGTAGACTTTGACAGTGGAATGATTTATAATAAGACTCAGGGGACCGAATTTAAAGGCCAGGCATTCCCGGAATTTATGCAGAAAATCATTAAGGCCGAGGGTTTGATCAACTACATCAACAACAAGTAATAGCAGGAGGTAAGGAATGAAGGTATTGTATAAAGATGAAATGGATAACCTTTCAGTAATGGAAGTATCTCAGGCAACCTATGATAATGAAGAAGAAGTACTTCAGCTGTGTGGTCCGGAAGAGGATATCTCAGTGAAGGCATCCATGAAAGAGGCAGAAAAGATCGTTCGTGAGCTTTACGAAACAGACAGGGCAGATGTAACAGCCTATGAATTCTGTGAAATGGAATATGAGTATGATGATGACGACGATGATGATGAATATGAGGATGACGATTTTGATGCAATGCTCGACCGGATTTTAGATGATCCGGAGAAAAATGGGATCTTAAGATTCAAGTAAAAGACTTATATGAGAAATTATAATAAAAGCCGGTTTTTCTCTCTTTGAGGGAGACCGGCTTTCAAAGAGAATTAATGGTGAAGTGAATAGCAACCCAGAAACACAGAATCAATATAATTTGTAACTGTTCAGAGTCATGCAGGTTTATAAATATTTGTCTTAGGGAGCTTGCTCACCAGAGGCAAATTTTATAAATCTATAGGGAGAGAGCCCTACATGAGCAAAAGGAGGGCCTCGCAGAGGCGATTTTGCGAATGCACTCTGAATAGTTACAATAATTTTGAATTTGTTCTTGCTATTTTTCATAGCTTTTGTTATAATATCTACTATCGGAGTGTGGCGTAGCTTGGTAGCGCGCTCGGCTGGGGGCCGAGAGGTCGCAAGTTCAAATCTTGTCACTCCGATTTTTATGAGGATCGCTGATTTTTACACAGCGGTCCTCCGTTTTTTTCTTATAGTAAAAAGGATTGTAAAAGGAAGTATGCACTGTTATTCTGACAGGAAATTCTTTATAACACGATTTGTCTGATCTGCCCATTTATCAAAGATAAAATGACTGGCTCCGGGAATGATTGCCATTGTACTGTCCGGCAAAGATGCAGCAATCAACCTTGTATGCCCATCCTTGATCATATCGTGTTCTCCTGCCATAACAAGAACAGGAGCTGTTATTTTACGAAGCCGTTCAGGCGGGATATTGGGTTCATGGGTCATCAGACCGCTGATATCCGCTTTTAATTGCAGCTTCGGATAAAAACGCGCTGAGATTTCACAAAACAGATGGTGCAGGATAATGGGAAGCTGATACCGCATCTTTACACCTTTTGGGTTTAGATTTCCACCTCCCAGAATGAGCTTTTCATAGGATACGGTACTGTTTAATGCCATTTCCAGAACAATATTTGCTCCATCACTGAATCCTACCAGAATGACATTTTCAAGATGAAGTTTTTTAATCAATACTGCCGCATCCTGTGCAATCTGTTTGATTGTCAGCGGTTTTTCACTGGTTCCTGAATGCCCATGTCCGCGGCTGTCCATAGTCACTATTTTAAAATCTCCTGCAAAGTATTCGATCTGTTTTGTGAAACAGGTCCAGTCTTCACCATTTCCATGTAAAAAGAAAAGAGTTTTTTCACCTGCTCCATAAATTCTGAAATAAATATTCGCATTATGTATTTTGAAGTATCCATGCTGCCTCGGTTCAATCATAAGTTTTCTCCTAATGGTATTTGTAATCGTATAAGGTCACATCCATTATATCTGTTTTTCGAAAAATTACAATGACTTTTTGCAAAAGCCGACACAGGAGTATAAGCCATTTATGATAATGTCCTAGTATACCACATATGAAAATGTCTCAGAT
>OLOS01001619.1_pt1 | contig 17646 bp, 19 predicted proteins | sample 1672631 | NCBI WGS metagenome assembly OLOS01 (sample SAMEA3136707, study PRJEB25190) | human gut metagenome | biome: human gut; feature: human-associated habitat; material: faeces | place: Austria | collected 2013 | reverse complement strand
AGGTGGATTGACGGCAAGGCACAAACTGTTGCTTTGTTGCTTTCTGCTTGCGATATGCCCACCCTTTTTATATTGCAAGCTTTTCTGCCGTCAAGACGGAGGGATTGTACTCCATCCGCACCATCAATTAGATTTTCCGCACTATCTTCCTCCACACTCCCCCAAAAAAAACACAAAAATCTGCCATTTGAGTAAACAGCGGATTCTTTATATTCAATTCTCAGCACTCGTTAAAATGGTGTCCGGCAGTAAAGCAACGATGCTTTAACAGCGCCCACAGCACCCCACCGTGACAGCCGCTCCGCACTATCCATCGCTCCGCACCAACCCTACCAACACCGCACTATCCCTTGCCATGCACTATATTCTTGGCTCCCTTGTCAAAGGGAGCTGGATTGCGACAAGGCTACTTCTTATTATAAATTGCAACATTTTGCGATTTTATCAACGTTAATATTCGCTCAACCCTATCTGTCGCAAGACTGAGGGATTGCTCTCCATCCGCACCATCAATTAGATTTTCCGCACTATCTTCCTCCACACTCCCCAACACAAAAATCCGCCATTAGAGTAAACAGCGGATTCTTTATATTCAATTATCAGCACTCGTTAAAATGGTGTCCGGCAGTAAAGCAATGATGCTTCAACAGCGCCCACGTCACCCCACCGTGACCGCCACATATTAACTTATCACTCTCTATAACCCCGCCATTCCACCATCTTCAGCAAATTGTCATCATTTCCACAGGCGGAATTTGGTGCGGCACATTGCCGCAGGCGGAATTTACAGTGGCTTTCAGCCACAGGCGGAATTTGGTGTGGCGCATCGCCGCAAAAAACGTGGTCACCGCAAACACCGTGACCGCCACATATTAAATTATCGCTTTCTTTGCTATCTGCCGTTTCGCCATCCTAAGCCAATCTCAAACCTTTCCAAAGGCGGAATTTGGTGTGGCACATCGCCGCAAAAAAAGCGGTCACAGCATATCACTGTAACCGCTTTTATTGATTATTGCTTTGTGTAACTTCCGCCGTTTTGCCATCTTTAAAAGATATATAGCGTTATTAAAGGCGGAACTTGAAGCGGCACATTGCCGCTTAGTCCTCAAGCCCCTTGAGTGCCTGGAATTCTTCCTTCTTGATTCTTATTTTGCCGTCCTTGAGAAGCTTTACATCCTCCCTCTTGAATGCCGTAGCGGCGGCATCGGGATTCTTGTCGAGCTTTACCTTGAGTACGCCTGTCAGCAGGTTTGCATCCTCAACGATACCTCTGCCCTCGGCTGTTTCCACAAGAGCGCCGACCTTAGGAGTTATCGCAAGAAGCTCCTCATAGCAGTTCTGCTCATATTTAAGACAGCACATAAGTCGTCCGCAGGTGCCTGAGATCTTTGTGGGATTCAGCGACAGCGATTGCTCCTTCGCCATCTTTATCGACACCGGCTGAAATTCTCCGAGGAAGGTCTTACAGCAGAACGGTCTGCCGCAGATACCAAGTCCGCCGAGCATCTTCGCCTCGTCACGCACGCCGATCTGACGAAGCTCTATTCTTGTACGGTAAACCGATGCAAGATCCTTTACAAGCTCTCTGAAATCCACTCTGCTTTCAGCCGTGAAATAAAATAATATCTTGCTTCCGTCAAAGGTGCAGTCAATATCAATAGGCTTCATTTCCAGCTTGTGATCGGCTATCTTCTGAGCAAAGACTTTCATTATCTCCTGCTCTTTTTCACGGTTCTTATTCTGCGTTTCAAGATCCTTGTCGGTAGCTATGCGGATTATGCTCTTGAGCGGCTGTACCACCTTGTCGTCCTCAATCTCACGGTTCGCTATAACGACCTCGCCGCACTCAACGCCTCTTGCGGTTTCTACTATAACGTGACTTCCGCACTTGACAGCATTTTTATTCGGGGAAAAGTAGTATATCTTCCCGACATCCTTGAATCTGACTCCTATAATTTCAGTCATTTTTACCCTTTCTTATTTACCTATTGTAAAACGGCAAACAGCTTTGCAGGTATATATGCCTGCATCAGCTTTACATTTATATTAGTTCCGTCCATAAGCGCAAAACCGCTAAGCACCTCGTACAAGGCATACAGCCTTGCCTTAGTCAGACATAGCAAAGGCTCGCCGCCGGTTTCAAGCGCTCTCAGCGACTCGGTCACATTCTCGTACAGTATCGTTATTACCCCGTACAGATCCTCCCTTGTCGTGCAGGCGGTCATTGCAACTGCGGCCGAATATTCGTCTTTCTTCGATAATGCCTCTGTCACCTTTTTGGCTGTATCATACAGCTTTATGCGCTTTTCGTCAGAGAGTATATCCCGTATTCTGCCCGGATTTGTCCCATACAGTTCTACCGACCGTTTCGCCGTGTCACTGTCATAACCGTTGTATTCAAGACAGGAAACGCATTCTTCCGCCGTCATGTCCGATACCGGTATGCACACGAGCCTCGACTTTATCGTTTCAAGTATCTGCGAGGTATTTGAGCAGGTGAAAATGTAACGGTTATATTTTGACGGCTCTTCTATCGCTTTGAGCAGAACGTTCTGCTGCTCCTCCGTCATTTCCTCGCAGTCCTCATAGATGAAAACACGGGTGTCACTGTCATTGGGGAGCGTTGAGGCAAAGCATACATTATCACGCACGCTTTCCTTGCTGTACTTTTCGCCCTTGGCATAGATAACGTCTGCGTGTTCGCCCGATATGATATTCCGACAGCTTCTGCATCTGCCGCACGGCATATTGTTTTCGGGTTCACGGCACAGATACAGCATAGCGCACCACTTTGCGAAGGTACGCTTGCCTATGCCTTTTTCACCCGTCAGCATTATTCCGTGGGGAAGCCTGTCGCTTTCGGCTGTTTCCGCCAGCAGAGCAGTCTCACGCTGTTTGCCGAACAGCTTTATGCTGTCACAGCTTGCATTGCTTGCAGACATCAGACTTTCTCAAATCTCTCTATGTTCGTCACGAAGATAGTCGCACCGCCGACAAATACCTCGACAGGAAAGCTGGTGTAGCTTCCTACGCCGTATGATGCGGCAGAAGGAACAAACTGCTTTCTCTTGTGCGAATGATCCTTGATAATCTCGATTATCTCGTCTATCTTGTCGTCCTCAGAGCAGATAAGAAATGTCGTGTTTCCTGACATTAAAAATCCTCCGGTCGAGGCAAGCTTGGTGGCCTGAAAGCCAGATTTTGTAAGCGATGATGAAACTGAATGAGCATCATCATTATTTACGATTGCATATATTAATTTCATAAAGATTACCGTCCTTTCTGTATCGGGCTATCCTTGTGAGTTTGAATTTCGAAATAATTATAACACATTTTCTGTATAAAGTAAAGGCAAAACGCATAAACTTCACCGCAAACTTTTGATACGGGCTTGATTTTTTGCCGCAGAAATATCAGTTTTTGCGAAAAGTTCACCTTCAGCATGAATCATCAGCGTGACGGTTTTCTGCATATTGTCCGTAAACGTACACTGCAAGCGGTTTTGCGGCCTGTTTTTTGCAAAACTCATTCATCGTTTTTCATCACCTGTGATTTATGCCTGTTTTTTTCGTCAGACAACTATCGGAATATCGGCTATTCCCTTGTCACGAAGTGCCCTTGCGGCGTCTATCGTGACCACCTCGCCCGGCATTATAAGGGGGATTCCCGGCGGACACGGCGCAACCGCACCTGCGCACACCTTGCCGACCGTCATCATCACAGGCAGTCTCACCTTTCCCGAGAAGTACGCCTTCGCCGGCGAGCAGGCGGTCTGCGTCCTGATATGGACAGGCGGCGAGGGCAGGTTCCTTACGAAAACCGACCTTGGCGTATTCGCCCTCAGCACCGTCTTTATCGTCTCAAAATCGACATCTGTCGAGCCGCTTCCGAACAGCAGTACACAGCGGTATTCGTCCGCATATTCGCACTCTATGCCGAATTCCTTCAGCATCTCAGCCATAGCAAAGCCGGTCGAATGCACCGCCGCACAATCGAATGTTACCTTCATATAATCGCTCTGGCTCAGCACATATCCCATATCGGCACAGTGCCGCTTCAGCGCCGTTACCTTGTTGCATATTTCCGCTATATGAAAGGGTTTCTCGGCTATTGTACGGTTGCATCTGTCAAGGCTGTCGAGGATAAGATAGCTTGGGCTTGAGGTAGCCGTGAGAGTCATCGCCTCCTTCGCCATAGCGCAGTATTTCTCGTTTGCTATATGCAGATACGCTCCGCCAGTAAGCACGGGAAGCGTCTTGTGGGCGCTGTCCGCACACATATCCGCACCGAGCGTCATCGGGTGCAGATCGACAGGAGCAAATTTCAGATATGCGCCGTGTGCGTTGTCAACCAGTAAAGGTATACCGTGCGAATGGCACACCTCCGCTATAGCGGAAATGTTGCTCATACCGCCGTAATAATCAATTGAATTTATAAATACCGCAAGCGTTCTTGAATTTATTTTTGCCTCTATGCTTTCGGGAGTAACGGCGGCGCTGAGATATTCCTCGGGATATATCCAGGACGGAATAAGCCCCAGCAGGACGCAGGAATTTATAAAGCTGCGGTGCGAATATCTGCCGGCGATAACGTGATCCTTGCCGTTGCCCCTCAGCTTTGCAAGGGTGAGCATTGTCTGTATAGCAAGCGTACTTCCCGAGCAGGAGTACAGCGTTCTCTTACTGCCGAACAGCTTTGATGCGTTTTTCTCGCTTTGCGCTATTATGCCCTTTCCGCCGTTTGTGTCGGTGTCATAAAGGCTGTCCGCTCCGTCAATTTCGGTAATGTCAAGCGGATCCTCCGTTCCCTTATGCCCCGGCATATAACAGCGTATCGTATGACTTTCACTGTTCTTTACAAGAAAATCGTGTATCGGCGTTGTCATTTCTTCGGCAAAATCTGAAATTTCCATATACTCTCCTTCTTAGTGCGTCTGTCCTTTTCGCATTTGGATAAGCAAATATCCCATATCAGTTATTATTCTAACATATTCTGACGATATTTTCAATTTTTTTGCGATAAAAAACAGAAAAAAGGTTGAATTATTCCGGAAATTTAATTATAATTATAATCAGCAGTAATTATATTATCGAAGCTCCGATAAAAAATCGGTATCAGCAAAAATCAAAATACGGAAAACCGAAAAATCAAAAAAGCTATGTAAACCTACACGAGTTTACGGGATTTATGGTACAATCAGTGATATTTTTAATGAAAGGGAGTAAATAAAATGCCGGCACCTAAAAGAAGAGGCAGACCGAGAAAAGAAGAATCTGCCGCAAAAAATACAAGCGAAAATAAAAAGACCACAGCTAAATCAGCCACAGCAAAGAAAACTACGGCAAAGAAGCCGTCAGCATCTGCTAAAAAGACGCTGAAGCCGCAGGGAGATACGGTTTTTGCACTTGATATAGGCACAAGGACGGTCGTAGGCGTACTGGGCTTTATGGACGGTGAAACCTTCCGTGTGACCGATACCGAGAGCGTTCCGCATCTGAAGCGTGCAATGATAGACGGACAGGTAGAGGATATTGAGCAGGTAGCAAAGGTAGCACGCACCGTAAAGGAAACGCTTGAGCAGAGAAACTCCATCAGGTTGACAGAGGTTTCTATAGCCGCCGCTGGCCGTGCGCTCAAGACCTACCGTGTGTCGATGGATTTTGACGTTTCGGATAAGAACACTATCACAGCGGATATGGTACGCACGATGGAATGCGAAACGATACAGAAGGCACAGAAAGGGATAGACGAGAAATACAGCAACGAGGACGCTGTATTCTACTGCGTAGGTCACTCAGTAGTGCATTATTACCTTGACGATTACGCAATGGTAAACCTTGAGGGGCATAAGGGCGACAAGGTCACTATAGAGCTTATCGGTGCATTTCTGCCCGAGGTCGTAGTAGAGGGTCTGTATGCCGCTACAGATAAGACGGGGCTTAAGGTAAAGAGTATGACGCTCGAACCTATCGCCGCAATGAACGTGATAATCCCGCCGGAGATACGGCTTATCAATATCGCTCTCGTGGATATAGGCGCAGGTACGTCTGATATTGCGATAGCCCGTGACGGCGCTATAGTAGCCTATGCGATGGCAACAGTCGCAGGCGATGAGATAAGCGAGGATATTGTAAGGAAATTCTTCGTTGATTTCAATATGGCGGAGAGCATGAAAATACAGGCGAGCGGCGACACGGACAGCATTACATACCGTGACATTTTCGGCAGGGAGCAGACAATATCCAAGGCTGATTTCTTCGAGAAATGCAGTCCGTCCGTTGACAGCCTTGCGGATGTCATAAGTCAGACGGTATGCGACGCAAACGGGCAGAGCCCTGCCGCAATGTTCCTTATAGGCGGCGGAAGTATGGCTAACGGCCTTGCGGACGCACTTGCGGACAAGCTCGGAATAGATCACGGAAGGGTCGCTGTAGGCGGTCAGGAATTTATGAAAAACGTTGATGTGGGCGACAGGAAGCTGGGTCCTGAGTATGTAACTCCTGTCGGCATTGCGGTCACAGCCTGCACCAATATGGCGTATGATTTCTCGACCGTTACGCTAAACGGCGAGCAGGTAAGGGTGTTCGATACAAAGTCGCTCAGCGTATTTGAGCTTCTCGGCTCGGCAGGCTTCAAAACCTCTCAGATAATGGGTCACAGCGGCGCTGGACTTAAGTTCACTCTTAACGGCGAAACGAAGATACTCAAAGGCACTGCGTTCACTCCTGCGGTAATCACTGTAAACGACAAGCCTGCCGCACTTACAACAAAGATAAAGCAGGGCGACAGCATAACGCTTACGCCTGCGGTGAACGGTGAAAACGCACACGCATTTATCTGTGATTATGCGGACGATATTTCAAGGGTAAGCGTCATATTCTGCGGTGAAAATGCGGTAGCCGGAAAACGTGCCTACGCAAACGGAAAAGAAGTCGGCAAGGACTATGAGATACAGCCGCTTGACAATATAGAGATACACGACGCAAGAACGCTCGGAGCGTTCCTTATGCAGTACGGCGGAGATACGCAGACCGCAACCGTATATGTAAACGGCGAGGAAAAGCCCGAAAGCTACGTTCTTTGTGACGGGGATATACTGGGCTTTGATAAAGGCTCGTCTTCTGAAGCGGTACAAGCCGCCGTTGCCGCTGAGAGCGCATCGGGAGTGCAAACGGCTGAGGATATACAGACAGCGGAGCAGGGGAATTTTGTATCCGTAATCTTCAACGGCGTTCCGACCAATCTTCCCGAAAAGGAGAGCAAAACTCCGTATATGCTTATAGACCTGTTTGAAAGAGCGAATATTGATATTGAAAATCCCACACGCAGACTTGTGCTTTCGGTAAACGGGAAAAGTGCAAAGTTCACCGACAAGATACAGTCGGGCGACATTGTGGTAATAAAGCAGGAGGACTGACTTGCATATCAGGAAACTAACGGCACTCACGCTTGCCGTCATAATGCTTGCCGGCTGTTCGGAAATCGACTATTCATCAGTGGCTTCCGATAACAGTGCGGATACCTCGTCAAGCGGGGAAACATCTGTACCGCAGGCGAGTATTGTGACCGAAAATAAAACCAAAGAATACAAAATCAACAAATCAAATTTCAGCTATGTTCTTGAAGCGGAAAAGACGGAAGGAACAAAGCTGATCTCGGATGACAGAAAGTACAGCGGCGAGGGATATATCACAGTGGGCGCTTACAAATCGGTATCGTTTGATATGGAAGTGCCTTCGACACAGTTTTACGATATTGCGATAACCGCACTGTCAGATGACGGCGGAAGCATCACTCTTATTGTTGACGGCGACAAGCAGATAAACAGCGAAAACGGCAGCTATAAACGTATGAACGGCGAGCTGTACGGAGCGTATAACATAATACAGAGCGATACGTTCGAGAGCCATTCGTTATGTCCTGTATATCTTACGCAGGGAACGCACAGGATAACTCTCCAGACGGTAAAAAACAGCGTTTCTTTAGACAAGATAACTGTAAAGAACACAGAAAAAGCGGCCGATAAGCGTTACTCGCAGGCAGGAACGTGGATCTCGGGCAAGGATGTAAACACCGACCGTATTGAACTTATGGATTATCTCAAAAGCATTTACGGCAGGAAAACGCTTACGGCGCAGGCCGTAACGCCTAACACGAATACCGAAATTGACGCAATAGTAAAGAACACGGGACGATTTCCTGCGATAAGAGCGAGTGATCTAAGATACTATACGGCAAGCGGTGCGAAGCTTGTGAAAAACAACACGGATATTCAGCTTTCACAGGAATGGGCTAAAAACGGCGGTATAGTGTCATACACTTGGTACTGGTATACGCCTATAGGAAAGACTACCTTCTACCGTGAAGAAAGCTCATTTGACATCGGTGCGGCTGTAAGCGACTATGAGGATCTGGCGGTAATGAATGAGGAATCGCTGGCACAGCTTCTTGAGGACGAAACAATATCGGAGGAATGCTATGCTGTGCTGTCGGATATGGACGCAATAGCAAAACAGCTTTCCGTTCTCAAGGACAGCGGTGTTACGGTGCTTTTCCGACCGCTGCCTGCAAGCAGTGCGGGGCTGTACTGGTGGGAAAAGAACAGCAAGACTTATAAATGGCTGTGGCAGACTATGCACAGGCGATTTGACGAACTGTACGGGCTGTCAAACCTGCTGTGGATATACACGGCGGATATTGACCCTCAGATGTTCCCCGGTGACGATTATGTTGATATAGTCGGCTGTGACGTATATGACAATACCGATACCGCTCATCTTGCGGCGATGTATGCAACGGATTCATTATCGCTGAACAAGCGTATGCTGGCACTCACGGAGTGTGCCGTATATCCGGACCCGGACATAATGGCAAGGGATAACGCAATGTGGCTGTGGACGGCTATGTGGAACGGTAAATATCTTATCAACGAAAGCGGAGAGCTGACGGGTGACTATATATCGGTAGAACAGCTGAAGAAATTCTACAATCACGAGGTTACTGTCACAAGGGACGAAATAGGAAAACAGGAAGAATAACAGGCGGTGAAACAAGGTGAGCGGAAAACAGAAGATATACGATAAGCTGATAAGCGGCAACGCTTCAGTACAGAACCGTTATTTTTCCTTCGTTTCATCTCACAGCAGGCTTCACGGGATAATGCCCGCAGCGGCGTGGGGGTACGCATTGCTGTTATATCTTAAGTACAGCGTGTTTCATTTTCCCGACAGGAAATTCGGAGAATACTCGCTGTCGGCTGAGGAAACGGCGGAGCTTTTGTGTAAAGCAGATGTAGTATCGTTTGATATTTTCGATACGCTGATTTTCCGCAGTGTTTCACGAAAAGAGGTTTTCGACAATACGGGCAGAACGCTTGGCATAGAAAATTTCGGCAAAATCAGGGCCGACAGTGAAAATGAGGCGAGAAAAGAAAAGAAAGAGCCGTGCATAAATGATATTTACCGCATTATAGCCGTGAAAGCAGGGCTTACGGACAAAGCCGCCGAAGAAGCCGTGAAAGCCGAATGCGATGAGGAATTTTCGGTTTGCCGTGCCGACCCGTTCATGCTTGATGTGTACGGCAGGGTAATCTCCTGCGGAAAAACGGTTATTATCACGACCGATATGTATCTTACCGAAAGCGTTATCTCAAAGCTGCTTTGCGACAACGGGTTCAGCGGTTACGAAAAGCTGTTCGTTTCGTGCGAATACGGGTGCGGAAAAGCGGACGGAGGGCTGTATCGGATAATTAAAAACGAGTACGGCGGCAAGAGGATCGTTCATATGGGGGATAATTATATGAGCGATGTTCTGACGGCAGGAAAAGCCGGGTTTGAAGCGGTGTATTATCGCAGAAAAGCATAGATAAAGTGAAATCCGACAGGGTGTTCCTGTCGGATTTTAGTTTGTGGAAAAGTATGTTTTTTCAAAAAAAGTGCTTGTCCTCTATCCCACTAAGCACACACAGACGCTCGCCTTACGAAAATCGAGAGTGATAGTGCGATTTTGGAAGGGTTGATATGGGCGAGGGTTGGTGTGACAATCCCTCCGGTAGTCGCCCGAATTTTTTCGGGCGACAGCACCTCACCTTTGACAAGGGAGGCAAGTGTGATGGTGCAAAGCAAGGGATAGTGCGGTTTTGGGAGGGTTGGTGCGGGGCGAGGGATTATTGTCCTTTTACAATGGTTGTGAGAAGGGCTATATTCGGTGCGACGATCCGACACTGTTTGAGGGCAACTGGTACGGTCAGCTTATGACATCGCCGCAGATTTTCGCTTACCTCTTGCAGATAGAATACTGGCTCAGGCGGTATGATGTGAGAATTGACAGGCAATAGACATAGAAAACGGGTATCGGCATTTTACCGATACCCGTTATATTTTACTTCTTTGTTCGGACTGTCAACAATATCTGCCGATTTTCTCAAGAACGGCAATAAACCGCTTGTCATCACGGATAGCGTTATATCTGTCAGCCTGCATTTTATCGTACAATTCCTTGCAGTCCGTGAAATCGTAATTCTTGATAGTATTGAACGGACCATATTCGAGATTATTTACAAGCAGAGATGTGTGCCGTGCATTTTCGGGTAGCGTATCTGACATTACAGCAAATTGAGCCGCTTTTTCAAGACTTGATAACGCTAGCTCATAATCGCCCTCAGACATAGCCAGATCAGCAATATACCTATGCGTAATTGACACTGTACCGCTGTAATTAAGATAATCGCCGTCATCAAATACAAGTTCAAGAATCGCAAGCGCCTTTTTCATTATTTCTATTCTTTCCGCATCGGACATAGTTTCATTCCTGTATCCGAGGTCAGCCAGATTTATTAACGCACACCAAAATATACTTGTATACCACTTTATTGCACGTTTCAGATGTGTTTTCTGCTGTTCTCCCTCATATAAATCCCCGAGAACTACTGTATCGGTACATCCTATATTGGGAAGCTTCTTAGCGTATTCAATCGCCTTTTCCTTTTCTCCGAGACTTGAATAGATATAGCAAAGCTGCTGAGTTGTTTGGTTAATAATCGCACCGTCTGTGCAATGCGATAAAATACGATTTCCTATTTCGGCAGCCACACGATTGAAGCTGATTTTTTCTTCTTCGGACAATCCCCGACCGTCTTTGTATTCACAGAATGCCAGTTGATTGACAAGCCTGAATTGAAGCTCATAATTTGTAGGATAGGTTTTTACCGCATCACGCAGTAGCAGAATATTCTCATAGATCAAGCCCTTTGAGCCATTCTCTTCAAGCTGACCGAGCAATTCTTTTAGCTGTTCCTCGCTCCTCCAATTCTCCATTCCCATAAGCTCGTCAAGAGTAATTTCAAAGTAGCTTGCAATAGTCGGCAATAGCGTTATATCAGGATAAGTCGTTCCGTTCTCCCAGCGGCTCACTGCCTGTGCCGACACACCAAGAACATCAGCAAGCTGTTCCTGTGTAAGCTCACGCTGTAATCGGAATTTCTTTAGGTTTTCGCCAAGTTTAAGCCCTAGATTTAGCATAGTGTTTTCCTCCGTACTGTTCATTTGGAGCTCCTGCTATAATAATATTCGATTTCAGCAGATTTGTCTATAGCTCGTTTGTTGAGAAGAATTCAACTATAGTGAGAGTGATTGCCGGATGCTTACCGAACTTTGTTGATATATTATGAAGTCTAAAGTGCTTTTAATTTATACACATATAAGCTGAACCTAAGTCATATGGGATAAACCGTTCCGCAAATTCTATTACCGACTTTATTTGATTATATCTCCGGTTATCCTCTCCGTTTGTTCCCTCGATTATATCAATGATTCTTTCGTTTTGCATAAAAGTCAGTTTCCAGTGGTATCCGTCAATAAGTGCTTTACCGTGATTATCGGAATCATAGCAAAACAATTCAGAAGCCGCCGGGTTAATAATATGACCTGCCGTTTCTTTATTTATCCGAAACAGAATGTCATCATTGCTTTGGAACAAATCTCTGTATTCAATAAGACTGTTTCTGTGAATACACACTCTGTACCGTTTGTCATAAGCCGCCTCATTGTATATTTCGAAACGGTTCACCATTCTGAGTAACATATGACGTTTACGTCTTGACTCGTAATTGCTCATTATACGCTTTCTGAATTCAGCCGGAACAGGAACATTGTATTTGTCTACATAATTTGTAAAAACATCAGTCCAGTAGTACAGCCCATCCGAATAGATGTTTCCGTAACCGATAATTTCGTCGGGATTTATAATGTCACTCTCTGTACCGGGACAGCAGATTACACAATGCTCTCTCAGATATTCCAGTATTATTTTCTTTTGGCTGTCCGGTTTTTCGCAAACAAGCTCTTTTATTTTCGGAAGCGATTTATCGCCATATTCATAAGCAAATCTCACGTCTATATGACTGCGTTCCATAGTAAGCCTTTCAATATCGAATTTTGATATTATGCAAAAGCGGTCACAGCATATCACCGTGACCGCTTTAGTTTGTAGAAAAAGTCTGTTTTTTCAAAAAAGTGCTTGTTCTCTATCCCTGCAAGAACGTGTGGGCTTTGCGACCACAATTGCAGGGAAGCAAAACAAACAGAGCGTTCATAAGGCGAGGATGTTTGTGCGAGGCGTGGCGGTGGATGTACTTTTGAGAGGGTTGTGGGAATGGAGAGGTTGGTGCAACGGGAGAAGCAAGCTCGCTCCCCTACGAAAAGTGAGGGTGATAGTGCGAATGTAAAGCCATATAAGCACACACAGACGATTGCAGAACGAAAAGCGAGGGTGATAGTGCGGTTTTGGAAGGGTTGGTGTGGGGCAAAGGGCGGAGGTGAGGCAATCCCTCCGTCTTGACGGCAAAAAGTTTGCAACATAAAAATGATTGGCATATCGCAAGCAGAAAGCAATAATATCAAGACTTGTGCCTTGCCGTCAATCCACCTCCCTTTGACAAGGGAGGCAAGGATATAGTGCTTTTCGAAGGGATAGTTTGCAATAACAATGATATTTAAAGCGGTCACAGCTTGCCGCCGTGACCGCTTTATATTGATTATTGCTTTGTGTAATCCCGCCGTTTCGCTATTCTGCGAATAGCTCAGACAATTCCAAAGGCGGAATTGTCAGCGGCGACCCGCCGCTTAGCTGTCGAGGGTTTTGGGGTCGTCTATTTTTTCGCCTAAGAATTTGGGAAGCTCCATACCTGCCTGGTTGAACATTTCACCCATAGGCGGAATAGCTTTCATTATACCGCTGATAAAGTCGGCTGTGGCGGTCTTGCCGTTTTCGCCATTTGAGCCACCGTCCCAAACGGTTACCTTGTCTATCTTTATGTTCTTGATAGCTTCTACCTGTATCTTCATCAGTTCTTCCATATTGTTTGCAAGAATCAGCTTGATTGCGCTGTCTGCGTTTCCGCCTGCGGCATTTACAAGCTCTCTCATACCGTCAGCCTGCTTTACGAGTATCTCCTGAGCGCCTCGTGCCTGTGCTTCCATCTTTGCAAACATAGCGTCAGCCTCACCCTTTGCGGTACGGCGTGCAACCTCTGCCTTTGCCTCTGCTTCAATCTCAGCCTGCTCCTTGGCAATCTTAGCCTTAACGATTATATCCGCCTGCTGAGTTGCGGTTTCGAGGGCGGCACGGGTCTGCTCTGCCTGCTGCTGTGCTATGTAGGCTTCTTCCTTTGCCTTAGCTGCCTGAACAGCTTCTGCGGCTGTAGCAAGACGCATTGATTCCGCTTCCTTTTCACGTCTTAAAGCCTCAGACTGAGCGACCTCAATCTTGGACTCGTTCTCACCCTTGATAGCAAGAGCGTTTGCGGCAGCGACCTGTATACGCTGGTCACGCTGTGCGTTAGCCTGACCGATCTCACCGTCACGATCCTTTTCGGCAACGGATTTCTTCGCATCGTTGATAGCCTTTGCGGCAGCTTCCTTACCGAGCGCTTCGATATATCCCGACTCATCGTTAATATCTGTTACGTTAACGTTGATAAGACGTAAGCCTATCTTCTTAAGCTCTATCTCAACGTTGTTTGATACGGCAACAAGGAACTTGTCACGGTCGTTGTTTATCTCCTCGATCTCCATAGTAGCAACTACAAGACGCAACTGACCGAATATGATATCCTTAGCAAGCTCCTGTATCTCGTTCATTCTCAGACCGAGCAGACGCTCAGCGGCGTTCTGCATTATACCCGGCTCTGTCGAAATACCTACTGTGAACCTTGAGGGTACATCAACACGGATATCTGCTTTGACAGTGCGTTCTTCAAGTCTACATTGATAGATATGGGCGTTAAGTCCATAAACTGATACGACTGGATGATGGGCATAATGAATGCCGCACCGCCGTGTACGCACTTTGCGCTTCTTGCCTGACCGTTCTTGTCGCTTCCGACTTTACCGTAGATAACAAGTATCTTATCCGAGGGACACTTACGGTATCTTGATAAGATACCCATCAATAATGCGAATACGATAACTACCGCAACGCATATTGCAATTAAAATTTCGGGCTGCATGAATATTTCCTCCTGTAACTTAGAAATTGCTTTATTGCTTATTTATCCTTTTCAACCGCCACGACATCGCCACGCACGTCTATTATCCGTACCTGCGTTCCCGTGGGGATTGCTTCCTGTTCATCGGTGACAGCCGAAAGCTCTATGAAACGCTCTCCTGCCGCTATTGTCACCTTTCCCTCTCCGCTTTCGTTTGCGGGAATCGGGATATATACCCTGCCCTTTTCACCGAGCAGTCTGCGCACATCAAGGCTTCCGTCCTGAGTGAGTTTCCTTGTAAGCTGAAGCACCTTTGCAACTCCGAGCATTGCAAGGAATCCCAGCACAAGCGCAATTATTATAGCTATCGCAATGTGAAGTCCGAGCGAGGTACATATAATACCAGTCCAGCCGAATACGCACAGGAATGTCATAATTCCCTGCAATGTGAAAAGCTGCATTGTGCCGAAATCCGCCGGATTCGAGCCGTCGCCGATTGCCGTATGTTCACAACCGTCTATTGCGTGTGCTCCCGGCATATCCGTCGGTATATCCGCAGGCATATCGGGAACATCTCCAAGACCGTCTATTCCGCTCGTGTCGCTGAACTCAACGCCTTCTCCTCCGTGACCTATACCTATCATAAGCAGGATAGTCTGTATCACTATAATAAGCGTTGCGGGTATGGCTATGCAGTAAAAGACCTGCATTGTAATACCGAGCGAATTCCACCATTCAAACATATCTTCCACCCTTTCTTTTCATATAATACTGCTGCCAAAATATTTTTCACTGACCATCCGTGAATGTCGGGTCTGTCACTTGTTGTAATAGCCCAACGTGAGAAGTATAAGAAAATTCTTGTCGGTCAGCGTCCATTGCTCATTTACATATTTGAACTCGATAGTATACTCGAATTCTTTCGATTTGAACTCCTTGTCGCCGATAACGCTGTCTATATAATCCATCTGTGCATTGTAGTCATTCTTGAATTCCGAATTTATCTTTGAATCGGTCTTTTCGTTGAACTTCTCCATATCAAGAGCGGTAAAGGTTCCTGTGACACTGCCTGTTCTTGTTTCCTTGTCAGCCTTTTCGGTCAGATTATCATAGGTAACATAATTATCGAATATAGACGCTAAGGTAGCAGAATATCGTGAGAGCCATTTTGCGTCATAATCGGTGCCTGTATCGGTAAAATAAAGCTCCATACTCATTTTGGAGAAGCTACGGCAATACTCCGCAAGACTGTCATAATCCTTGCTTTTTGCAAGCGTGAATATCTTTTCAACGGTTTCCTTCGGAGAAAGCTGTACTGCGGAGGTTTCTCCCTTATCAGAACAGGCGGTCATCGCAACCGCTGTCGAAACCGCACAGAAAAGAGCCGCCGCCCTTAATAACGTTTTCTTTAATCTATATGAAAATTTCAATTTCAATATCCTTTCTGCCTATAGCAGACCTTGCTATGTAAATTTAATTTACCTTAATTATAGCACATTTGAACGAAATGTCAATATCAAACTTTGCAATTGTAAAAAATAAGCAGTTTGCACAATATAAGCCTATGTTTTTTGTGCAATACACAGAAAAGCGACATTATTTGCGCCTGAGTTCAAAAAATTTCGGCAAATGCACTTGATTTTTTTACGGCTATCTGCTAAACTATCAATATAAAAGGTAAATTAAATTTACAGAGGCTGTTTAAAGGTAATTATCCGTAACCGTCTGAACGATAAATACTTTATCAATGCGGAAGGAGTGAAAATATGAATTCTGAAGAACTGGGAAAAAGAATTAAAGAAGCACGACTTGCCAAGAAGATGACTCAATCAGAGCTTGTCGGAACGTTCATTACAAGAAATATGCTCAGCCGTATCGAAAGCGGAAACGCCTGCCCGTCCGTGAAAACGCTTGAATATCTGGCAGGGCGGCTTGACCTGCCTGCAGGAAGTCTTATATCCGACGAGGTGCAGGGCGAGGAAGATCCCGACAGAAACGCTCAGCAGCTTATAACGGTAAAGCGGCTGTATAAGGACAGCGATTATTCCGACTGCATAAAGGCGGCGGAAAAGCTCAACGGAAGTGAGTTTGAGGACGAGGGGCAAGCGATAACGGCACGCTGTTGTATAGCTTTATCGGAAAAAGCCATGAACAGCGGAGATAAAGCGGCGGCAATAAAATACGCAAAGCAGGCGCTTGAGCTTGCCGACAAGGGCATTTACAAAAGCCGTGAGATAAGCGTTGACGCTACACTTAAGCTGTCGGAAATCGCAGGAGGAAAGTAATTTGAATCTCATTATAGATTGTTATGTGATATACTTTTCGATGCAGGAACAGTGACCGGCACAAGTCCCATACTGCCTAAACCGTTAAGGATAATCTGCTGTGTGCCGGCATTGCTTGCTTTCATTGCAATATTTGCGATACTGACTATCGTTACGGTAAAATGTGTGCAGGATATGCCTGCTGTAAGCATACTGCTCGGCGCACTTGATATAATTATGATATTTTTGCTTCTGAGCATATTCAAAAGGGCTTTCGAAACAGGAAAAGATAAAAAATGATTGACAAAGCTCTTTTTTTGGTGTATAATATTATCGTTGTGATGTCGGAAGATATCACAGGATATATGCAGACGTATCGAAGTGGTCATAACGGGGCTGACTCGAAATCTTTCCAGCGCCTGTCCGTTTCGTCCCCTCGAAAACCCTTGCTAATTCTGGGTTTCCAAAAATTCAAATCGAATATTTTTTAGCTTTCTCTCCTGCTTTTCTCTCCAAAGGATTTTTGAGTGCTTTGGAAACGACAAGAATGGCGGGCGGAAATAGACACGGAGCGATATCGAAGTGGTCATAACGGGACTGACTCGAAATCAGTTGTACCTCACGGTACCGTGGGTTCGAATCCCACTCGCTCCGCCATCAAGAGCCTGTAATCAAGCCGATTACAGGCTCTTTCCTTTTTCCGAAACGGGCAATTCCGTGCTCTTTCACTTTTTCGGAGAGAAAATCATCCGTTCTCCCCAACATCAATCGATCCCCACCGGCTTCCGAAGTCGCCGCCCTCCGGTAGCGCAAGCCCTGTCTCCATCGCCTGTGCCGAGGTGATCTTGGACTTGTAATCCAAGTGGGCGTAGATGTTCGCCGTGGTGGTAAAGTCGC
>OLOS01001618.1_pt1 | contig 17684 bp, 19 predicted proteins | sample 1672631 | NCBI WGS metagenome assembly OLOS01 (sample SAMEA3136707, study PRJEB25190) | human gut metagenome | biome: human gut; feature: human-associated habitat; material: faeces | place: Austria | collected 2013 | reverse complement strand
GAATTATCGCTTATGATATCCGGGAACTGGGCGAACAGCTTATGCCCTTGGGTATACTCCACCCTGTTTTGATGTTCTCCATCCTCGACCAACACCAATTCACACCCATCGGGGGCAGCTATCGTATTTTTATAGACATTCATATATGTTATGAACCTGTCTGAACCTTGACCAAAATCGTCTTTGGATTTGCCAGATAGACCATTGTAAAACGATCCAAGCTCATCAAAAGAGCTTTCCATCCACGGATCGTCAAAGCCCGGAAAGCGGAGCTTCGGACGCTTTTCGAGACCGTTACTTGAGGATACGTTTGCCATTATTATTCGCCCTCCACTTCAAACGGGAAATCAAGTCCCAGCTCGTCAAAAAACGGTTTCAGCGTAGCATCTATGTCTTTAATCTCGCTTTGCAGTTTGCGGATCTCAGCAGCCACTTCATTCAGATCAATCTCTTCCTCCGGCTCGAAGGTATCAACATACCGGGGAATATTGAGGTTGAAGCCGTTTTCTTCGATTTCCTGCATGGTGGCAACATGAGCATACTTATCCACATCCTCACGACGCTCATAGGTCTCAACGATCTTATCAATGTCGCATTCACGGAGGATGTTCTGGTTCTTACCGGCTTCAAAATCATTAGACGCATCAATAAACAGAATATTATCGGAATTGCCGTTGCGCTCCCTTTTGAGTACAAGGACACATACCGGTATACCTGTGCCAAAGAAGAGGTTAGCAGGGAGACCGATCACAGCATCCAGCACATTCAATTTCTGGATGAGATGTTTACGGATCACTTCTTCCGCAGCTCCACGGAACAGAACACCGTGGGGCAGAAGTACAACAGCTCGTCCATCCTCATCCATGTGATGTACCATGTGCTGCACAAAAGCAAAGTCAGCCTTGCTCTTCGGGGCAAGCTTACCGTATTCGTTAAAACGAGGATCTTCCATGAAACTCAGATCGCCAGACCATTTTGCTGAATATGGGGGATTGGCAACCTGTACACGGAACTTCATATCACCAAAATAGTCATGCTCCAAAGTGTCCCCATTGTAGATGTTGAAATTACGGTAAGGAATGCCACGGAGAATCATGTTCATTCGGGCAAGATTGTAGGTAGTGGAAGTAAGCTCCTGCCCATAGTAGTTTCGCACATTTGCATAGTTTTTGAGGCGAAGTAGAAGCGAGCCAGATCCGCAAGTAGGGTCGGCTGCATCCTTAACATCGGTCAGCCCAAGACAAGCTAAACGACACAGCAGCTCCGCAGGGCCAGAAGGAGTATAAAACTCACCGGCCTTCTTGCCGGCTGTTGCAGCAAATTGGCCGATTAGATACTCATAAGCATTGCCAAGGACATCAATCTTTGTGTCTTCCACACCGAAGTTGATCTCATCCAAAGAGGCAATAATTTTTGCCATAACAGCACTTCTGTCTTTAACAGTGTGCCCCAGCTTAGTGGAATCAAGCTGCATGTCGGAGAACAATCCGTCGAAGTCATCCTGTGAGTCGTTGCCTAGGGTGGATTCCATGAGGGCATTGATTGCTTTCTGCAAGAACTCTATGTCAAAGGAACGGTTCTCCACCATCTTGACCATCTTGCGGAAAAGATACTGTGGCTCAATGATAAATCCCAGGTCACGCAGAGCTTCTTCTACAACTGCTGTTTTGTATTCCTCATCTGCCCAAGCGTCCTCATAGCTGATGTTATCATCTTTCAGCAGGTTAATCATGTACTTTTCGGTGCGATCCGAAAGGTAATAATAGAAAATCATGCCCAGGATATAGTTCTTGAACTCATAGGCCTCCATGTTGCCGCGGAGAGCGTTCGCCATAGCCCAGAGTTTATTGCAAAGTTCTTTTTGATGCGCCTGAATGCTGTTGTCCATTTTATATTCTCCTTATTGGAATTTCTCGGTGTGTTGTCGGATAAAGTCTACGATTCTGTTGACCAAGGAGCGTTTTTTCAGTAACGGCATAGGTTTGTCGATACGGTCGCGGATGTTGCCGGCATCCATTGTGCCAGAGAATTCATATTCCGAGATGAAGTCAGTTAGCATTGTGGGGTCAATGTCTTCTGTACTTGCAAAGGCAACGATCTCTTCACGTTTTGCTTCATTCTCAAAGTCATTGTAGGCTGCATCAATCTCATCTGCACTTTCCAGTCCCACAACAACACGATCCAAGAAGGCTTGAAGAATCTCAACCTTACGGAGCAACTGGGGATTGTCGGTTCTGCCCAGTTCTTCCTTGATGTGTTTGATATCATAGTCCTTCTGTTTTGCATCATCAAAGTGGATGTTGCGGATAAGGTTCATGATATAGGCCACATTAATCCTGTCGCTCTCCATCAACTCGATGCAGAAGTCAACATCGTTCAATACGGAGACAACCTCTTTGTCGGTCTTTTGCTTAGCATACAACATCAGATACTTGCTCTTGTAGTCTTGATACTCCTGCTCATTCATAATGAGTGCATCTTGGTCAAAGCTGAACTCGATGAAAGTTTGAAGCGATTGCAGATATTTGGTCAGCTCTCGGAAAGTGACAACAAATAGCTTTTGATCGTCCTCGCTCTGCATGGTGTCAATATCTGCCGGTGTTTGAGCAATCTCTTTCAGACGAGTGACCATCTCATTGAACTTCTCGACAAAGTAGGGATAGTCAGGGACAACGATGCCGGAGGTATCATGGCTTTGAGAAAACAGGGTGAGAGCGTCATCCGTCCTCTTCTTCAGATTGCGGTAGCAGATGATAATACCAAATGGTTTTGTTTCCTTCTCAACACGGTTCGTGCGTGAATAGGCTTGCAGCAGATCGTGATATTTCAGATCTTTATCCACATAGAGGACGGAGAGCGTTTTGCTGTCAAACCCGGTGAGGAACATGTTTACCACGATGAGAATGTCAAGGGGCTTCGTTTTCTTGCCCTTCACACGGTCAGAAATATCTTTGTGGTAGGCGGCAAAGGTATCTGTCGAGAAGTTTGTGCTGAACTTCTCGTTGTAGTCCTTGATAATCCGTTCCAGAGCGTCCCGGCTATGTTCGTCTTTGCCTTCGGCTTCTTCGTTTTGTCCATAAGAGAAGATACCGCTGATGTTTAAGTCATGCTTGATCTTCTTAAATATGTCATAGTATTTGACAAGAGCCTCAATCGATGAGACGGCGAAAATAGCGGTGTATTGCCCGTTCCTGGTTTTGGCCTTGTGGTTTTGAACGATATGGTTTGCGATTAGCGACATCCGTTCCTCAGACATATAGAGTTCCCCTATGTCAATCGCATCTGCCATTGTAGGATCGTCCCAATCGAAATCGCCTTCCATTGTCTTAATGTACTCGATATGAAAGCCGAGAACATTGTTGTCAAAGATGGCATCCTTGATGAGATAGTTATGAACGCATTCTCCGAAGAGCATTTCTGTGGTCTGTGTGATTTTCCCTTCGGTCTTGCCATTGACCTCGAAACGGGGGGTTCCCGTAAATCCGAAAAACTGGGCCTTCTGGAAGTGACGCACGATGTCCTTGTGCATATCCCCGAATTGACTGCGGTGACATTCGTCGATGATGAAAACGACCTTTTCATCCTTGTAGACATCCATGATATTAGCATACTGAGGACGTTTCACAGCATTCGCCATTTTCTGCATCGTTGTAACAATTAACTGCCTGTTTTTGTCCTGCATTTGCTTTACAAGGACATCCGTGCGGTCAGTAGCATCGACGGATCCGCTCTCAAACTTGTTGAACTCTTCTGTAGTCTGGGAGTCCAAATCTTTTCGGTCAACAAGAAAGATAACCTTTTTAATATTGGGGTTGGCGGCAAGAATCTGTGCTGTCTTAAAGGAAGTCAGCGTTTTTCCTGCACCAGTTGTATGCCAGACATAAGCATTGCGATTGGTGAGTGTAGCTTGCCGGACGAGGGCTTCCACTGCATATACCTGATAAGGGCGCATCACCATGAGCAACTTGTCTGTGTCATTCAGGATGGTGTATCTCGTCAGCATTTTGATGATGTGATCCCTGGCAAGGAAGGAGATGGAAAACTCTTTCAGATTGGTGATACGCACATTGTCAAAATCTGTCCAAAAGAAAGCAAGGCTATGAAGCATATCCCTGTCCGAATTGGCAAAATACTTTGTATCTACACCATTGGACACAACAAAAAGCTGTATGAAGTGATACAGTCCGTTGTAGGAATGCTTTTTGTAGCGCATTACTTGATTGACTGCCTCGCGGATATCAATGCCTCGCCGCTTCAACTCAACTTGAATGAGTGGAAGACCATTAACGAGGATTGTTACATCATAGCGATTGACATATTTTCCAACAACGGTTGTTTGATTTGTAACTTGAAAAATATTCTTTGTGTGGTCGGCGTCGAAAAACGAGAGATACACTTTTGTCCCGTCCTCGCGCTCCAGCACGAACTTATCTCTAAGAATTTTGGCGCTCTGAAAAACCGATTTTCCGAGCATGATGTTAAGCACTCGCTCCCACTCTTTAGGTGTCAAAGGGGAAACGAGTTTCGCAGCGTTAAAGGCTGCGAACTGTGTTTTGAAGTTCTCAACCAGAGCATCATAGTCTGGTATAGATACACTGGTATAGCCCTGCTTATTGAGTTGCTCTATGAATTGCTGCTCAAGGGCGGCCTCGCTTTGATATGCCATATCTTCATCTCCGATACTTGAGGATCATTTTGTACTGCCTAAACACAACGGAAACACATCTCGAAACTCCCGTCTATCTTTCCAAATCGGCTTATTATGAATGTTCAGATTAACGCCACGCTCTAGAATGGATAGTTCGCAATCTCACGGATTGCAATTGCCACAAGGATCGTATCCCTGTGCAATGATTTCTTCCCGGTTCGCCTCAACATCCTGACGGTTCTTATCGCTCATTTGTTTTACACTGCGACACTCTGGGTAGTGGAATTTCTTGGTATTCGTATTCAGAACATAGTGTTGTGTTGCAACAGTTTCCGTATTGCTGCTCTCCTGCGGGACAGGTTTAGCAGTTTCAGTGGCCTGTTCGCCATTTGCATAGTTGTCGCCAGTAGCATAATCAATCGTGATACCGTCCTGTACGTTATAGCAGTAGACACAGAATTGGATACCATCACCGTTGTCCTCCACAGACTGTGCTTCCATCAAGACACCAGATGCAACCAGGTTGCTTCCTTCAAAAATTGGGCGCACACGGTAGAGAACATGGTTTCCAGTTTCCTTCACATAGTCTGCCACCATGTTTTCAAATGGGAGCATACCGTCTACATTCATTGAACGGGTGCCAGTAATCAAGTTCTGCTCGTTGGCGTTTTCTCCAGCGAGTTGGAACCCAATCAAGTGGCATCGGTTATAGAGATATCCTCCATCGACACAGTCATACGAATTATTGATCCAACCCGTGGGCTTTACCTCGCTTATACTCTCCCGGTCCTCAGTGGGCATCAGGGATAAACAGATATTAGCGTAAGCAACCCCACAGCGACCAAGAGAATCAAGCGGGCTATACCGTTCGAATTCATCAGTGGTCATTTCGCTTGGACTGAAGTAGGGTACATTATTATTGACCGCAACATAAGGGGCACCCGAATAAGTCGGAATGCTGGTCAAATCAAAGGAAGATGGGATTGGATCTGCTGTAGGAGAAGCCGACGGAGCAGAGCTCGCTTCTGTGGATGAAGATTCCTCTTCGTCTACAGATACAGCACTCGAGGAAGTGGGTAACGGCGTAGAGGAAGTGGACAAATCTGTACTGCCACATGCCCCCAGGCTTAACACCATAATAAGAGCAAGCAGCCCAGATACAATTTTAGAAGACAATTTCATTTTGTTCTCCTCCAATACTCCATTGTGATCTTCGGGTGCGAAGTTCCGGGAAATTCGTCAATTACTGATATTTCCCAATCTGCGATGTTGCCAGGAACCTCCAGGAAAGTGTCGGCAGGGTATGTGCGATTCCAGCGACACAAGACAAGTCCTTGAATGTCGCTTGCAAAAGGAAGAATGCTGTCGGTCTCAACCATCGCATAATCTTCTGCTGCAGCTTTACTCAAGTAGTCCTCGTCTGTAATGAGATTCGTTGCATTATCATATTGACCGAATTGCTTTGCAGTATACGCCCGCATCCATATTCTGTGATCGCCACAGAACTCCAGGATTTTTCTCCGCAGAGTATCATCCATAGACTGGCGCCTATGATTAAACGCCATGCCGAGTTTGTCATCGACGCAAACAATAACAATCATCGCATATCCCCCTTATGGTTTAGTTCTTTGTCACCACCCACTCGGGCGACAGAACACCGATGTACTTTGCAATACACTTCGGCATCGTGTTCAAGTTGAAATAGATTGGTGGACACTTTGGGTTGAGCGAATACAGTGCATCCGCTCCCATCAGCTTTAACCTCAGCTGGCCATCGACAAGAAACATTCCCAGATCTCCGACATGAATATGATCCTGTTTTTTCATCATGAGCGTCTCACCTTCATGGAAAGGTGGAACGAGAGACTCGTCTACTTGGGTCAAAAAATCGACTTCTGCAGTTTCTCGGCAGTGACGGATACGAACATAGGTCTCCGGTTTAAGGGGGCCCAAGGTTTCCAGCTCTTCATGATTCATCGATTTCTTTTAACCTCCGTAGCCAGCGATCAATCGCTCCAGATCGAACAAAAGAAGCAAAAGCTCCATCACAAAATCTTTCAGCTCGAACCGCACCAGTCAGCAATGCCAAAACATCCTCCGCATCAAACTTTGAAACATCAGCATTGCCCATTTCCATTCCCCAGTGAAGACCGTTTCGCTTTAACACCTCTCCATAGTTGTAGACCATGAAACCATCCATTTCTGAAACGAATTTCATAATAGCCTTGGAGTATGACATATACGGCATTTGGATTGGATGTTCTTCGGATCCGTCATTTTCCCGGTCGATAACCCAGGTACCCACATCATCAAATTGTCCAATGTATTTTGTTAAGGCTTCATACATCGCGGCCACCTCATCGGCGCAATAAACGCCCTTTGTTTTGCTACTCAATTTGATTGACGGAGATGGTGTCTCCGTTCAAGTCAAATACATCGTCAAAAGGAATCTTGATTCCATCGATCATTAAAATGGTTCGCTCTACATCATCTATCCGTTTGATTTGCCCGGTGTGAGTCAAATAAGCACCACCGTCTTTAAGTTCATCAGGAACAAAATAGACAATCGTGACGAAGGGATGAGATGAGAGCTGGCCGCGAATTGCAGCCATTTTTAGATCTAGTGCTTCTTGTGCATCCTCGCTCAATTCGATTTTCCTATCCGTCAATCTGGCGGTTTCGCTGATAGCAGCATCATATCCGGTGAGAGCGGCAAAGGGTGAAAACTGAGCTGCACGATCCTGCATCGACATCTGGGGCCGTGTTGAAGAAACATGATGTGGAAGAGCCACGATGTCATCATATTCCCATTTCATGCCTTGTGCCCTCCGATTTGTTCATTCCGATCCTTGGCAGTTGCACCTTCCTGAAGATTCATGCCTTTGAGGATCGCATTCTTGCCGAATCTCTTCTTGATGGTAAGCAGTGCTTCCTGCACTTTACGTTCCCGATTTAATTCTTCTTCCTCTTTTTGCCGCTGGGCCTGAACAGCAGCGTAATCAGTGAACATATCAAGTTGCTCACAATCATCACTGCGGCTCGGAACTTCATCCTCCGGCAGCACGTGTCCGGCTACAATGTTTATTCGCCTGACCAGTAAATTGGCATCTACGATTTTATCGAAAAGAGTCGTAGCCACATTTATGATTCTCTTGGTTGATGATGTATACGTTTCAAGGCGCTCCGTGCCGTGTGCGTGTTTAGGAATCATGCGACCGTAGTGATCCTTTACGACAGGCCCGGTGTACAGCTGGCGCCGTGCAGGATCCGTGAGGTTCTCTATATCAAATCCAATTGTCAGAACAATTTGATTGGTGACCAGTTTTTTGCGAACTAGGTCCAGAGATAGCAGTTCGGCCATTTCCCGAAGGACCAGACGTGCTTTCTCAGCAGTGTACGGACAGTGTAACACCTGGCCGGATCCAAGACTGTTATCGCTGGGACGGTAGGCTTTAACAGCTTCAACGGTGCAAGGTTCCCAGCCCCATGCATGGTCGATAAGCAGCTCTGCATTTTTCCCAAAGAGCTGGTAGAGCAAGTCTTCATTGTGAACGGACATTCTTGCGACATCACCCATGGTGAACATTCCGTGTTCTTCCAGCTTTTTCGAGTATCCGCGGCCAACCCGCCAAAAATCCGTGAGCGGCTGATGAGTCCACAATTTGCGCCGGAAACTCATCTCGTCCAACTCTGCAATTCTGACACCATTCTTATCAGCAGGAATATGCTTCGCCACAATATCCATGGCGACCTTTGCGAGAAAAAGATTTGTGCCGATCCCTGCGGTCGCAGTGATACCCGTGGTGTCAAGAACATCCAAAATGATCTTCATTGCAAGTTCATGAGCTGTCAGCTTATATGTGAACAGGTAGTCCGTGACATCCATGAAAACCTCGTCAATCGAGTACACTATGATGTCCTCGGGAGCGATGTATTTCAAATAGATACTGTAGATACTGGAACTGTATTCCATGTAATAAGCCATCCGAGGAGGAGCTATCAAATAGTCGATCTCCAGGGTGGGGTTGGCAGTCAGTTCGGAAAGAAAACACGATTTTCCGGAAAAACGGTGGCCTGGAGCATCATGCAGCCGCCCACGGTTTGCCTCTCTTACCTGCTGAACGACCTCAAACAAACGTGCTCGACCGGAAATGCCGTATATTTTGAGAGAGGGGGTCACTGCCAAACAGATCGTCTTGTCGGTTCGGCTTTCATCCGCCACAACAAGATTTGTGTCCAGAGGGTCAAGCCCTCGTTCTCTGCATTCAACGGAGGCATAGAAGCTCTTCAGATCTATGGCTATGTATGTGCGCCTTTTCATATCCATCACCCGAATCCATTTTCTTGCCTCGTTTTCAAGAGCATTTACAGCCCGTAGTAAAACTTCTTAATCTTTGTTGCCATCATCTTTCTTCTTGCAATTAAGAATTCCTCATAGTTTTCATAAGAGTAATTGCACACTTCAAAAGGAATGCAGTTTGCGTCGAGATTCCTCTTGAGCTCATCCAAATCGATGATGGATCCACAAGTGATTTGCTTGGTTTCACATTGCTTTACTGCTTCGGAGAAGTAAACATTCGGGGCTTTCTTGCCTATAGATTTGTTTACTTGCGTATCTAAATAAGCGTAGTTGGCATCTTGATTATATAGATTTTTACTCAAGCCATTGCTCTTCAGATACTCTTTGGGGAAGATATGATGAACATCGCCTCCCATCTCAATCAAATACCGAATCGTAATGTTATTAGAAAGAAGGGACATATCATTTCCCTGTACTTGAGCCGCCAAATACACTTGGTAGGTTGGGTTAACCGTGGAGGTGTACGCCAAATTTTGAACTACAGCAACATCCCAGAAGTTATCCGACAAAGTTGCAGCCTCAATGCCTTGCAACGTGGCCACAACACCATTTTCATTGATTTGTCGGATATCTCGGTAAAATGCAGTTTCGGGAGAACTGCTATACCGGCCTGTCAACACGGCCAAAACATACCATTTTTGTACGATGCGCTTAATCTCGCTTACAGACACTTCTTTGCTTTTGGCAAGACGCAAGTAAAGCGCATATGCAAAGTCTAAAGCCATTTTGGAATTCACTAGTTTACTTGACACAAATCCAGCACTCTTTATTGCCAGCATAAACTGTGTGAAATTATTCTGATTTATTACATTGAGGACGCCTTGTTTGAGTTTCGCATAGGTATCCTCAGTTATATCAATTTTGTATTCACGAGTTTCAAAATCGCGGCCAGAAAGCAAGCTGACTAGGTCTGCAAGCTTTGCTCTAGGGTACATGTGCATAAAAGCAACCCGGAGAACATCATCGCATTCAGGGTTATAGACCGTTTCTTTGTCGTCTTTGAGCCATGCCAACTTATTCATGTACTCAGAGCTTGCAAACTCGGTGTCGTTCTTTTTTATATAATCATAAAAACTAGGTTCCACACAGAGGTGCGCAAAGTAGTCTATGGCTTTCCGCAGCGTATTACCACCAAAACTCTCATCTGCCGCAATCTTGGACATGACAAAGTCGCCTTGGCTCAGAGAAGTCCCCTTCGAGTTAATTCGGATAAAGATATCTGTAACAATATCAATATCCAGATTTTCAGATAGTTCAATCACCCCCATAAGCCTATTGCCGATGGAGCGAAGGTTGGTGAGGATTTTGTCCAAGTCCTCCGGGTTCATATCAGGGTTGTCTGCACAATATTTTGTTATAAATCCAAAAACCGAGAAATTGTTCTTGAAGATCTCTGCAATGTCCGGGATCCATTTTTTGCTTTTCAAGTGGCTCTGATCTTGGACTGCAAATATTTCGGCATCTTTATCATCCGACAAAGCCTCGAACGGGTTAAAGGCAATCCGTATGCGTTCCTTTTTATAAAACTCGTTGACGACATAAATCCCGGCTATTGCAGTCATCAATGCCGTTACCCTCTGCTGACCGTCAATCAAAATTTTCTTGCCGCCAGAAACTGAGCCATCTTTCAGTTTGACATTTGGATTCTTCCATATAATAAGATAACCTGTGGGATATCCTTTATATAGAGAATCCAGAAGATCTCGAACTTGGGTCTTTTTCCATACAAATGGCCGCTGGATTTCTGGAATAGCGATATCGCCAGACGCAATCAAGCCGAGTATTGCACTCACACTCAGAGAGTTCGGATTATATTTCTCTACAATCATATTCCTATTCCCTTCACACGAATGTTATCTAAGAAAATCGCTTCGATGTTCAACCGGCCGCAAATCATACCCCAAACCGGTCAGATGCGCGATTTTCAGAGCTACCAGGTTTATATCTGTGTCCATAGCCATAGCGATTTGTTCCGCAGAGTAGTTGTAGCTGTAAATGTATTCCAAAAGCTCATCGGTATCGATGAGGATCTCTGCCGCAACAATATTCGCTTCGTACTCTGGACGAGTAGTCATATCATAAAGCATAAACTCATGCAGGCAATTTGCCTGGGCCAATCTTCGATGGAGCTGATCATGGCCCAATTCATGAGCACAAACGATGCGAAGCATCTTATCGCTTAATTCTTTGTTGAGAAAAATGAACCGATTCCGCCGGATAACCCGGTACATCCCCTTCAGCGAACCAAAATCCTCACAAAGGACGATATTGATGCCCAAAGCTTTTGCGATCTGGAAAGGATCTCTTGTGCCAAAGCGTCGCACCAACGACGCTCCAACTTCTGAAAGCATTGCGCCAGTCAAAGGACCACCTCCGTCATGTGGATACCCATACTCATTATCTCACACTCCATGTCCCAAAAACTGGACTTATTCCCCTTCATGGCGATATTTTTTAGGAGTGAACTTCTTGTTCTTTTCTTTTGCCATCCAATATGCATCATTCAAAGCACGCATGGCACCCTCAAGGGCATCCTCAGACAGCTGACCGCCTGCGAAAAGACCCGTTACTTCACCGACGAGTTCTTCGATATCCCGCGCGGCTTTTGCTCCACCCTTTTCGCGCGCTGCCTCTACATAGATATCTGCACTGGTCAGAAGATAATCGACGGTAGTGCCGAGGGCCATTGCAATGTCAGCGACAACTTTAGAGTTCGGCTTTCGTGTGCCCATCTCGTAGTTCTGAATTGTTCTGGCCGTTACGGATACCTTCTCAGCCAGTTCAGCCTGCGTTAATCCGGCTTCTACCCGCTTCTCTTTAAGCCGTTCTTTGAATCCCATAAAGACACCTCTTTCTTTTGCTCTCCTGACAACACGAACATTTTTTCATAATTGGGGATTGACACGAAAGAATGTTCTGGCTATAATGGAGGCACAGCACGAAATTCCTTTCGTGTTCATGGTATCACACGAACAGCAGGTTTGTCAATCCAAATGCGAAATATTGTTCGTGAAGATAGAGCCTTGTACGCACGGAGGTGTCAGCAATGGAGGTTCAATGCAGGAAGGAATATGTCGCAGTCAACATAGATGTAGACATAAACGGGGTTATCCATCCTCGCTTTATTCATTGGACAAATGGGCGTGTTTATCGTATCGAGCAGCTGAAGTATAAATGCCGAGCCGCTTCCTCCAAGGTCAGCGGAGGTGGGATACGATATACGGTGATGATCAACGGGAAGGAAACCTTCTTGTTCAGCGAAGGTAACAAGTGGTTTGTGGAAGCGAAGGGGGCTGCTCAATGATATTGTCTCTTCGGCAAATCGAGGAGATCGGAGCAGCGACAATTCGTGATTTCAATGAGTTCTTCTTCCACGACAGCACTTGCCCACCAAGGCGAGGAATACGAGCCACTCCAATTGACCAGTTTGCGACAGAGTATCTCGGGTTAAGTGTCAGCTTTGTCCGGCTTTCTTCTGATGGAAGCATATGCGGGCTTACAAGTTATGCGGATGCCGAGTATGTCATTGAGGAAAGGGGCCTTGCACGAACGATTCCGCTTAGTCGGAATCAGGTGCTGTTGGATTCGAGCTTTGTTGAAGTGGGCCAGGTCAAAAAGCTGTGTGGGAAGCGTCGCTTTACCCTTGCTCACGAATGCGCTCATCAAATCCTTTTTCAGTTGGAAACTGAAGAAGAAAAGCAATATCGGTGCCGAGATTATAAACTAGTCCATGCTGCCCCAAGTGAGTTGTTCAGGGAATATGGTGTCCGCTATCGAAGCGAAAAAGAGTTTGCAGTCTGGATGCGACTAAATTCGACATTTTACAACAGAAATGACTATACGATTGTGTTCGGGCATACACCTACGAAGTTTTATCAGGTTGACGAGCCTTTGAAAATTTGGAGGGGCAAACGGCTTCTTGGGATTGACTGCGGGAGTGGATATGTTGACGGACGCCTTGCTTGCATCCGACTGGAGGATGAGAAGGAATTCTATTCGGAGGAGGTGGGAAATCCATGACCTCTGATATGTTTGCTCCAGAAATTCAATCATACATTCACTGGTTGGGGAATATGGAGCATCATGGCGTTGGCTCCCAGTTCTTGTTCGATGAGAAATCACACGTCCATCTGGATGACCTGTTCAAAACGCTTCAAAGTTTGGATCCTGTAAATGATAATGGAGTCTACGAACTTTGGCTACGGGCAAATCGTGGACGTCTCGAAGACTTTGGAGATTTCGAGGAATACCGTGACGCGGGCGAGGTGGAATCCTATGCCGAATTTGAACAATTATGGGTGTCAGAATTCCCTGACGAAACAGAGTGGCATCACTTCACTGCGGTCGAGGACCCATTGACTGGGTTTCGTGCAGTAACACTGGATCACCGGCTTGTATTGGAAGTGGATCCGCATCAGCAACCCAATCCTATGCATGACCTTTCTAAGTTTACTGGCTGGCTTGTAGAGGCTGTAGAAGAAGTTATCCTTGAAATCAAAGCCGGCGAATACTTACGCCATCTGGAAAGAGAACTGCCACTCAAGCATCGCACAGGTACAATTCAAAGATGTGATACCTGGAGAGTGTTTCCAGAGTGGCGAAACGAGTTCTTGGAAGACCTTGCACCATCAGATGTTAAAGAGTTTCTTGATGAAGCTGTAGAGGTGCTACCAGAACAGAAACCACTACTGCCCGAAATGACAGCAAGCGACTTTTACATGTTCTGTTCTTTAGGATATAGAGCAATGAAATACGAAGGCTCAGACCTATCACCTAAAGAGCAGTATTATAAGCATGCGGATGGCCGGGATGAGGGCCTGAAATCCATCAATCCAGAGTCCGCTGCAGAATTCTCTGTCTGGTACGAGGAACGTCCCAAGATAGGACATCCCTGGGAAGTATGTCGTGGAGGAAATAGCACACACATTGACCTCTATGTCTGTAAAGCTGATGGCGGATATTACTTGATGGTTGCCGGTGCGTCAGAAAGCAGAACAGTCGAGGCAATCAAGTTCTACTTGGCCTTACATCGGGCTGGTCTTCCTGTGTGTATGCGCAAGGCAAATGCCTTGAAAAATCGCCTAACAGGCAAAGAAATGATTGGAATTGTGCCGACAGGCGTTGCTCCGTTTTATTGCCACCACTACTTTCCAGGTCAAGACATTATTGCGTTTATGAATCTGCCTACCGAGCGATCTGAGCCGTTTGCTAATTATTGCAACTGGCAAAAGATTTCAGTCAGCAACTTGAAAAGATAAAGTAATGTTTACAGGTCTTGTTCAAGTGCTTGAACTATGGAAGGATGGTACGGTCATGAAAGCGATCCCCTTCGAAAGCTATGAGGTTTTCAGGAGTGTCTGTTCGAGTCAGGCGCCGGCTTTTGATGCAGACCTGTGTTCTATAGTTGTGAATGCGACCCGATATTCGCTTGGTCGGCGGACTTATATGCCGAGCGTTGTATCCGATTTCATCAAACGACACATTTCCCAGCTTGATGATGAGACTCTGAATAGAGTCATTTCTATCGTCCGGGAATACCTTAACGGAGAGCCTCAGGATCCCGAGATTTCAGTGTGGTATAGCCTTTTGCACACGTTGTCCAGATGGATTCTCGAGAAAAGCTCAAGGAGTGATTCAGCCATGATGACTTTGCCTAAAATTGAAACATTGGAACGAATCGATCAAAAGTATTTGGCAGAGCATTTAGATGAAACGCTCGACAGGGTACGAAAAGAAAACATTGCGCTTGTGATCACCAAGGATGGAAAAGACGATCTTGTTCTTTGTCCACAGTCTTGGGTCAGCCCAATGGTTGATGATGAATTCGGGTGCGTTGTCAACAGCGCCATTCGTCACGCCTTGCGCTCAGATGACTCTGACAGCTCCGGCGTGCTCCACTTCGTTCTCAAGAACTATAAATTGTTCGATGAACGGACACTGGCGGTTGCGATTTCTGATATCGAGAGGGACCTGGACTATCCGCTCTTCCCAGTGAGCAGCTCAGAATCCTGGCTGGAAATCAAAGAACTTCTGTCTGTATGGCTGAAGGATCTTCAAGCAGCGAAATATCGGAAAGGAGTCCAGAACGATGGCGAACAAAGATGAAGACCTCATTGAAATACAAGTTGATTCCGAGCTGCTCGACCAGGTAAAAGCACTCATTGCTCCATTGGGTTTGTCGCCGGAAGAATTGGTTGTCAGGTTCATGGAGTACTGTGCGAATCCTGAGACCCAAGGCGAGGCTATGGCCAATTTACAGCGCTGGCAGGGCGAAATAAAGCCCGTACAGAAGCTTCAGAAGGGTGGACAGCAATGATTACCAAAGAGACCTTTTGTGCGGCGTTGGGCCAGATTCTGGAGCAACGGGAGATCGACGAGAAGGTCGGTGCGGCGCTCGAATCTGTAGGTGACGGTCACTTTGTATTTGGATGTAAGAACCGATACCTGACTGCGCTCCTTCTAGTTTTGAAAGAGGCTGTCAACGACCAGTATGATTACATCGACTGGTGGCTATATGATGCCTCTCCAGACTATAAGGTCTGGACTGAGGATGGGACAAAAGAATGGTGCCTGAAGGAGCCAGGAGCCTTATATGACTTCATTGTGGCCGGCACCTGAAAAGAAGGTGAAAAATAATATGGATCAAGCGGAAACCCTGCGGCAGCTCCTGAAAGAAATCGAGGAACTGCTGGAACGTAACATAAACGAAGACGGCGAGTGCCAATTCAGTTATCTCAAGGAAAAGATTGTACTTGAGATGGCCAAGGAAATAATCACAGACGGAGTTCCCGACCCTCCGATGTGCTTTACATCTTGCTGAATGAAAAACATCATAGATGGGAAAGGATGATTGCGAATATCGGATGAAGTGCTGAAGCAAGTGGTCTTTGATTCGGGCGATTGGGCTTCGATGCGTGAACTGTGTAAGAATCACGAGCAGTACCCTGTACCGCTCCTTGGGAAAACATCAATCGGAGAGGATATCATTATTGAGGTTCTATCCGATCGTATCATTACGGAAGTCTACCAAGAAAACGGCTGGGTGCGAAAAAACTTCTATTACCCTGAAGAATGTACTACCGAAGAACTCTTCCAAGGGAAGTGGAAGCAGAGTCAGCAGCCCAGCAAAAAAAGGGCTCGTGGAGAACGATAACTTGAAGTAAAAGTGTTGTGTTTTCTCCTTGTGCATGCTATAATTTAGATGAAAAGAATAGGTATTTTGGCAGAGGATCTGGCCGGAGGATGCCTGGTAACAGTTGATTACTCCCAAAAGGCCGGTTTTCCAAGAATTGCCAAATGTATCTATTCTGTTAACCCATGCCAGCAAAGTCCTGATTTCTTATGAAATCAGGACTTTTTCCGCATTTTTGCGTCCAAAATCTTACTTGCCATTTTTTCTGACCCGAACGCTGACCCCAACGGGGCGGGGAGTGGAAAGCACTATACCGTATCGGAGAGAATGCTGCCCATTGTTCTGGCCGCTTCCCGCTTGGCTGCGGTCGTTACATGGGCGTAGGTGTCCAGGGTGAAGCCTGCGGAGAAGTGCCCCAGCATGCCGGATACCGTCTTGATATCCACACCGTTTTGGAGGGCCAGTGTTGCAAAAGTATGCCGCAGGTCATGGAAGCGCACCTCCGGTAACCCTGCCCGCTTTAGGACACGGTGCAGCATGTGCAGGACGCTGTCCGGGGATAGGGGACCGCCGGTGGGGGAAGGGAATACCCACTCGCTGCCAGCGACTTTGGCTTTCTGTGCTTTGAGAATGTCTATCGCATCCGCCGACAGAGGTAAGGTGCGGTAGGCATTTTTCGTTTTCAACGGCATCTCCATGATCTTGCCGTCGATGCGGCCGATTTGCCGCCGAACCCGGAGGTCTCCATTTTTCAAATCAATATCCGACCATTTTAATCCAAGCAATTCGCCCCGCCGCAGGCCGGTGGTCAAGTCGATGTAGTACAGGGCAAAAACGCCGCTATCCTTTGCCTCGCGGAGGAAGGACGTCAGCTGCTCAACAGGAAGCGTCTGCATTTCCTTGCGCTCCGCCTTCGGCAACGCGCAGCCCTCTGCCGGATTGCGGGCGATGAGCCGCTGCTCGATTGCCAGCTTTAGGGCAGAGGAAATAATTTGGTGGATGTTGCGCACGGTTTTGGCGCTCAGTCCCTTGGGCTGCTTCTGTGCTTCGATTCGCTCTACCCGCCCTTCCGCCAACAATTTCTTGTAGAACTGTTGCAGATGCAGCGTCGTCAGATCATTCAACGGGATCTTACCAAGCTGCGGCTTGATGTGGTTCTCGATGTAGCCATGATAGGTCAGGTAGGTGGATGGGCGCATCTTGATTTTGGCATAGTTCTCGTACCACACTTCTAACCAGTTACCCACGGTGTAGGTCTTGGCCCGCCCGTAGTCGATGCCCACATTTTCCTCGATGGCTTTCTTCAGCTTTTCCTTGACTTCTGCCTGTGTTTTGCCGAGGACATTTTTGATGATGGCCTTGCCTGTCTCTGGATCGTGACCGACTGTATAGCGGCCCTCCCAGCGTCCATCCTTTCTCTTTCGGATATTGCCTTCCCCGTTCGCTCGTCGTTTTGGCATAAAATCTACCTCCTTTGTAACGGCACACAATACCGTAAAAGGCAGAGAAAAGCTACTGGAAATCCACAGTATTATCAGAAAGTT
>OLOS01001615.1_pt1 | contig 17693 bp, 10 predicted proteins | sample 1672631 | NCBI WGS metagenome assembly OLOS01 (sample SAMEA3136707, study PRJEB25190) | human gut metagenome | biome: human gut; feature: human-associated habitat; material: faeces | place: Austria | collected 2013 | reverse complement strand
TGCATATCCGTAATGGTGCAGGAACCGGTAAGGCCAGTCTCGCCGTACTTCCCAAAGGTACAAAAGTTGCAAACTACGGGTACTACACGCTTGTCGGCAATATAAAGTGGCTTTATGTTCAGGTCACTTACAAGGGTGTCACATACACCGGATTTTGCAGTTCTCAGTATTTGAAGAAGTAAACAAGTGCAATTTGGAGGAAAACATGATCACGTTCAGACAAAAGGGCGACTTCTCCAAGCTGACGAGGTTTTTGGAGAGAGCCAAAGAAACGGTGCATCTCGGAGACCTCGATCAGTATGGCCGAGCCGGAGTGGCCGCTCTTGCGTCTGCAACGCCTGTTGACTCTGGAGAAACGGCCCAATCGTGGTATTACGAGATCACGAACAAGAAGGGTTTTGTGAGCATCTCGTTTCACAATTCGAATATTCAAAATGGAGTTCCAATCGCCATCATTTTGCAGTATGGACATGGAACTGGAACCGGCGGCTGGGTAGCGGGGCGTGATTACATCAATCCTGCTATCCGGCCTATTTTTGATCAAATCGCAAATGACGCATGGAAGGAGGTCACGAAGACATGAGCACAACGATCGACGAGAGAGTTGTTGAAATGCGATTCGACAACCGTCAATTCGAGGCGGGTGTGAAGACAAGTTTGTCCACGCTCGACAAACTCAAAGAGGGTTTGGATCTGGACGGTGCGGCTAAAGGTCTGAAGGGCCTTGGCGAAGCAGCTAAAAAGTGCGACCTTTCGACCCTTAGCAATTCCGTCGAGACTGTTCGGATGAAATTCTCGGCGCTCGAAGTCATGGCGGTGACCGCCCTTTCAAACATTACCAACTCGGTCATCAATACCGGAAAACGGATGATCGAATCGTTTACATTGGAGCCTGTCAAACAAGGCTTTGACGAATACGAGCTTAAGATGGGCTCTATTCAGACGATCATGATGAGCACCGGCGCATCGCTGGAGGAGGTCAACAAGTATCTTCAGGAGCTGAACACCTATTCCGATAAGACAATTTACTCTTTCCAGGATATGACCTCCAATATCGGTAAGTTCACGAATGCCGGCGTCGGCCTTGAGGATGCTGTTATGGCTATCCAGGGCGTGTCGAATGTGGCTGCCGTATCCGGTGCAAATGCAAACGAGGCTTCCCGTGCAATGTATAACTTTGCGCAGGCCTTGTCCGCAGGATATGTCAAGCTGATCGACTGGAAATCCATTGAAAATGCGAACATGGCAACGGTGGAATTCAAGACGCAGCTTTTGGAGTCGGCTGTTGCGTGCGGAACTTTGACGAAAACCGCAGACGGAATGTATAAGACCGTCAAGGGAAATGTCATCGACGCCACACATAATTTTAACGATTCTTTGCAGGACCAGTGGATGACGACGGAAGCTCTTGTCGGCACACTTCGTAATTATGCGGATGAAACGACCGACATCGGCAAGAAGGCATTCGCGGCTGCACAGGATGTTAAGACATTCTCACAGTTGATGGACACCTTAAAGGAAGCTGCGGGCTCTGGCTGGGCGAATACCTGGGAAATCCTCTTTGGTGACTTTGAGGAAGCCAAGGAATTGTGGACTGGTCTTAGTCAGGCAATCGGCGGATTTATTGATACGCAGTCTGATGCTCGTAATTCGGTACTTCAGGGATGGAAAGACCTTGGCGGCAGAACCGAGCTGATCGAGTCTCTTAAGAATACGCTCAAGGGAATCGGGACAGTTATCAAGCCGATCACAGAAGCCTTTCGTGATATTTTTCCGCCAACTACTGCGGAACAGCTTCATAATCTGACGGAAGGACTGCTGAAGTTCACAGAAAAGTTGACGCTTAGTGACACTGCTTCCGAAAACCTGAAGAGCACCTTTAAGGGCCTATTCGCCATTCTTGATATTTGCAAGCGGGCAATCGGTGCAATTCTGGGTCCGGTCGGTTCTCTTCTTGGGAAAGTAACCGGCTTAGGCGGCGGTGTTCTCGGCGTGACCGGCTCTATCGGAGAATGGCTCGTCAAGCTTGACGAAGCGATCAAGAAGAACGACGCCTTTGGCAAAGGCATTGAGGAAATCTCTGATTTTGTGAGCGGTGCTGTTACGGCCATCAAGAATTTTGCCGAGTCTGTTCGTGAATACCTCGGTCTGCCGACGCTGGATGAAGCGAAGGAGTCTCTGAAAGAACTCTTTGGTACTGCCGAAGAGAAGATTCAGGTTCCTGGACTGGAACTCCTGCACACGATCCTGGAGAAGCTGAAAGAGCGTGCCGGTCAGGTCAAAGACGCTATTGTCGGTCTGAAAGATGGCATCTCCGATGCGTTTTCTAAGATTGGCGGAAATACCGATGTGTCGAAATTTTCCGCATTGATCCAAGCACTATCCATTGCTGCTAAGAAAATTGGCGGTGGTATTTTCGATGCGCTCGGCAACGGCATCAATAAGATCGTAACTGCGGTGAGTAACGCTGATTTTAGCGGAATCATCGACCTGCTGAACGGAATTTCTATCGGCGGTACTGCGATTGCCATAACCAAATTCACTAATAGTTTGACGAAGCCCTTTGATGAAGTCGGAGGTCTTCTTGACAATGTGAAGGGGATTCTGGATGGGGTTCGTGGATGCTTTGAGGCGTATCAGACGCAGTTAAAAGCCGGAACTTTACTGAAAATAGCAAGTGCTATTGCAATTCTGGCAGCATCTATCGTCGCGATTTCTCTTATTGATAGTGAGAAGTTATCTGCGTCACTGGGAGCTATTACGGTTCTCTTTGCCGAATTGATGGCATCCATGTCGGTCTTTACCAAAATCAGCGGAGATGTTAAAGGTGCAGTGAAGAGTTCGACAGTGATGCTCGCCATGTCCACATCCATCCTGATCCTTGCATCAGCTCTGAAAAAGATCGGTGACTTGGATGGTGGACAGCTTGCAAAAGGTGTTGCCGGTGTGACAGCCTTGATGGCGGCGATGGTCGGTGCGGTGAAGCTGCTTAACATGAGCGGCGGTTCTTCGATGAAGGGTGCGACACAGATGGTTCTCTTTGCGGCTTCCATCAAGATTCTTGCATCGGTCTGTACAGACCTTGCAACACTTGAATGGAATGGACTTGTAAAAGGGCTGACTGGTGTCGGTGTACTGCTGGCAGAAGTCTCACTCTTTATGAACACCGCAAAGTTCAGTGGAAAGTCTTTGACAACAGCGGCGGGAATCGTCATCCTTGCCTCGGCAATCAAAATCCTGGCATCTGCCTGTAAGGATCTCGGTAGTCTCGATTTCGGACAGCTTGTGAAGGGGCTTGGCTCCATTGGTGTTCTTCTGGCGGAGATCACGGTCTTTACCAAGTTGACCGGTAATGCAAAGGGTCTGGTATCCACCGGGATCGCGATGATCGGGATTGGCGCTGCTATGAAAATCTTTGCTTCCGCGATGGGCGACTTCGGAAACCTTGACTGGAATCAGATCGCCAAGGGGCTTGTCGCTATGGGCGGCGCATTGGCCGAAGTGGCTATCGCCATGAAGGTGATGCCTAAGAACACGATAAGTGTTGGCATTGGTCTGATCGCTGTCGGTGCAGCACTTGAGATCGTGGCAAATGCCCTTGGAAAGATGGGCGGTATGACCTGGGAAGAGATCGCAAAGGGGCTCGTCACAATGGGCGGCGCTCTTGCAGAGCTTGCCATCGGTCTGAATGTGATGAACGGTACTTTGCCTGGCTCTGCTGCCATGCTGGTAGCGGCTGGCGCACTGGCTGTTCTGACTCCGGTGCTGCTGGCTCTTGGCTCAATGAGTTGGGAGAGCATTGCCAAGGGGCTTGTGACGATTGCCGGTGCATTCACCGTGATCGGTGTGGCCGGTCTTGTGTTGACTCCTCTTGTTCCGACGATTTTGGCACTTGCCGGAGCATTTGCATTGATCGCTGTCGGTACCGCAGCTATCGGAGCAGGTCTTCTCGCTGCCGGTGCCGGACTATCGGCTATTGCAGTCGGCATTACCGCCTTGGCTACTTCTCTTGGCGCAGGTGTGACCGTTATTGTAGCAGGACTCAGCACGATCATCACAGGGATTGCCGCGTTGATCCCTGCCGTTGCCGAAAAGCTCGGTGAGGCTATCATAGCGTTCTGCGGCGTAATCGCTCAGGGGGCTCCCGCTATTGGAGAAGCTGTTAAGGCCGTTGTTCTTACGCTGGTGGATGTACTTGTTGAGTGCGTCCCTGCAATCGCTGACGGTGCATTGGCACTGCTGTCCGGCGTACTCGCCTCTCTTGCAAACTATACTCCGGAAATCGTTGACTCTATTATGCTGTTCCTGATCAACCTGCTGAACGGTATTGCAGAGCGGCTGCCCGAACTCATTCAGGCGGCAGTCAATGTGATCGCGGCATTCTTCTCCGGCATCATTGATGCTCTGGCAGGACTTGATACAAGCGTATTGGTGAAAACCATCGCCGGCATTGGTCTGCTGTCCGGCATTATGGTCGCATTGGGTGCGGTAGCCGCATTGATCCCCAGCGCTATGATAGGTGTTCTCGGCATGGGTGCTCTTATCGCTGAGCTGGCGATCGTTCTTGCTGCTGTCGGTGCCCTTGCGCAGATTCCCGGCCTTTCCTGGCTGATCGGCGAGGGCGGCAAGCTGTTGGAGCAGATCGGTACGGCTATCGGTGGGTTTGTCGGCGGCATTGTCGGCGGATTCATGAGTGGTATCTCCAGTCAGTTCCCGCAGATCGGCAGTGATCTTGCAGCGTTTATGACAAATGTTCGGCCGTTTATCGACGGCGCAAGCAGTATCTCTCCGGCAATGTTCAGCGGTGTGCAGGCATTGACAGACGCGATATTGCTGCTTACGAAGGCTGAGCTTGTGCAGGGTATTGCGTCCTGGTTCACGGGTGGTTCTTCTCTTTCGGATTTTGCTGATGAGCTCGTTCCGTTCGGAGAAAGCATGACGGAGTTCAGCAACGCAATCAGCGGGATGGACGCCGACCTTGTTTCCAAAGCGGCGACTGCCGGTAAGGCACTTGCAGAGATGGCCACAACGCTGCCGAACAGCGGCGGTGTAGTCGGCTTCTTTGCCGGTGAGAATGACATGGACAAGTTTGGAGAGCAGTTGGTTCCGTTTGGTAAGGCCATGAAGGACTACTCTCTCGCCGTTAAAGGAATGGATGTCGGTGCTGTCAGCAATTCCGCTTCTGCCGGTAAGGCGCTCGTGGAACTCTCCAATACCATTCCGAACTGCGGCGGGCTTGTGAGTTTCTTCACCGGAGACAACAGCATTGCCGACTTCGGCGACCAGCTCGTTCTCTTCGGCAATGGTCTTGCGGCTTACTCCGCCTCTATCGAGGGTATCAACATGAGCAAGCTCTCAGGCGCGATCACACAGGTCGAGAAGCTGGTAGCGCTTGCCGATACGGTGAAGAATATGGATCAGTATGCATTTGTAAACTTTACGAATGCGCTGGTTCTGCTGGCAAACACAAGTATCCAAAACTTTACTGACGCCTTCTATAACAGTGGAGCTACCGTGAGCACGGCGGTCATCTATATGCTCAATTCCGCAGGCACGACCATCCGGCAGAACCAGACGATCGTTAATGTGGCGATGGCTGAGCTGATGCTTGCGATGGCCGCGACCGTGAAAGCACATACCACGAGCATGAATACCGCGGTCGTGCAGATGATGGTCGGCTTCAGTACCACGATCCGCAGCAACGGTGCTTCCGTGCGGACGGCGATGCAGTCTGTCATGCTGGTCGTTGTGGCAGAAGTGAACAACTACAAGGATCAGTTCAATGAAGCCGGCAGGAATGTTTCGCAGGGCTTTATCAACGGCATCCGCTCGAAGCTGAGCGGCGCCTCTCAGGCGGGCCGTGATCTGGGTCTTGCGGCACTGAATGCGGCAAAGAAGGCGCTGGACAGTCATTCTCCCTCCCGTGAGTTTATCGAGCTTGGTAAAAACATTGGCGAGGGTATGACCATCGGTATCAACAATGCTATCGTTCCGGTTTCTTCGGCTGCGGCAAAGATGAGCGATGAAGCCATCAAGGTCGCGCAGAAGGGACTCGACTCCTTTAAGGATTGGGCGGAAGAGCGGAAATATTACAGCGAGCTTAGCTTGAAAGAGGAGCTTGCCGGATGGGAAACGCTCCAGAAGAAATACCGCGAGGGCAGTGAGGAACGAAAGCAGATCGACCGCGAGGTCTATCGTGTTCAAAATGAGTTGGTTACGGCCACTTATCAGTATTCGATGAACTGGATCGAAGAGCAGAAATCGTATAACAAGCTGACCCTTGCGGAGGAACTGGCTGCCTATAAGCGTGTTCAGAGCCGATATGCCAAGGGGACAGAGCTGCGGAAGAAGCTCGACCTGCAAGTTTACCAGTTGGAGAAAGAGATCAGCGACGCGCAGAAACAGTATATCTCTGATGTGCAGTCTGTGCAGAGCGAGGCGAACCAGAAGCGGCTCGACTTGGAGGAAGAGTACGCCGATAAGGTAAAGTCGATCAACGCGCAACTGGCGAGCGATATTCAGGCTGAGAACGACAAGTACGAGAATGCTCTGAAATCCCGCGAGGATTCCCTCTATAAGTCCTATGGCCTCTTTGACGCTGTGAAGGAGCGTGATGAGGTCAGCGGCGACACCCTGATGAAGAATCTTGAGGGTCAGGTCAAGGAATTTGGCGAATGGCAGGATATTTTAGAGTCTCTTGCCGGCAGAGGACTTGACAGTGACCTTATCGAGGAACTTCAGGATATGGGTCCTGACGCGATCGCCCAGATCAAGGCGCTGAACAACATGAGCGACTCCGAGCTTGAGAAGTATGCTGACCTCTGGAAGGTTAAGCACGCAATGGCTCGCGAGCAGGCGGTCGGCGAATTAGAGGGGCTGCGCGAAGAGACCCAGCAGAATATTGCAAAACTCCGCGAGGAGGCAGATCAGGAGCTTACCGAGTATCGTGCTCTCTGGCAGGAGAAGATGAACCAGGTCACGGAAGACGCCAACGCTCAGTTGGAACAGCTCCGCAGAAGCTTTGAGGAAAAGGTTGGTCTTATCAAGAACAATACTGAGGATGAGCTTCAGGAGATGGCCGACACGGCGCAGAAGGTCTTGACGGAAGCTGGTTGGGATGAGACCGGCAAGCAGATCGTCAAGGGGCTTACTGAAGGCGTTCAGTCTGAGAAGTCAAGCTTTGTTGACGAGATCACGCAACTGGCTCTTGCAGGCGTACAGGCGGCGAAGTCGACACTGGATATCAACTCTCCATCGAGGGTGTTCCGTGAGATCGGTAACTACACAGGTCTTGGTTTCGTGAAAGGTCTTCAGGACTATGCTGACCGATCTTATGCGGCCGGTTCTGAGATGGCGGAGTCGGCCGAGGGCGGTCTTTCTGGTGTGCTCCAGACCATTGCCGACATTGTGAGCGGCGGGTTCGATATAGAGCCTGTGATTCGTCCTGTTCTGGATCTCTCCGCCGTATCGGCTGGAGCAGACGCCTTGAACAACCTATTCTATTCGCAGCGAGCGGTCGGCCTTGTCGGGCAGGCTGCCATTGCATTTGAGGCACAGCGCAGCGGAAGCAGCCAGACAACTATTTCCGTCGACAATGATGATGTTGTGGCTGAACTCCGCACGCTTCGAGGTGAGATGGCTTCGATGCTGGAACGCATGGAGAAGCTGCGTGTTGTGCTGAACACCGGTGCGCTCGTCGGCGAACTTGCTGAACCGATGGATGTGGCACTCGGACAGCGGTCTACACAAAGAGGAAGGGGGATTTAAGTTGTACCATTCGATCACATTTGGCGATAAGAACACATGGGACGATTGGCGGCTTGTCCCCGCTTCCCGTCCGCTATTCAATCCACCTGCGCAAAAGGTAAAGACTCTGGACATTCCCGGTGGGGACGGCGTCATTGATCTGTCGCAAGCCCTCACCGGGTATCCGGTGTATCAGAACCGGACAGGGTCTATCGAGTTTATCGTCATGAACGACTTTAAGCCGTGGCACATGGCTTACTCGGACATTATGGACTATCTGCACGGACAGACCATGCGGGCGATCCTTGAGGACGATCCTGAATATTTCTACGAAGGGCGCTTCACAGTGAACGCCTGGAAGTCGGAAAAGGACTGGTCGCGGCTCGTCATCGACTACGATGTCGGCCCGTACAAGTGGAAAAACCTTTCCTCCATCGACAACTGGCTATGGGACCCGTTCAACTTTCAAAATGGAGTCATTCAGGCAGCTTTGTTCCGCAACATTGCGGTGACGACAGAGATGAAAGAGATCGAGCTGGACGCGGTGATGTACGGACGAGCTCCGGTCTGCCCCAGATTCATTGTGCAAAGCAGTGAGGGACGCGGCGTTCATGTCCGATTTGTCAACCGTCAGCTCAGCATCGACCTGACAAAGCTTTTGCCGGAGGGAACCATTCAGATCCCTGAGTTTATTCTGTTTGGCGACTACGGCGGAACGATCTATCTTTGGGTCGACGAGGGAACGGGGACCGTGTCCGTTGATTTCAGACAAGGGAGGTTGTAAGCGATGTATTCTGTTTATGCCGATGGCGTCTGCATCTACAATGATGCCTTCGCGTTGGACAACATGAAGCTTGCAAGCCCCAAGCTGACGCTGGAAGACAATGCGGCCGGTTCCTTCGTGATGACGGTTCCGCCCTCCAATCTCGGATACAGCACCATCATCCGTATGGTGACCGACATCGCCGTCCACAAGGACGGAAAAGAGATCTGGGCGGGTCGCGTCCTCTCTGAAAACGAGGACTTTTACCTAAACCGGGTGCTTACTTGTGAGGGCGAGCTTGCATTCTTCAACGACAGCACGCAGCCGCCTGCGGAGTACGCCGGAGGGACGATCCGTGAGTACCTTGAGGCGATGATTGCCATTCACAACGCAAAGGTCGGAGACAACCGGAAGTTCACCATCGGCATTGTTACTGTGGTGGATGAAGATTTTCCGACTTATTACACCAACTATGAAAAGACCATCACGATCTTGAATGCGTTGGTGGCGCAGTACGGCGGTCATCTGCGGGTGCGTAAGGAAGACGGCATCCGCTATCTCGACTATTTGGCTGATTACCCCGACACTTGCAGCCAGACGATCCAGTTCGGTTCCAACCTCATCGAACACACCAAGGGATGGGATATGACGGAGTTCGCAACGGTCATCGTTCCGCTTGGCAACAGGCTTGACAAGAGCAAGATCGAGGCATTGGACGCCTATCTGACGGTAGAAAGTGTGAACGACGGAAGCCTTTATGTCCAGTCCTCCGAGGCTGTGAAAACCTATGGCTGGATCGAGAAAACAGTGACATGGGACAGCGTTTCTGATCCCGAAGCACTGCTGGAAAAGGCGAAGGCATATCTTGCCGACTTGCAGTTCGACAACATGGAACTGGAAGTGAGTGCCCTTGACCTCCACTATCTCAACGCAAATGTAGAAGCCGTTAAGCTTTTAGACGAGATCCGCGTGATCTCGCGGCCGCATGGCCTTGATCGTGTATTTCCTGTCACGAAGCTGGAGATCCCTTTGGACAGCCCGGAGAATACCAAGTTTACGCTCGGCGACACGGTGCAGACAAGCCTTACCAGTGTGAACAACCAGATCAGCGCCGCTATCCTTGAGAAAATCGAGGGTCTCCCTAAGGCACACAACATCCTGAAAGAGGCAAAAGAAAACGCCACGCAGATCATGACAGCGGCCACGACCGGCTACATCACGATCACACGGGACGAATACGGTTCTGACACGCTTTATATTTCCAACATCCGCGACTATACCAAAGCCGACAAGCTCTGGAAATGGAACATGAACGGCCTTGGCTACTCCAAGGATTATGGAAAGACCTTTGGGCTTGCCATCACAATGGATGGTTCTATTGTGGCGGACTATATCACGACCGGTGTTCTCAATGCCGATGTGATCCGCGCCGGTACGCTGAAAGATTACGGCGGAAACTTCTCGCTTGACTTCGAGACCGGCAAGCTGTCGATGAAGAAAGGCTCCATCGACATTGGAGGCGGAAACTTCACTGTTGACGAGGAAGGTAACCTGACCGCACGCCGAGGCACCTTTGCGGGCACTCTGGCTGCGGCGAAAGGCACCTTTAGCGGCACGCTGGTCGGTGTGGACGGAAACTTCAAAGGGGTGGTTCAGGCTTCTGACTTCCTTGACAGAGCGGGCAACAGCATGATGGATGACGAGCGATTCAAGTCCAAATACCTGAGCGTCTACGGACTTACTGTTACCAACGGCGTCCGCACGACCTTTGCTGTTGATTCCAGCGGTTCCGTTACCATAGACGGTAAGGTGACGCTGTCCGCCGGAAGCACGATCAACTGGGCGTCCGTGACGAACCAGAACCTCACCTCCAACCCCGCCTACTCGCTGGCAAGCACGGCGAATGCAAACGCGGCCACCGCAAAGAGCGCAGCAGACGACGCTTACGATGAGGCTTCTGCTGCATGGTCGAGAGCAAACAAGGCCTATCAGGATCGGTGTACCGACCAGAATGTGTTTGATGTGCTCACCTCCGGTGGTACGAAATTCGGTATTTTCAGCGACTCGTACAGCGGACGGCTTTACATCAATGCCGATTATATTCGCTCCGGCACCATCAATGCCGATTATATCGACCTGTCGTGTGATTATGGTGGATTCTGCAAAGGGCATGGCTCTGACGGTCAGCATACGACCTACGGTGCGATGATGTATGGTTCTAACGGTCCTGGTTGGGAGCCTTATATTATTGTTACCAATGCCGGCGCCCGTATCTCCGGTTCCGGAGCAGACCTTGTTGTTTCCAGCGGCATCACCATGAGCGAAGAGCCAAGTTACGGTTCCGATTTAAGGATCAAGAACAGCATCGACTATGATCTTGCCTCTTATGAGGCGTTCTTCCTGGCGCTGAAGCCATCCACCTTCAAGTACAACAAAGGTACTTCCGGGCGGAAACATTTCGGCTTCATCGCGCAGGATGTAGAACAGGCAATGCTTGACACCGGACTGACATCGGATCAACTTGCGGCGCTTGTTAAAGACCCTGTCAAAGAGATCCTTTCGGATGGCATCACAGACTACCGTTACAGCATCCGATACGGTGAACTTATCGCGCTCAATACGCACATGATCCAGAAACTCTATCAAATGGTCGAAGAACTGCTTCAGCAAAAGGAGGGATAATGTTGAAGAAACAGCTTAAAAATTCAGAAATGGTCGTGATGGTCCAGAACCTGCGGCCGCTTCTTCAGCTCCGCAACAAGATCGGCTATATCGCCGCGAGGAACTTCCGGATGCTTTCTACTGCTTTGACCGAGTATGAAGCATTCAAACACGACCTTATCAACAAATACGGAGAGCCTGACAAGGATGAAAGTGGCAACGAGACCGGAACCATTTCCATCAAGGTGGGCTCTCCTAATTTTAAGGCCTTCTGCGACGAGCTTGCTCCGTTCAACGAGATGGAGCATGAGGTCGAGCTGATGACCGCCAAGTATGAAGATACGATCGGCTGTCTGAGCGGCGAGGAGATCCTGCTGCTTGACTGGATGCTGGAGGACTAAGGAAGGAGTGATTTAGATGGCTGATATCAGCAGCTTTCTGAAAAAAATCCTCAGCGCCATTTATGGCGAAGAGGTTCGCGGCTCCATCCATGATGCTCTGGCAGCGATGAACACGGAATCCAGCAGCGCGATGGAGTTTGCCTCCACAGCCAAGGATTCCGCACAGGCAAATGCCGCGGCTGCCAAGAAGTCCGCCGAAGATGCCGAGAAAAAGGCGACAAGCGCCTCTGAATCCGCTGCGGCGGCTGCACTCTCCGAGGGAAGCATCAAGACCTCTGAGGAAAATGTCAACAAGCAGGCCGCAGACGCAAAAGAAGCTGCCGCCGGTGCTAAGGCGTCTGAGACAGAGGCGAAGAACTCGGAAGAGATCGCCAAGCAGAAGGCACATGAGGCCACGGATGCCAAGACAGCGGCGACGCTTGCCGAGGGAGAGGTCAAGGCCGCCGAGGAGCGCGTGAGAACCATTCGCTCAGAGGCTGAGACACTGGGCGCACAGGCTACTGCTGACCGCAACGCAGCGGAAGAGGCCCGTGCTGCTGCGGAAGCTGCAAGAGATGCGGCGTCGAACAGTCAAAATGGAGCAAAAGCATCGGAAGATGCCGCCGCTGAATCGAAGACAGACGCCGAAGCCGCTAAAACGGCTGCTGTGGACGCCCGTGACAAGGCGCAGACCGCTAAAACGGCCGCCGAGAACGCGCGGGAGTCCGCCGAGAACTCTGAGGCAAACGCCAAGACTTACAAGGAGTCTGCCGCAGAGAGCGCCGCGACCGCACAGCAGTACAGCGGCAAGCCGCCTAAGCCGGAGAACGGTACCTGGTGGATCTGGGACGCTGAGAAGGGCATCTATGTGAACACCAACATCAGTTGTGAGCTGACCGGCCCGACCGGCAACGGTATTCAGAGCATTCAGTTGACGCAGGGCAATCATACGCCAGGCTCGACTGATATTTACACCGTTACGATGACAGACGGAAGCAAGTACAACATCGCCGTCTACAACGGCCTGAACGGAACTGGTACGGGCGATGTGCTCGGCATCCATTTCGATCTGGTGCTGCCGGCCTCCGGATGGTCGAACGGTTCCATCACTGTGGCGGAGAGCCGCCTTGTGGCCGATGCCAAGTACAAATACCTCATTGATGCATATGAAGCCAGCCGTGAAGAATACCTCGAATGCAATGTGCGTCCGAAAGACATCTCCACGACCGGCTTCATCACATTTGTGAACGATACCGACCCGATCAAAGACATCACGGTGAACATCGTGCGTCTTGAACTGTCGGTCAATGCCGAAGAAGGAGGCGAATGATTTGAAAATCGCGATCAAAAGCTGCTTCACCATGCTGGTGGAGGACACTACGCTGATCCAGAATGCAGCGACGCCTTATCCGGTCGAATTCGCCTTCAGCAAGGATTGGGACGGGTTCGCAAAGACTGCGCTCTTTGAGGCAGGCGGCGTCAGCATGGCTGTGGTGCTGAGCGAAGACAAGTGCGACATTCCTGGCGAATGCCTGAAGAAAGGCGGTATCCCGCTGAAGATCGCCGTTTATGGCGTCAAGGGCGAGGAACGGAAGTCGACGGGCTGGCATGTGACCAGCAAGATCCTCTTCCCGGCCAATATCAGCGTTGGCACAGGCGGCTCCGGAGACCCGATGGGCGATGAAGCCTACAAGCAGATCATGGGAATCATCGGTGACCCATCGACGGCGGGTTTTGGCAACAAGACGCTGACCGAGGTGATCGTTGAGATCCAGAGAAGCATTTCCGGAACGGCCTCGGATAAAGAGGTCGACGATATGCTGAACGACGCCTTTTCTTCGAGCGACCCGGGCGGAAGCACACCCGACAACACCGCTTCTGACAAAGAAGTGGATGACCTACTCAATGATGTTTTCGGCGAACAGCCGTGAACAAATATATTTAAGGGGGACATGCAATATGTCTACTACCAAGCACACTACTATTGAACAGCTCAAGAAACTGGCGCTGCGCACCAAGAGTGAGATCGGCCTTGTCGACGCTAAGGTTACCGGCCTGACCACTAAGGTCAATGACCTGGTGACTGCCGGCGGCGAGCCTAACAAGCTGGAAGGCATCAAGGTCAACGGCACTCTGCTGGCTCTGACCGATAAGATCGCCGACATTCTCATCGCTGAGGGAAAGACCAACGGCACCATCTCCGCCAACGGCGTTGATATTCCCGTTCACGGTCTGGCGGCTCTGGCCTACAAGTCCGAGGTCGCTGAGAGCGATCTGGCTGCCGCTCTGAAGGCCATCATCGACGCCAAGGCGAAGCAGGCTGACCTGGATACCCTGACCGGCAACGGCGAAGGCTCCATCAGCAAGATGATCGACAAGGCTATCAACAAGTTCGCCACTGATGTGACCGATGACAATGTGGTCAACAGCTACAAAGAGCTGATCGACTGGGTTGCCAAGCACGGACCTGAGGCGACCCAGATGGCCGGCGGCATCAGCGAGAACAAGACCGCTATCGCCGATCTGAAGACTCTTGTCGGCACGCTGCCCGAGGGTGCGACCTCTACCACCGTTGTCGCCTACATCACCGAGGCGATCAATGCTCTGAGCATCGGCGATTACGCCAAGACGACCGAGGTGACTGCCGCGATCAACACCGCCCTGGAGTCTTACTACACCAAGACCCAGGTCGACGAAACCTTTGTCAAGAAGACCGATATCGTGATGGCTACCGACGAGGAAGTCGACACCATGCTGACCGAAGTCTTCGGCGCTCAGGCTACCGTCTGATCCAGCATATGCGAGCGGGGGATGGGGCTTCCTGTCCCCCGTTCCACCTTTTGAAAGGAAGGTAACAACACATGGCAGAGCATAAGCTTTCCACATTTGACCAGCTCAAAAAGCTGGCACTTGCGGGGAAGAGGGATTCCGCCAAGCAGGTAGCTGAATTGGCGGAGCTTGTTGCCGCCGGACTGGAGGATCTCCAGCATATCGGCATCTCTGTTACTCTGCCGGCCGCGAATTGGAGCGGCGGAGCGCAGACTGTTGCACATGCTTCCCTCTTAGCTGACAGCAACTATATTTATCTTGTAGGCGCAGACGCCGGTACCCGTAATGTATACGACAGTTATGGCGTGAGCGCAGACAATGTAACCACAAGCGGGCAGATGACTTTCCGGTGCGATACAACGCCGACCGTTGACTTGTCCGTCTTTATCATTCGACTGGAGGTCGGAACAGATGAGTAATGTTGGCAAGGTATTCAACCTTTCCGGCGGCGGTGGCAGCGGCTCTCCGAAGATGGAAAGTCTGACTATCGCCACCTCGCCCAACAAGACGGTCTATAAGTCCGGTGAAACTTTCGACCCCACCGGCATGGTCGTTGTGGCAAACTACGGCGAAGGTCTGATGGCAAATGTGACGGGCTATACCGTCTCTCCCTCCGTTCTTACGGACGGGGTGAGCGAAGTTGTCATCACCTACACCGAGGGTCGCATCACGAAGACCGCGACGGTTGCCGTGACGGTGGAAAAGGTGCTTGTCAGCATCGCCATCACCACACAGCCGACCAAGACGGTCTACCAGTATCAGGAGAGCCTTGATCCGACGGGCATGGTCGTGACCGCGACATTCTCGGACGGGGGCATGGCGGATGTACAGGATTACACCACCTATCCAACGACGAACTTCTCTACACTTGGGCGTCAGGTCATGAAGCTTGAATTCACATACGAAGGTGTGACGAAGAGCGTAGACCTTGTCGTTACGGTGCAGGGCAAGACCATTTCCGTTCCGACGCAGACGAACATCCCGACCTACAACGGTTCGGATAAGACGCCGAGCTGGAACGGCTACGATCCACTCAAAATGGAGATCTCCGGCGTTACGAGCGCCTCTGACGCAGGCAGTTACACGGCGATCTTCAAGCTGTCCTACGGCTATCTGTTCCCGGACGGCACGGATGAAGCCCGCGTAAAGTGGACGATCGACCGCGCTGTCATCTCGGCTCTGCCGACGCAGACGGGAACGCTTGTTGCCGACGGCACGAGCAAGACACCGAGCTGGAACGGCTATGACACCAACAAGATGACCATTGGCGGCGATACTTCCGGTACGGCTGCCGGTGAGTACACGGCGACCTTTACGCCGACTTCCAACTACAAGTGGTCCGACGGCAGCACAGGCGCCAAGGAAGTGAAGTGGACGATCATCTCGGTTCTCGTTTCCATTCCTTCGCAGAGCGGTACGCTGACCTACAACGGCAGCGCCCAGACGCCGAAGTGGCAGAATTTCGACAATGAGAACTCCTCTGTGAACGTATCTGCCAAGACGGCTGCCGGTGAGTACATGGCGACCTTTACCTTGAAGAAGGGTATGTGGACGGACGGTACGACCGCGGCAAAGACCATCAAGTGGACCATCGGCAGAGCTACCATCGCGGCGGTCCCCGCCCAGAACGGCACGCTTGTCTATGACGGCAACCCGAAGACTCCTTCGTGGAATACCGCCTATGACTCGGCAAAGATGACCGTTTCCGTGACGGCCGCTACCAACGCAGGCACTTACAGCGCTACCTTTACGCCGACTTCCAACTACAAGTGGTCCGACGGCAGCACTGGAGGCAAAACGGCATCGTGGACGATCGGCAAGGCCGCGAACAGTGTGACCAATTCGCCGAGCTCCATCGTGCTGAAGAGCAGTGCCAAGACCGCCACCTTTACGGTGAACCGCAAGGGCAACGGTACGATCACAGCCACCTCGAATAACACGAGCGTCGCGAAGATCAAATCCATCAATCAAAGCACCGGCGTTGTGACTGTGGAAAGCGTGAACGACACGACCGGCACGGCCAAAATCACAGTCAAGGTCGCCGAGGGCACGAACTACAAGGCGGCTTCTGATACGACTGTCAATGTGACGGCCGCTTTCGTCACGATCTACGGCGTTGAGTGGGATTGGACAAGCGGCGGCTCCACCAGAGGCAAGCGCACGGACGCGGCGGCCGGCTTTGCTGAACCGAACCCCGCAGTAAACAACGGAGGAGGTTCTTCTCCATTCGACAACCTGATGCCGTGGTCCGGCATGGTGAAGGAGACCCGCAGCGGCGGCGTTGAGGTCAAGGAGCCGAAGTATTGGTTCAAGTGGACGAAGACCGGCAAGAAGCTGAAGCTCCAGATCGCGGACGGTTATGTCGAGGGCTTCTCCGTTGACCCTGTAAACAGGGACCGCGGTGACGGCCTTGGCGAGCTGGACTACTCCTACATCGGCCGTTATCACTGCGCCAGCGGTTATAAGTCCACCACGGGCGCCGCACAGCAGGTAAACATCACGAGAAGCCAGGCGCGCAGCGGTATTCATAACCTCGGCGCTAACTTCTGGCAGATGGATTTCGCTCAGTTCTGGTATGTGAACATGCTGTTCCTTGTGGAGTTTGCCGATTGGAACGGTGAGCGCATCGGCAGAGGCTGCTCTACGAGCAATTCCAAGATGAACAACGGTCAGACCGACGCGATGGGTTACCACACCGGTACGACCGCGGCAAGCCGCGACAGCTACGGCTTCACGCAGTATCGCAACATCGAAGGCTGGTGGGACAATGTTTATGACTGGATGGACGGCTGCTATTACAACAATAACGGCTTGAATGTCATCAGCAATCCCAACAACTTCAGCGACAGCGCGAATGGCACGCTGGTCGGCACGCCCTCTTCGGGCTATCCGTCCGACTTCACCATTCCGACAGCAAGCGGTCTTGAATGGGCACTGTTCCCGAGCGCGGCAAACGGCAGTCAAACGACCTATGTCCCGGATTACTGGAGCTTCAATGGTAGATATCCGTGCCTGTACCGTGGCGGTTACTATAACCAGTACCAGTATCACGGTCCGTTCTGCATCTACTTCAGCGTCGCGTCGAGCTCGAACGACTACATCGGCTGTCGCCTCCAGGAACGCCCGCCAAAGGCGGCGTGACTGTTCCCCTGAAGAGGTAGGGGTGCAGGGGTGAGGGGGCCGCAGCCCCTTCCCCTTGCATTTCACTGATATTTTTAAGAAAAACAACAATTTAACATGGGGTCAACTGTGCAGCAGACGATGGTCCCGGATAACTGGAACTTCAATGGTAGATATCCGTGCCTGTACCATGG
>OLOS01001611.1_pt1 | contig 17712 bp, 18 predicted proteins | sample 1672631 | NCBI WGS metagenome assembly OLOS01 (sample SAMEA3136707, study PRJEB25190) | human gut metagenome | biome: human gut; feature: human-associated habitat; material: faeces | place: Austria | collected 2013 | reverse complement strand
GTCATGATTTTTCATGCAAGCATGAAAATCATGACCTTTTGACCCTGGCATCATTTTATTATTTTATGAAAATTATGGAAAGGATGGAAAGGAATAAGAAAAATGTTAATCAAAAAAATCAAAAAGTCAATCATCATGTTAATTTGCATACTTATCGCATACTTTGGAACCAAGTCCCTCATGACAAATTCTATTAGCACCGTCAAATATCCTGACAGCCCGTATGTGGGAGAGTGGGTAGCTAAATCTTTTGAATATGAAGGCACTAAGTATGACAACGTTGAGGAAACCGTTGGAAATGTAGAGCTTATAATCTTTAAAGACGGTACAGCTACATTTAGTGGAGATGGTGATAAGGTTGAGGACAAATGGGAGCCTACTGAAGACGGTTTAAGGCTCATGGATAATGGCGGCGATCTGTTATTCGTCTACAAGGACGGAATGCTGCTAAACACTCTTGACATAGAAAAAGGAGCCATAACCTTAATCTTCGAGAAGAAGGAGTAGTTCTTCTATAAATATAAATATAAAATAATAGATAGCGAAAGGTCAGTGCACCAGTTCCATGACGCATTGGTATCTTTCGCAGAAAGATGGGGAATAAACATGAAATTTAAAAAAACAATAATTGTAACATGCTTTGTAATCATCGCATCTCTGGGACTCTCACTGACAGGATGCAGTAACAGCAGCAACGACAAGACTACTGAAAACACCAGCGACACGGATGCCAAAAACACCAGCAACACGGATGCTGAAAACACCAGCGACACGGATGCCAAAAACACCAGCGATACGGATGCCAAAAACACCAGCGACACGGATGCTGAAAACCCGTATATAGGAACATGGGTAGCTACAGTTGTTGAACGCGAAGGCATTGAATATGACGCTGCGGAAGCGAATGCATCCTTCGTGCTTACTCTTGATGCAGACGGTACGGGTACATTTGACCCAGGTAACGGGGGAGGTGACATCAAATGGGAGCTTGCCGAAGACCGTTTGAAAATTACGGATTCCGTCGGTGATTATTACTTCACCTATAAGAACGGAAAAGTGCTATGGGAGTTGCCAATCGATCAGGAAGTCGCAACCATATATTTCGAAAAGAAGAAGTAACTGGCTGAATAGCAAGAGATTCGGATTGAGTACATTGCCTGCAAGCAATGTACTCAATCCGCTTTGCTACTTGCTCATAACCGAATAACTGCTTCGCAGTTTATCAGATGGGGCTTGTACCCCATCTGATACAAGCAAGTCCCTACCCACCACTTAATGCTTTGCGCATTTGAAGTGGGGGACTTGCTTGATTCGGTTAAAGTATGAGATTTGCCGATGTACTAAAACTGTATCTGAACAAAACGAAGCGTACTGCGAATTAGCTATCCGCTGCTTCGGCATCTCTTCTTTTGCTCAAAGCAGATACTTTCTGCAGTCCAGAAGCCAAACAACAAAAAGGCTTTATTTTAACATTTCACCCGGCAAATGCCGGAAAGTAACAAGGAGGAATTGCTTATGAAAGAAAAAAAGAAACGAACAAGACTATGGAGCTTACTGCTCGTCCTTATGATGGTAATAGGCATGCTACCTACCACGGCGCTGGCGGAAGAGCCCGACGCCGCCCAGCAGTTTGTTGACGCACCCGGTGAAATTTTCTATAGAAACGATGGCAATAACGATTCGAATGGCCCGACAGAGGATACTATCTTTACATTGACGGAGCCAACAATGATCACCGGTATTTGGACTTATCACTGGAATGCCGGAAATTATGAAATAAATTTCTCCCAGCAGACCATACAACTGAAAGACACGAATACGAATACGGTAGTCTATTCGGGAGTCGTCCGTGTGGGACATATTTGGAACACAAGAAATTGCGACTGGATAGTGCTTCCGAATATCGTTCTTCCGGCCGGTACCTACCAGTTGATCGACTCCCATCACGAAAGCTGGAGTGCTCTAAACGGGAAGGGAGTATGTATGATAAAAGGATATTCCACCACACCTTCGGCAACGGCGGTCTCATCCGTAGCAATTACAGGTGTTGATGCTCCTGTATCCAATACTACATTGGACACTGCAGCAGTCTGTGAAACCACAGGTGTAAGCAGTACCACACCATCGGTTACATGGAGCCCGTCTGGTTCCAAAGCAGAATATGGTAAAATCTACACTGCAGACATTACGCTTTCCGCAAGTGAAGGCTACAAATTTGCGGATGGCGTGACAGCTACCGTAAACGGGAATCCTGCAACAAACGTTACGAGAAACACTGACGGAACTCTTACGGTAACCTACGAATTTCCAAAAACAGAAAAGCACAACATTGAACTGACATTTAATACCGCGGTTCGTGATGGCGATCCTGTAAGGAATCCAACAATTAATTCTGGATATAGAATACCTCTTTGTATTTTCGTCGAGGATACCAACAAAAATGGAGATTTCACTGATGATAAAACAGTGCTCCTTGACAAAGCTCTTGTGGAAGAATTTATCGCACAGCCGGAAGTAACCATGACTTATGAAGAGTTTATGGCTACATTTAAAAGTGAATTGGGTATTGATGAGATAAAGACAGAATACACCGGGGGATATAATTATTCTGTTTTCGCAATAATTGAGCATAGCGAAGAAATACCTTTCGCCATAGATGCAAATAAAAAAGTCACCGATGCAATCGTAAAAGTTAATGGAAAAGAAATAACCAATGAATGTAAGGGAGGAAGCTCAATATCCATTAATCCGGGCTCCTATGTCTTTACCGCCACCGAGGATATTCCTCAGAAAAGCCAGACACCTGCAGTTGTAGTGAATACAATAACATATAACGGTGAGGTAATTACTGCTAATGCAGAGGGCGAATATGTATCAAAGAAAGCAAAGAAGCCGAAAATTTCAAAGCTTCAAAAGGGTAAGAAATCCTTTAAGAATACCTGGAAAAAGGTGAAAGGTGTATCGGGATATCAGGTACAGTATTCAACCTCAAAGAATTTTACAAATCAAACTTCAAAGAAGGCTACCTATAATGGCAATAAAAAATTCACAAAGACAGTTAAAAAGCTCAAGGGCGGCAAGAAATATCATGTAAGAATTCGCACCTACAAGAATGTAAAGATAAACGGCAAAACCGTTAGGATTTATTCCTCCTGGTCATCAGCAAAAGCTGTTAAAACTAGAAAATAGTATCAGAAGGTATCATAACGTGGGAGAACGGTAGAGTACCGCCATGTACCATGAAAATAATGGGGAGGGATAACCTCCCCATTATTGTGTCTAGCGTCAACGTCCCCGCTGCCAAAACGCAACGGCACTTGCGGCCATGCCCAGGGCAGTGGCAGATTGAAAACTTCTCTTCATAGCCAGGTATCAGCAATGGTATCTGGCTTTCATTTACCGTTTACGCAATCCCCAAATTGTCATTGACATTTCAGGGATCAGTATAGACCTTTGCAATAATTTATGATTTAATTTTTTATGATAAACATTTAAAAGGAGTTAACGTATGAGCTTTGCTAATGTGCTAAATCTGTATCTGAAAAAAACAAAGTGTACTGCGAAAGAGCTGTCCGCTGCTTCGGGTATATCCACTTCTGCCCTAAGCAGATACCGTTCCGGAAAGAGAATTCCTGAGCAGGAGCAGATTGAAAAACTGATTTTTGGATTTGTTCAGCTGGCAAGTGAGAATACTCCGGAGCTTGATGAAGCAATCATTAGAAACGCTTTTTCAGAGTATACGGAGAATCAAAAGCTCGACTATCAGGTCATCATTAAGAATCTCAATGCCGCAATTGAAACCTTAGATATCAGTGTTTCCGGACTTTCAAGAGCACTGAGGTTTGATTCATCCTATCTGTCAAGAATTCGCAAAGGTCAGCGTAAACCTGCCGATCTGGATAAGTTTATTATCGAAACTGCAGAGTATATTGCAAGAACAAACTCACCGTCGGCCATTGCAGGGTTGATTGGACACCCTGAAGAAGAACTTGTTCCGGTAGGTCGGTGTGCATCAAAACTGTGCAGCTGGTTCAGTGGCAGGTTCAGTTCCGGAACGATTAGTCAACGTAATTCTCTTGGAGAGCTTCTTCATCAACTGGATGCATTCAATATTGAAACGTATATGAGTGATGCTCATTTTCCGGAGACGGTCCAGGTTCGAGAGCCTGAGATTTTATCTCTTCCGAAATACTATTACGGGTTTGACGAAATGAAAAAGGGCGAACTGGATTTTTTCAAGACAGTATCCTCTTCCGGAACTAAGGGTACTGTCTGGATGTGCAACAGTATCCCTATGGAAGACTTAACCATGGATGCGTCATATATGAGAGAATGGATGCAATCCATTGCAATGATGATTATGAAGGGGGCAGATATCCAGATAATCCATGATGTTGACCGTCCATCCGACGAGATGTTGCTTGGGCTGATGAGCTGGATTCCGCTTCATATGACTGGAAAAGTTACTTCTTACTATCTGCCCGACGCTTCAAACCGTATCTATTGCCATACAGACTATGTATCGGACACTGCCGTGCTCTATGGGGAATGTATCAGAGGGTATCATAATGAAGGAAAATACTGCCTGACGCAAAGTGAGACGGATCTTGCCTATTACAAAAAGCGGATACGACGTCTGTTTTCGAAGGCAAGACCTCTGATAAAGACCTACTGGACAGAGAATCAGGATGCGTTCTTTTGTTTCGAGGATTCCGAAGGATTGTTCGGTGGGACGCGATGCAACCTTCTTTCTTCTCTGCCGATCTATACAATTCCGGAAGACGTTCTGGAAAGTATGCTGGAAAATAATTCCTTCGGAGACAAAGAGAAGGCAGATGTCAGAAGCTACCTGTCCAAGCAAAGGAAAATGACAGTAACAATTCTGGAAAACGGAACGATATATGATGAAATTTCCGTACTGAATGAAGAGGAATTCGGAAAAGAACCGGTTTATTTATCTCTTTCCGGTATGTTCTCAGAAAAAGGACTGAGATATACCTATCAGGAATATCTAAAGCATCTTGCAGCAACGAAGCAATTTGCCGAAGATCATGCCGGATATGACCTGTATACAGATACTGTACAGACGTTCCGGAATATTCAGATTCAGATCAATATGGGAAAATGGGTGATCGTATCCAAGAACAATGCCCCTGCCATTCATTTTGTCATCAAACATCCCAAAATGATCCGTGCTTTTGAAGACTTCTGCAGACCGGCGGTCAATCCATAAACGGTTATTATTTTATCAACATTATAAAAATTTTTGGTTTCCAGAAAAGGAGATATAGGAGTGTGGATGATTCTATCATTCTTTTGAAAAAACAAGAGATGCACAAGCAAAGTTGTTGGCAGAATAATCGGCGTCCATGAATTCGAATCAACCGATGACGAGGGGCACTACAATGATTCTTCATATGAGCCCGAATTCTCATATGAAGTGAATGGACAAGTGTATCACGGCTGGGGTGGTCGATCTTACAGAGCACCGAGCAAAATTCAAATCGGCGGTAATATCGATATCTATTACAATCCGGAAAACCCGAGCGATCATTACACCAAAAGCCGCAATAGGATAGTTCCGGTTTTAATTGGTTTTGTGTTCTTATGCGTCGGTGTATTACTTGTTTGTGCTGAACTGATTCAAATGTAACGCTATGAGTGACACGTTCTTTTTCGTTGTCGGTTCAATACTGATCGGTATCGGGCTGCTTTTGCTTACGTCAAAAGTAATGACATACATAAAATGTACCGTACCGGTTAGTGCCGTCGTCGTAAAGCTGCAAAAAGAATATATCATTCACCGCAGCGTACAGTACACCCATTATCGCCCGGTTGTGAGATATGTTGCTGACGGCAAAAGCTATACCGAAAAGGCGCATTTCAGTACTTATCGGAAAACGAAATATCCAATTGGCTCAGAAATAAAAATTTGTTACAACCCGAGGAAGCCTGAAGAAATACGATTTGTCGGGCATACGTTTCCGATGACGACAGGACTGGTGTTTCTTATCATTGGCACTGTTCTCATCTGGTGCTGTTTTCTTTAGACCCGGTCAAAATGGTTTTTGTAATAACAATTACCCGGCAATATGCCGGAAAAAAAATGTATTTATCAAGGAGGAAGAAACATGAAAATGAAAAAATCAATAAGCCTGCTATGCTGTGTAATCATAGCATCTATGGGAATCATACTGACAGGCTGCGGTAACAGCAGTAACAACAAGGATTCTGAAAACAGCGGCGAAAAATATGCTGACAGCCCATATGTGGGAACATGGGAAGCAAAAGTTGCTGAATATGAGGGTGTTAAATATGACGCTGAGGAAGCCATTGGAGGCGCAGCTTTAATGATTGATGAAGACGGTACAGCTATATATTTCGGAGGTGGTACGAGAATTGACGACAAATGGGAACCTACCGAAGACGGTTTGAAGCTTTGGAAAGAGGGAGAGAATGAACAAACTTTCTTTATCTACAAGGATGATATGCTGATAGTGGATGTTGAAACAGAAGGGGAACTTATGACTTTATACTTCGAGAGGGAGGACGACAACGACAAAGATGCTGAAAGCAGCAACGACAAAGATGCTGAAAGCAGCAACGACAAGGATACTGAAAGCAACAGCGACAAGGATACTGAAAACAGCAGCGAAAAATATGCTGACAGCCCGTATGTGGGAACATGGGTAGCTAAAGTTGTTGAAAATAAAGGCATTGAATATGATGCTGAGGCAGTCATTGGAGTCTCAAAGTTTACTTTTAATGCAGACGGTACAGGTGCATATATCACAGATGATATGAAAGAGGAGATCGAATGGGAACCTACCGAAGACGGTGCGAAATTTGCGGATGACAGTGGTGTTGATTACTTCACCTATAAGGACGGAAATCTACTATTGAATCTTGAAACAGAAGAGGTATCCCTAACCGTACACTACGAGAAACTGAAGTAGTTAGCTTTACCGCATTACAAGAGAGGATGTTCTGCAAAAGCGGTTGTTTTCAAATGCCAATTAATTTCTGCTTTGCAGTCATCCTTCATCGATGACTCGGGTGGACTTGGTTTAAGAATAATTGAATCTACGGTCAGCAACACCATTTCTTACCTCTTAACAAGTACAATAATCCTCTTGGAAGTATATCACGAATGCATAAGTTTGTCATTTTAAATATACTCATAATGAACCCGGTCAAAAATGACCGGGTTGACGCTAACATTTTTTACAATGCAATATTTTTTACAATATCCATCCAATTAAAAAACCTACAATCAAAGTTCCAATAGAAACTATTTGCCAGTATTGCATTCTTCTTTTCATATCTAGAACTTTATCGTTTGTTTTTTTGTTTACCTTATTAATGTCCTCTCTGAAATTCTTTTTTGCCATGATAGTTTTCTGTCTTTCTTCTGCCACCTGATTCAAAGCATCATCTCTTTCTCTTCTCATCTTTTCGTATGCAGTTACGTTCGACATATTTACCAGTCTGTTCAGCCTAGAGTTCTGGTTCTGAACGTCTGCGATTTCTCTTTCGAGCTTCTCTTGCTGCTCTCTCAGCATCCAGCCTCCTCTGTTCCGCAAGTTGTCGTTCTCGATGCTCAGTTGTTGATTGAGCCTCGTTATATCGGACAGATCTGTTAGAACTTTCCGAAGTTCTTCTTGCAGATTGTGATTCACTTCTGATAGCTCCTGATTCAGACACAAGCTCTCTCCGAGCTTCTGTGACATTTCCTTCATCAATATCTTCGAGTTGTTTGTAGTACTGCTCAAGTTCTCGCTCTGATGATTCCATTGCTTCTCTATGTCGAATAAATTCACCTTCCAACACCTCCTATATCCAGATGAAATGTTTTGGACAGATTTGAATCTCTCACTTTTTTACCATCTTTGTTTTCAAAAGTAATATGCTTTCTAGGATCTTTCCAATGAACATTCCATCCGGATAGCTTCATCCGTTTTATAAATTGATCTCTGCTTATACATTGCTTCATGGGTATGACCGTCATCCGGAATGCGAATATCTCTTAAGCACACCTGACGGGAAACACTTCCTTTATCGAAACTACAAAGACAGTTATTACACCACAATCATGGAACAGATTGGAATTAAGTGGTCGCCACACTGTACACGCCACACTACAATTTCCATGATGAAAGAACTCAGCATTGATGAAACTACCATCAAGAAGATTGTTGGACATTCTGGAGCTATGACGCTTACAGAACGTGTCTACACCCATCTTGATGTCCAGGTTCTGATCGATGCCATAAACAAAATTGTGGGAGAAAGAGAGAATGGAAAGGAGAATCTGACCACATAGTTGCTGTGATTTTTGATGCATACATGCTGCATACTTGCTACATATCCACAAATTTCCACCACGTTTCTGGACATCCCATAAAGATTCGAGGGTAAAGAAAAACCCCAGAAACACAAGGTTTCTGAGGTTTTGTATGCATTTTCTCGTCCCAAACGATTATCTCTTGCTGAACTGAGGTGCACGACGAGCTGCCTTGAGACCGTATTTCTTTCTCTCTTTCATTCTCGGATCTCTTGTGAGGAATCCGGCTTTCTTGAGAACCGGTCTGTAGTCTGCGTCTGCCTGAAGCAGTGCTCTGGAAAGACCATGTCTGATGGCACCAGCCTGTCCTGTTGTTCCGCCGCCATGTACATTGACCATAACGTCAAATTTGTCAACAGTCTCTGTAGCTACTAACGGCTGACGAACGATAACCTTTAAAGTCTCCAGTCCGAAATAGTCGTCAATGTCTCTTTTATTTACTGTAATCTTGCCTGTTCCCGGCATTAAATATACTCTTGCGATTGATTTTTTTCTTCTTCCTGTACCGTAGAATTTTGCACTAGCCACTTTTTCTTACCTCCTATTAAAATGTTAATACTTCCGGTTTCTGAGCCTCATGCTTGTGCTCAGGTCCTGTATATACGTGAAGCTTTGTAATCATCTGTCTTCCTAAAGGTCCCTTTGGAAGCATTCCCTTTACAGCCAGCTCGATTACTTTTTCAGGTTTCTTGTTTAACATTTCTTTCAAGGTCGTCTCTTTCATACCGCCTACATAGTCTGAATGACTGTAGTAAACTTTCTGATCGAGCTTCTTTCCTGTAACTTTGATGTGCTCTGCGTTTGTTACGATTACATAATCGCCTGTATCAATATGAGGAGTGAAGGTTGGTTTGTTCTTTCCTCTTAAAATCTTTGCTACTTCTGAAGCCAAACGTCCTAATGTATATCCGGTAGCGTCAACTACATACCATTTTCTTTCAATTGTTGCTGGACTAGCCATATAACTTTTCATGGTTTTTCCTCCTTGATCATTTCACTATCACTTCTATCGTAAACCGTCATACCGGGGCTATGGCTAGACGTTTACATGCTTCGTCACATTGAGATATTATATTACACCCGACCAAGTGTGTCAATATCTTTTTCGAATTTTATCATATCAAAAAACCTGTCCCTGTTCACTCCGCAACCGGTAACACGCTTCGTATTCTATTCTTCCCTGTTACATGGCCTGCACTGCTCTTTTCTTTCCCTCTTTCTCTTCCTTAAACTTTTCGCTTCCCATATCCATCAGCTCTGTACTGCTATAGGGACTGTTAAACATTCCCGCCAGCATGCTCAGTCCCTCTTTTCTCCTCTGCTCAAACATCCGGTGACTGTATCCGAAGGCTGACTCCGCCGCTGCATACAGCTCTTTTTTGACATATAGATTATACAATATTCCGTAATACGGCTCCTGTAAAGAAAAGAAACATCCCCAGAGACGCCGTATATCCTCTGCATCTTCTGAAAGCTGCCAGATCTGCATGCGAATCTCTGCTCCCCGTTCTCTCCTCTGATGATAGTAACGATTCAGAACCGACAGATTATCCGTATCTCCTCCCCCCGATACGACGACAGGCGATCTTGACGGAAGGGCCGCTGCTTCCATCAGCTCGTCCGGCTGTTCCATTTCTTTCAGCTCCTGATAAAGCAGCAGGATCTTTTTATGAATATCTGCCAGCTTTTCCTCTTTATGTTTCAGGATCTCCTTCGCCTTTTCTGTTGTCATTTTTCTTCTCTTTTTCACAGTTCTCCTGTCTTGTGCCTCTCTGCCTTCCATAATTTCCACCCTTTCCTGATATGATATCATATGAATTTTCTGAATTTTTGACCGATACGGTCCTGAATCGTACTTGATATGTAAGATATGCAGATATGCAGATATGCAGATATGCAAAATCACCCTTCTGCCTTTTATCTGCCAAGAAATGTTATAATCGCAGATACACCAAATCCCATGTGTATCTGCGATTATATTCTATCACATTTTATTTATTATTGCAATACTTAGATGATGCCAGTGTCAAAAGGTCATGATTCTCATGCTTGCATGAAAAATCATGTTACTGTTCACTCCGTGACCAGTAACACGCTTCGCGATGCACAGATATGATGCATTCTGCATCATATCGCGCTACTACTCTCGGATTTTCTGTGACTTTCGCTACGCTACACTCACAGAAAACACCTCGAACTGGCAGACGTGTGAACTGTAACAAAATCATGACTTTGGGCCCCGCTAAACATGAGAAAGTAGCCATTTTTCTAAGAAAATGAGCGGATTTCGAATGTTTTTCGGATTTTGGGAGCGCGAAGCGCGGAAAATCCGAAGGCATCATGTGGTCACGGAGTGACCAATAACTCAAATTGCGCAAGGAACGGCTGGATCCTGCTTTTTATAATTTCAATGCCGCCTTCCTTTTCCGCCTCAAAATTCATTGGAATGATCGGGTCGTGCAGGGACATACGCATCAGCATCCATCCCTGTACCTCCTCATCATCGAAGTTTACGCGGACACCCTCATAATTCTTCTCTGCCACATGAAAGCTTTCTTCTTTTTCTGCAAATTTGCGGAAAGCCTCCAGTACCTGATTTCCATATTCCTTGAAATCGTCCGTCATGATCTTCAGACGGCACTCTGCGCTTTCCGCCGGTTTCTTCAGGTCACTGATCAGTTCCTCGATCCTTTTTCCTTCCTGTCTGCAGGTTGCCAGCTTGCAGATGATCTTCAGGCTCATGTAGGCACCATCATCCAGAAAATAATTTTCCTTCACCGCACCATGTCCGGAGGTCTCAATAGCCAGGTGTGTCTCTTCCCCCTCTTTATTCAGACGGATGGCTTCATTGATCACATTCTTATATCCACGTTTGAAACGGTGATGCTTCATCTGAAGCTTCCCTTCCAGAAACTCTGTCAGATGACTGGAGGTGACAGAATCCGTCACAACCGTGGTATTCGGATATTTTTCGGAAAGGATGGCCGCCATCAGTGCAATGATCGCATTCTGATTCACTTCCTCCCCGTTCGCAAATACAACGGCGGCTCTGTCGCCGTCTGTGTCAAAGATAATACCCAGATCCGCCTCTGCCCCGAGAACAGCCTCCCGTATCGCTGCCATCGCCTGCTTATTCTCAGGATTCGGAACGTGGTTCGGGAAGGTGCCATCCGGTTCCAGACAGATACTTCCCTGTGTAGACGCCCCAAGATGCTCCAGTACCTTTGTGAAATATCCTCCCACACCGTTCGATGCATCGACTACGATATGAAGCCCTTCTAACGGATGATCGTAATCCCCGGCATTTACCTCTTCCTTGATCAGCTTTTCCATATGGGCACTGTAGGCTCCTACCAGATCTGCTTTCTGTGCCTCCCTGTCCTCTACCTTATCCTCTGTTTCGGAAAGAGCAGCCGCCTTTTGAAGAACCTCTTTGATCTCTCTGCTCTCCAGTCCACCTTCGCGCGTAAAGAATTTCAGTCCGTTTCTGTTAAACGGCAGATGGCTTGCAGTGATCATCACCGCACCTGTATATGCAAACTCCGGAAAAACAGTAGACATAAACATCGACGGCGTAGATGTCAGTCCGCAGTCATAGGCACTGCATCCCCTGTCCATGATTCCTCTTACTACAGCGCTTTTCAATGCTTCTGCCGAAAGGCGGGAATCGTGTCCCACACCGATTTTTATTTTCTCATAAGACATCCCCTTACGCTCTGCCAGAAAGTCCGCAAATGCAGCAGCAATATTCCGTACGATTTCTGGTGTCAGATTCACCGCTTCCCCCTCGACACCCTCCAGTGCCACTCCGCGGACATCACTTCCATTCTGCAGCTTCAGATAAGCTGCTTCCCTGTTTTCCATCTTGTTTTCCTCCTGTTCCATTCCTGTTCACACCCTGGCCTGCAGAGATCCGCTGAACCATCCATGTGAACGTTATCTGTTTTCTTCCGGGTACCTGATCTCTACCAGCGTCAGCCCCTCCGGTCTCGCTGTCTCTCCGGCCAGCTCCCGATTCCTGCTCTCCAGGATCGTTTTCATATATTCCGGCGGAAAGAATCCACCTCCCGCACGGATCAGCGTTCCGGCAATAATCCTTACCATATTGTAGAGAAATCCGTTTCCGGTAACTCTGCACAGGATCTCATCCCCTTCTTTTCTCACATCCAGAGAGTAAATCCTGCGTACTGTATTCTCCATCTCAGGCTTCATGGTACAGAATGCACGAAAATCATGCTCTCCCACCAGATATCCTGCCGCCTCTTTCATTTTTTCCACATCGAGAGGATAATAATAGAAAAACGAATACAGCCGTTTCACAGGATCCGGGAAACGCCTGTTTAAAATACGGTACTCATATGTCTTCACTGTTTCGCAGAATCTCGGATGAAAATCCGGAGCTGCCTCTCCTGATTCCTGAATACGGATATCCGCCGGAAGTCTCGTATTCAGTGCATAGGAAATCTTTTCTGCGGGAATCCTTGCCTGCGTATCAAATACCGCCACATTTCCCAGTGCATGCACGCCCGCATCTGTCCGGCTGGCTCCGATGACCCGGATTTCCTCCTGAAGAAGATCGGACAGATGCAGGTTCAATTCTCCTTCGATCGTCCTTCCATTAGGCTGAATCTGCCAGCCATGGTAATTTGTTCCATCATATGCCACTGTTAATTTCACACGCTTCATTTCAACCAAATACAACCTCTTTTCATGGATACTACGTAACCGTCCAGATCCATGCAGATTTATACCATTTGCCGCGGGCAGCTTACTCACCAGGGCAAGTGGTATAATGCTATAGGGCAAATGAGTAAAAGGCTGGCCTCGCTGAGGCAGTTTTGCGAACGAACTCTGAACAGTTATGTTTTTGTCAGAAGGGAAGAAACCATCCGGCCAGGCAGATGCATAATAAATAGCAGAGTAAGAGAGCATAGGCCGTATAATCTCTTCGTTTATAGATCAGCGGCTTCATCTTCGTCCTGCCGTCACCGCCCCGATATCCTCTGGCTTCCATAGCCATTGCCAGATCATTCGCCCTGCGAAAGGCGGAGATAAACAGCGGCACCAGAAGCGGCACCATGCTTTTTGCTTTTTTTATCAGACCTCCCGACTCAAAATCGGCCCCCCGCGCCATCTGCGCCTTCATAATCTTATCTGTTTCTTCCATAAGAATGGGAATAAACCGCAATGCAATGGACATCATCATCGCCACCTCATGCACGGGCACATGAAGCTTCTTCAACGGAGAAAGTCCTTTTTCCATTCCATCTGTCAGATTGTTCGGCGTCGTAGTCAGTGTCATGACGGTAGATCCGATGATCAGATAGACCAGACGGATCGCCATAAACAGAGCCTGCAGGATTCCCTCTCTGGTAATCACGAGCTTCCAGATGCGAAACACCGGTGTTCCCGGTGTCAGGAACAGATTAAATACCATGGTGATCAGTAACAGGATCAGAATCGACTTCAGTCCCTTCACCATAAATTTAAACGGTACCTTTGAAATCTTAATGACAACTGCCAGAAATACAGTCGCCACAAGATAAGCTCCAAAAGTGCGGAACAAAAACAGAGAAATGATAAACACCATCGTCCCCACCAGTTTCGTTCTGGGATCCAGTCTGTGAAGCACGGAATCTCCCGGATAGTATTGTCCTAATGTAATATCTCTCAGCATAATGTTCTCTCCCCGCACTTCCATGCTTTCAGGATCGCATCCTTCGCCTCATCAACTGTAGTGGCATCTGTATCGATCCTCCAGCCCTTCTCCTCCAGCGCCTTCACTGCATAAGTCACCTGCGGTGCAGCCAGTCCGATCTGCTCCAGCTCCCTGTAATGCCGAAAAACCCTGCGGGGTACATCGTCGTACATCACCTCTCCGTCATTCATTACAACGATCCGCTCCACGTATTTCGCCACATCCTCCATGCTGTGAGAAACCAGAAGAACAGTGATCTCTCTCTCCCTGTGAAGCTTTGCGATCTGATCCAGAATCTCATCTCTGCCTCTGGGGTCAAGCCCGGCTGTAGGCTCATCCAGGATCAGTACTTCGGGATGCATCGCCAGAATTCCGGCAATGGCCACACGCCTTTTCTGTCCACCGGAAAGCTCAAAGGGTGATTTCCGGTAATACTTTTCCTTGAGACCTACCTGCTGCAACGCTTCCAGTGCGCGGGCTTCCACTTCCTCCTTCGCCAGTCCCTGGTTTCTAGGACCAAAACACACATCTGTGAATACGTCTATCTCAAAAAGCTGATGCTCCGGATACTGAAACACGAGCCCTACCTTACTGCGCAATGCACGCAGATCGTAACCTTCCCGGTAGATATCCTCCCCATTGTAGAAGATCCTGCCGCTGGTTCCTTTCATCAATCCGTTCAGATGCTGGATCAGCGTGGATTTTCCCGAACCTGTATGCCCGATGATCCCGATAAACTGTCCGTTCTCAATCTCCAGATTCACATCATTCAGTGCTTTTTTTTCAAAAGCTGTCCCTTCCCCGTAAACATAACTAAGATTTTCTATTTTAATCGACATAATTCTTCCACCAATTCATCTACTGTCAGGATACCGTCTGCTATGGGCATTCCTGCTTTCTTCAGTTCATGCGCCAGCAGCGTCACCTGAGGAACATCCAGCCGGTATTCTTTCAGTTTCTCCACCTGTGAAAAGATTTCCTTCGGTGTTCCCTGCATAACTACTTTTCCCTCATCCATCACAATGACCTTATCCGCATAGATCACTTCTTCCATGTAATGTGTAATCAGCAGAACTGTCACATCCTCCACCTGATTCAGGGCACGCACTGTGCGGATGACTTCCTTTCGTCCGGTAGGATCCAGCATGGCCGTAGGCTCATCCAGAACAATACATTTTGGATGCATCGCTACGACACCTGCAATGGCCACACGCTGTTTCTGTCCTCCGGAAAGCTTATTGGGAGATCTCTTCCGGTATTTCCACATTCCTACTGATTTCAGACTTTCTTCCACACGTTCCCAGATCTCCTCTGTGGGAATCCCCATATTTTCCGGTCCAAATCCCACATCCTCCTCGACCACTGTGCCGATAATCTGATTGTCCGGATTCTGAAACACCATTCCGGCACTCTGACGGACATCCCAGACATTCTCTTCCATTGAGGTATCCTTTCCATCCACATACAGCGTACCCTCATTCGGCACCAGAATCGCGTTTATATGCTTCGCCAGCGTCGATTTGCCCGAACCGTTATGCCCGAGGATCGCAACAAAATCACCGCGTTTTACATCCAGATCAACCCCGTCAATCGCACGGTTTACGGATGCCACCCCGCCATCCTCTCCATATTTCCTATATTCATAAACAAGTTTTTTTCCTTCAATAATTCCCATTCCTGCTGTTTAACTCCTCCAGAAGCTGGCAGCCGCCTGTACAGCTTCTCAACCTGTTCCTCTTTTCAAATCCCATCGATCACTGTTCAGAGCTCATTCGCAAAAACGCCTCTGCGAGGCTTTCCTTTTGCGAATGTCGGGCTCTCGCCCTATAGATTTATCATATTTGCCTTTGGTGAGCAAGCTCCCCACGGCAAATATGATAAATCTGCATGGCTCTGAACAGTTACGCACATTGTAATCTATTTATGTGGGAAATACAAGATTTTTATGTTATCATCTGCAGAAAACCCTTATTTCTTTCTGATCCCTTCGGATTTCCTGAAACGACAGTTTTTCGATCAGTCGCAGGGATTCCCTGTTATTCTCGTGAATACGTGCATAAATTTTCTCAGCTCCAAGTTCAGCAAATCCGTAATGAAGGATTGCTCTGACAGACTCCATCCCGTATCCCTGACGCTGATATTCTCTGCTGATCATATAGCCAAGCTCCAGTATACTCTCTCCCTGGTATTCAGCATTTTCAAGTCCGGCCCTTCCAATGATTTTTCCGCTGGATCCTTCAATGACTGTCCACATTCCATAGCCATAGAATGGATACATATGGCTGATATAAGCCTGAAATGTTTCCCGCTCCTCTTCCTTCGTTCCGGGAAGTCCCGGCATATATGCTGTGATCCCCGGTTCCTGATAAATGCTGTATAGTGCATGGAAATCCTCCGGAATGCTTTCCCTGATCAACAGCCTTTCTGTCTGGGCAATCGTCCATGGAAGGCCGAAATGCCGTCTGTATACCCGCAAGAAAAATTCCGCATCCAGTTCATCAAACCCCTGTACTACCATATCCGCATGGTAGATGGTCTTTCCCGAAATCTCGTATCCTGCACAGGCAATATTTCTCTCTGAGGCTTTTTTAACTGTACTCTGCCTGTCTGTAATAATCAGACTCTCCTTCAGATCAGTGTCCGATGCTTTCCAGCTCTCTTCCGTCAGTTCCAGGAGCTCATAATGCTTCTTTTGAAAATCATTGACCAGGGCCTGAAAGGATCTCTCCTCTCTGCACGGTCTGCCAAGCTCTATGTAGATTCTTTTCAATACCGATACTCTCCTCTCTGGCAAGATACTCTCCTCTCTGGCAAGAACTGCTTGCCACCGGCAATAAATCATATTATACTCAAAGAAACAGATCCGGCTGCCGTACATGGCAGCCTGTTTCTGAAAATCAGCGTAGCTGTTCAGCTAAGAAAGGAAGAAACGAAATGGCACAGAATCCAATCGTAACTATTACAATGGAAAACGGCGATGTAATGAAAGCAGAACTGTATCCTGAAATTGCACCAAACAGCGTAAACAATTTTATCAGTCTGGTAAAAAAAGGCTTCTATGATGGTCTGATTTTCCACAGAGTCATCAACGGATTTATGATCCAGGGTGGATGTCCGAACGGAAACGGTATGGGCGGCCCCGGTTATACGATTAAAGGTGAATTTTCCCAGAACGGATTTACCAACCAGTTCCGACACACCCCGGGTGTACTTTCCATGGCAAGAGCCATGCATCCTGACTCCGCCGGCTCCCAGTTCTTTATTATGCACAAAGCCGCACCTCATCTGGATGGCTCTTATGCGGCATTCGGCAAAGTCGTTGAAGGCATGGATGTGGTAAACAAAATTGCAGAAGTAGATACCGACTACAGCGACCGTCCGCTGGATCCGCAGAAGATCCGATCCATGACTGTGGAAACCTTTGGCGTGGAGTATCCGGAACCTGTGAAATGCTGAGTCCCGGTCCCTCTTCACATGCGCATGTGCATCCCCTGGAGGGTTTATGATATCGGAAATTCAGAGAAATTTCCGATATCAATGAGAAAAAGGACTGTTTTACGCAGTCCTTTTTTTGCTGTTGCTGCCATTTTTTCGAGTCTCTACGGACTATAAACATCATCTTGACACTCCCCACAGCTAAAGCAGGGGGATTCTTGTTTCAACCACTACT
>OLOS01001609.1_pt1 | contig 17739 bp, 31 predicted proteins | sample 1672631 | NCBI WGS metagenome assembly OLOS01 (sample SAMEA3136707, study PRJEB25190) | human gut metagenome | biome: human gut; feature: human-associated habitat; material: faeces | place: Austria | collected 2013 | reverse complement strand
GTAGTGGTTGAAACAAGAATCCTCCTGCTTTAGCTGTGGGGAGTGTCAATTGATTGCAATTGACAGATTCCGAAATATGATCTTGCTGGGAATTTCGCATCTCCCCCTGAAGCTGGGAGATGTGCAGGCGGAGGAATTATGGAGTATCTTTTTCTGAATCTGGAGATGTGACCACAGGATAATTAAGGAGTATCAACATGGGAGCCGGGCGAATGAAGAAAGAAAAAAATCAAATGGTTGCTGAGCAGGATATGAGAAGCTTGCTCAGACACCTTGACAGGGAACTGAAAACAAGAGGACTCAGAAACCGTCAGTTAAAAGAAAGAAAAAATCGTAAATTATTCGATTAGAATGATATTGAAAGAGAAAGTGAAATGAAAATACGACAGAATCATACATTTAAAAAGGAGTTTCTGAATTATTTTCTTCAGACAGGCTACATGCCGCAGGAGAATGAATGGAAGCTTATTTATCGGTATGCAGGGGATAAAAACCCGGCGAACCGGTATGATGCGGCAGAAGTGCTCCGTTTTCGTTGTAATGCAGAGGATGAGACACTGCTGCGTCAAATGACATATGACAAAAACGGGCTTGTGAGGCTCAATGCCATCGACTCATTGGAAATGGGAATTCAGGAAGAATCCCTGAACCGTATGTATGAACTAATGAGTGGAGGCGGAAGGCTCACACGGGGGTATGCGGCATACACCTTTTTTGACATATGGGTCAATCAAAAGGGTTATACCCGAAGCAGTATGGAGCAATATCGAAAAAGAATTGAAGAACTATATAAAAAAGAAACAGATCCATGGGTATTGTCTCACTTTGAGAGAAATCGCTATCTTTCCGGTGTCAGGGATGGAATCATAGCATTAAAGAACATTATTTGTGAAGCGCAGGATTACCATATTCAATGTTCAGCAGCATATCGATTAATGGAAATGCGAACTCCCTTTAATGAGAAAGAAATCAATCGGGTTTTTGAGGAAGTTCTTGATGATATCGCGGATTCTTGTTACCTGAAAGAAGAACTGTGCAAAGTGACAGGGCAAAAAGAGCCGCCGAAAATTTTGGTGGTTGACCGTGAAAATTCCGGACTGTCCCAGATGCTGGAATATATCGGAGCGAACCAAACAGAGGACTGGTATGTAGCATCCGCCGGGTTCTCACCAGCATCAGCGATATGCATTGAAATGAAAGAGCAGGCAGATGAAGACTGCGATCTTACACGCTACTATTATCCCAAGGCAATCCGTCAGCTATGGAGATACGATTATATCGTTCCCATCGGCGTCAAACTGAGGGAAGATGAGTATCCTTTCCAGAGAATCATCAGGATATTTGAAAATGAGGACGAAAGCATGACTGATTTAAAGAAAGCAGAAGAAATGTGGAAAGAATTAAGTGAGTTTATTAAAATCGATAGGAAATCCAGTGGAGGTGATTCGATGAAAACAGTAAGAGATGATGCGGTTTCTGGAAGAACTCTTGAAGATATGGATCGTGCCATTGGGAATTTCAAGATGAATAAGGTGTCAGACCCCATCGTCTTATCTGATGTGTAGGGAACATTCATGCATGGCTCTCAACATCGCCATGTATTAAAAAAAGAACAATTTTTTTACAAAACCCCTTGCAAACCCGGGGGTTTTCCTTTATAATCATCAATGTTGTGACCTTGATAGCGTAGAAGCGTGAGGTTGCTGCGGTTTTCCGCAGGTTTTCCGTGGAGCGAATGTCAAGTTATGAAACTGGCGACAAGTCACTGTACAATATAACTGCCCGGCCAAGCCCGGGAACAACGTGTGATCATACATGATACACACGGGAGAGTGTGCAGTCACCGCTTGTCGTACTGAAATCAAGTGCGAATAGGAGGCGACTTTTTTTATGGCAAGTCAAGTAATGCGTATCACATTGAAGGCATATGATCATCAGTTAATCGATGCATCTGCTAAGAAAATCATTGAAACTGTAAAGAAAAACGGAGCAAAGGTGAGCGGACCGGTACCCCTTCCGACAAAGAAAGAGGTAGTTACCATTCTTAGAGCCGTACACAAGTACAAAGACTCCAGAGAGCAGTTCGAGCAGAGAACACACAAGAGACTGATCGATATCATGGCTCCGACGCAGAAGACAGTTGATGCACTGTCAAGACTGGAAATGCCGGCAGGTGTCTACATCGACATCAAGATGAAGAACAAATAAAACAAAACAATGATGGAAATTATCCTAAAAGGTTGATATAGAAGTAACGCAAGTTCCACTTATATTGACTGTTTGACTAGGATGATTGCACAACACAGTGTAATCCGCTGTAGAAAAACAGGAGGTAAATCAATGAAGAAAGCGATTTTAGCTACAAAAGTCGGAATGACTCAAATCTTCAACGACGAGGGAGTATTAACTCCGGTAACCGTACTGCAGGCTGGACCATGTGTAGTTACACAGGTAAAGACAGTTGAGAATGACGGTTACAGCGCAGTTCAGGTAGGTTTTGTTGACAAGAGAGAAAAACTGGTGAACAAACCGATGCAGGGACAGTTCAAGAAAGCAGGCGTTTCTTACAAGAGATATGTAAGAGAGTTCCGTTTCGAAAATGCAGAAGAGTATGCAGTGGCACAGGAGATCAAGGCAGACATCTTTGCAGCAGGCGACAAGATCGATGCAACTGCTATTTCAAAAGGTAAAGGATTCCAGGGCGCTATCAAGAGACATGGACAGTCCAGAGGACCTATGGCTCACGGTTCCAAGTTCCACCGTCATGCAGGTTCCAACGGTGCAGCATCCGATCCGAGTAAGGTATTCAAGGGCAAGAAGATGCCAGGTCAGATGGGTAACAAGAAGATCACCATCCAGAATCTGGAGATCGTCAGAGTAGATGCCGAGAATAATCTTCTCTTAGTAAAAGGTGCAGTACCAGGACCTAAGAAATCTTTAGTAACAATTAAAGAAACCGTAAAATCTGGTAAATAGGATTTTGTGAAAGGAGGAACACACAGATGGCAAACGTAGCTGTTTACAATATGGAAGGCAAAGAAGTTGGCACAATCGAGCTCAGTGATGCTGTATTTGGTGTAGAGGTAAACGAGCACCTGGTACACATGGCAGTTGTAAGCCAGCTTGCAAATAATCGTCAGGGAACACAGAAAGCAAAGACACGTTCTGAAGTTTCCGGCGGCGGAAGAAAACCGTGGAGACAGAAAGGAACCGGTCATGCAAGACAGGGTTCAACAAGAGCTCCGCAGTGGACAGGCGGCGGCGTGGTATTCGCTCCCGTACCAAGAGACTACTCTTTCAGACTGAACAAGAAAGAGAGAAGACTCGCACTGAAATCCGCTCTGACATCCAGAGTACAGGAGAACAAGCTGTTCGTTCTTGACGAGCTGAAGCTTGACGAGATCAAGACAAAGGCAATGAAGAACGTGCTGGACAGCTTAAAGGTTGAGAAGGCACTGGTCGTTACAAAGGATATGGACAGAAATGTGGTATTATCCGCAAGAAATCTGGCAGATGTAAAGACCGCTCATACAAACACAATCAATGTATATGATATCTTAAAATACAACACAGTCGTTCTTACAAAAGACGCTGTGGCAGCAATTGAGGAGGTGTACGCATAATGGCAGCAATTCAGTACTATGACGTAATCCTTAAACCGGTTGTTACCGAGAAGAGCATGAACGCTATGGCTGAGAAAAAATACACTTTCTTAGTACACCCGGAAGCAACAAAGAATCAGGTAAGAGAAGCCGTTGAGAAAATGTTCGAAGGAACAAAGGTGAAGAGTGTAAACACCATGAACCTGGACGGCAAGACAAAGAGACGTGGCATGACATACGGAAAGACAGCAAAGACAAAGAAAGCCATCGTTACTCTGACAGAGGACAGCAAGGAGATCGAGATCTTCGAGGGACTGTAAGATCCGGCAAGACCGGTCCTCGGATATACGCAAACAAGCGTGACAATAAATTTTGAAACGTCCCGGAATGTGGCACAGGCCACAGGCTGAGACAGTGAAAGGAGAAAGAATCATGGGAATTAAGACATATAACCCATATACACCTTCCAGAAGACAGATGACTGGTTCTGATTTCTCAGAAATCACGAAGACTGTTCCGGAGAAGAGCCTGGTGGTATCCCTCCAGAAGACTTCTGGCCGTAACAATCAGGGTAAGATCACTGTAAGACACCGCGGCGGCGGATCCAGAAGAAAATACAGAGTCATTGACTTCAAGAGAAGAAAAGACGGAATCCCGGCTAAGGTAGTAGGAATCGAGTACGATCCGAACAGAACAGCAAATATCGCCCTGATCTGCTATGCAGATGGTGAGAAGGCTTACATCCTGGCTCCGGAAGGATTAAAGGTTGGCATGAAGGTCATGAACGGACCGGAAGCCGAGGTAAGAATCGGTAACTGCCTGCCATTATCTGAAGTTCCTGTTGGTACAATGGTACACAACATTGAGTTATATCCTGGAAAGGGCGGACAGCTGGTTCGTTCCGCAGGAAATGCAGCACAGCTGATGGCTAAGGAAGGCAAGTATGCAACTCTTCGTCTTCCGTCAGGTGAAATGAGAATGGTTCCGATCATCTGCCGCGCAACAATCGGTACAGTCGGAAACGGAGAGCACAGCCTGATCAACATCGGTAAAGCTGGTAGAAAACGCCATATGGGTATCAGACCTACTGTCCGCGGTTCTGTAATGAACCCGAATGACCATCCACACGGTGGTGGTGAAGGTAAGACAGGTATCGGCCGTCCGGGTCCATGTACACCTTGGGGCAAACCTGCACTGGGCTTGAAGACAAGAAAGAAGAACAAACAGTCTAACAAGCTTATCGTAAGAAGACGCGACGGTAAAGTGATGAATAACTAATCAAAACAGATAGATTATAAGGAGGTTAGAACCTATGGCTCGCTCACTGAAAAAAGGACCATTTGCAGATGAAAGCTTACTTAAAAAAGTAGACGCTATGAACGCATCAGGTGACAAGCAGGTTATCAAGACCTGGTCCCGCCGTTCTACAATCTTCCCTCAGATGGTTGGACATACAATTGCAGTCCATGACGGCAGAAAACATGTGCCGGTATACGTTACAGAGGATATGGTTGGACACAAGCTCGGAGAGTTCGTTGCAACCAGAACCTACAGAGGACACGGCAAAGACGAGAAGAAATCCGGCGTTCGTAGATAAGAGGTAATCACAAGCACCCTTCGGGGTGCCCCATGATGCCCCGGGAAAACGGGCAAATGCAAGAAAAAAGGAGGTTTCATCATGGCAAAAGGACATAGATCCCAAATCAAGAGAGAGAGAAATGCACAGAAGGACACAAGACCATCAGCAAAGTTATCCTATGCTAGAGTCTCTGTTCAGAAAGCATGCTTTGTATTAGATGCCATCAGAGGTAAAGATGTGCAGACAGCACTTGGTATTGTAACCTACAATCCGAGATATGCGTCTGAGTTGATCGCAAAATTATTAAAATCAGCAATCGCAAATGCTGAGAACAACAATGGAATGAGTGTTGAAAATCTTTATGTAGAAGAGTGTTACGCAAACAAAGGACCTACAATGAAGAGAATCAGACCTAGAGCACAGGGAAGAGCTTACAGAATCGAGAAGAGAATGAGCCACATCACCATCGTGCTGAATGAGAAATAGGAGGTAGAGCATGGGACAGAAAGTTAATCCACACGGCCTGAGAGTCGGCGTTATTAAAGACTGGGATTCAAAATGGTATGCTGAAGGCTCTTTCGCTGATTTCCTGGTAGAGGACTACAACATCAGAACATACCTGAAGAAGAAATTATACAGTGCCGGAGTTTCCAAGATTGAGATCGAGAGAGCTTCCGACCGCGTGAAAGTGATCATCTACACTGCAAAACCGGGAGTAGTTATCGGTAAGGGCGGCGCTGAGATCGAGAAAGTAAAAGCAGAAGTTCAGAAATTTACAGATAAGAAGTTAATCGTTGATATCAAGGAAGTAAAGAGACCGGACAGAGATGCTCAGCTGGTAGCAGAGAACATTGCTCTGCAGCTGGAAAACCGTGTTTCCTTCCGTCGTGCGATGAAGTCTACCATGGGACGTTCCATGAAGGCTGGCGTAAAGGGTATCAAGACTTCCGTATCCGGACGTCTTGGCGGAGCTGATATGGCCCGTACCGAGTTCTACAGCGAGGGAACCATTCCTCTTCAGACACTGCGTGCAGATATCGACTACGGTTTCGCAGAGGCAGACACCACATATGGCAAGATTGGCGTAAAAGTATGGATCTACAAAGGTGAAGTACTTCCAACAAAAGGACCAAAGGAAGGGAGCGATAAATAATGTTAATGCCAAAAAGAGTTAAACGTCGTAAACAGTTCCGTGGTTCCATGGCTGGTAAAGCCACAAGAGGCAACAAGATCACTTACGGTGAGTACGGTCTTGTAGCTACCGAACCATGTTGGATCAAGTCCAACCAGATCGAGGCAGCCCGTGTTGCCATGACCCGTTACATCAAACGTGGTGGTAAGGTTTGGATTAAGATTTTCCCAGATAAACCAGTAACAGCAAAACCAGCAGAAACTCGAATGGGTTCCGGTAAAGGAACATTAGAGTACTGGGTAGCAGTAGTAAAACCAGGACGCGTAATGTTCGAACTTGCAGGTGTACCGGAAGAAGTGGCCCGCGAAGCTTTACGTCTTGCTATGCACAAGTTACCATGTAAATGCAAGATCGTTTCTCGCGCAGATTTAGAAGGCGGTGATAACAGTGAAAATTAATAAATTTGTAGAAGATTTAAAGACAAAATCAGCTGCAGAATTAAACGAAGAATTAGTAGCTGCTAAGAAGGAACTTTTCAATTTAAGATTCCAGAACGCAACAAATCAGTTAGATAACACAAGCAGAATCAAAGAAGTTCGCAGGAACATCGCCCGTATTCAGACAGTTATCTCTGAAAAAGCGGAGTAATCCCACGAAAGGAGTAAAGGAACGTGGAAAGAAATCTGAGAAAAACCCGTACTGGTAAAGTTGTCAGCGACAAGATGGATAAGACGATCGTAGTTGCTATCGAAGACCATGTAAAACATCCTCTTTACAAGAAAATCGTGAAGAAGACCTATAAATTAAAAGCACATGACGAAAATAATGAATGCCGCAAAGGTGATATCGTAAAGGTTATGGAAACAAGACCTCTGTCCAAGGACAAGAGATGGAGACTTGTGGAAGTCGTTGAGAAAGTTAAATAGTATATAGGAGGTATATCAGCATGATCCAGCAGGAGAGTAGACTGAAGGTAGCTGATAACACTGGAGCAAAAGAGATCCTCTGCATCAGAGTTATGGGCGGTTCTACCAGAAGATATGCAAACATTGGTGATGTAATCGTTGCTACGGTTAAAGATGCAACACCAGGCGGTGTTGTTAAAAAAGGTGATGTTGTAAAAGCCGTAGTAGTTCGTACAGTAAAAGGTGCTCGTCGTAAAGACGGTTCTTATATTAGATTCGATGAAAATGCTGCTGTTATTATCAAAGATGACAAGACTCCGAGAGGAACACGTATCTTTGGGCCGGTAGCCAGAGAGCTTCGTGAAAAACAGTTTATGAAGATTGTTTCACTTGCTCCGGAAGTATTATAGGAGGTACTTTATGTCAGCTATGAAGATCAAAAAAGGTGATACAGTTAAAGTGATTGCCGGAAAAGATAAAGATAAAGAGGGCAAGGTAATCGCTGTTGACACAAAGAACCACAGAGTTCTGGTGGAAGGTGTGAACATGGTTACAAAGCACACGAAACCGTCTGCAGCAAATCAGCAGGGCGGAATCGTGAACAAAGAAGCTTATATCGCTATCTCAAATGTAATGATGCTGCACAAGGGCAAGGTTACAAGAGTAGGCTTCAAAATGGATGGAGACAAGAAGGTTCGCTATGCGAAAGCAACCGGCGAAGTGATTGATTAATATTTAAGAGAGGAGGTCGCACAAGTTGAGTAGACTGAAAGAGATGTACAAAAATGAAATCGTAGATGCTATGATGAAAAAATTTGAATATAAAAATGTGATGGAAGTGCCGAAGCTTGACAAGGTAGTCATCAACATGGGTGTTGGCGAAGCAAAAGACAACGCAAAAGCTCTGGAGACTGCCGTTAAGGATATGGAAATCATCGCAGGTCAGAAAGCAGTCCTGACAAGAGCTAAGAACTCTGTGGCTAACTTCAAGATCAGAGAGGGTATGGCTATCGGATGTAAGGTTACACTGCGCGGCGAGAAAATGTATGAGTTTGTTGATCGTCTGATCAATCTGGCTCTGCCACGTGTGCGTGACTTCAGAGGTGTAAATCCTAACGCGTTCGACGGAAGAGGAAACTATGCTCTGGGTATCAAAGAGCAGCTGATCTTCCCGGAAATCGAGTATGATAAAGTTGATAAGGTCAGAGGTATGGACGTAATCTTCGTTACTACTGCAAAGACTGATGAAGAAGCTCGCGAATTACTGGCACAGTTCAATATGCCGTTTACGAAATAGTTAGGAGGGTAATTTCATGGCTAAGACAGCAATGAAAATTAAACAGCAGCGCAAACAGAAATTCTCCACCAGAGAGTACAATCGCTGTAAAATCTGTGGTCGTCCACATGCATATTTAAGAAAATACGGAATCTGCAGAATCTGCTTCCGTGAGTTAGCATACAAAGGTCAGATCCCGGGTGTGAAGAAGGCATCCTGGTAAGCTGTGAACACTTGGTGAACAGTACTTCCAGTTAATATGAAATAAGGAGGCAAATCAAATGACAATGAGCGATCCAATTGCAGATATGCTTACCAGAATCCGTAACGCAAATACTGCAAAACATGATACAGTAGATGTACCGGCTTCTAAAATGAAGATTGCTATCGCAAACATTCTTTTAGATGAGGGTTATATTAAGAAATACGACCTGATCGAAGAAGGAAACTTCCAGACCATTCGTATTGAGTTAAAATATGGTGCAGACAAGAACGAGAAGATCATCACAGGTCTGAAGAGAATCTCCAAACCGGGTCTGCGTGTTTATGCAAACAAGGATGAGCTGCCGAAGGTACTCGGCGGTTTAGGTGTAGCAATCATCTCTACCAATCAGGGCGTGATCACTGACAAAGAGGCTCGTAAGCTTCAGGTCGGCGGTGAGGTTCTGGCTTTCGTATGGTAGTCACTGCACATCCAGCGAAAACAGACAGTTACTGAAAACAGAAAGGGCACAGGACCCTTTCCGAAAATCTAAGTAAGGAGGACATACAAATGTCACGTATCGGAAGAATGCCAGTAGCAATTCCGGCAGGCGTTACTGTTGAGATTGCAGAGGGCAATGTAGTTACCGTTAAAGGCGGCAAGGGAACTCTCGTAAGAGAACTGCCGGTAGAAATGGAGATCAAGGTTGAGGATGGCCATGTGATCGTTACAAGACCGAATGATTTAAAGAGAATGAAGTCTTTACACGGTCTGACCAGAACACTGATCCACAATATGGTAGTTGGTGTAAGCGAAGGCTACACCAAGACACTGGAAGTAAACGGTGTTGGTTACAAGGCAGCAAAGCAGGGCAAGAAGTTAGTATTATCTCTTGGTTATTCACATCCTGTAGAGATGACAGATCCGGAAGGACTGGAGACTACAGTCGATGGCAACAAGATCGTCGTTAAAGGTATCAGTAAAGAAAAAGTTGGCCAGTACGCAGCGGAAATCAGAGAGAAGAGAAAACCGGAGCCGTATAAGGGTAAAGGTATCAAGTATGCTGATGAAGTAATCAGACGTAAAGTTGGTAAGACTGGTAAGAAATAATTAAGGAGAGTGTGAAAATGGTTAGTAAAGAATCCAGATCAAAAGTTCGTGTAAATAAACACAGAAGACTGCGTAACCGTTTCAGCGGCACTGCTGAGAGACCGCGTCTGGCCGTGTTTAGAAGTAATAATCATATGTATGCTCAGATTATTGACGATACAGTTGGCAACACTCTTGTTTCTGCAAGTACACTTCAGAAGGATGTCAAGGCAGAACTGGAAAAAACCAACAACGTGGAAGCAGCAGCATATTTAGGTACAGTTATCGCAAAGAAGGCTTTAGAAAAAGGTATTACCACTGTTGTCTTTGATAGAGGCGGCTTCATATATCAGGGTAAGATCAAAGCATTAGCAGATGCAGCTAGAGAAGCTGGTCTTGAATTCTAGACAAGGAGGAAGAACACATGAAACATACAATCATTGATGCTAGTCAGCTTGAGCTGAACGAAAAAGTAGTGTCAATCAAACGTGTAACAAAAGTTGTTAAAGGTGGTCGTAACTTCCGTTTCACAGCTTTGGTAGTTGTAGGTGATGGCAATGGTCACGTAGGTGCCGGACTTGGAAAGGCAGCCGAAATTCCGGAAGCGATCCGCAAGGGTAAAGAAGATGCAGCTAAGAAGCTGGTAAATGTACCATTAGATGAGAATAACAGTATTCCTCATGATTTCATTGGTAAATTCGGCGGAGCAAGCGTTTTATTAAAGAGATCCCCGGAAGGTACCGGAGTGATCGCCGGCGGTCCTGCACGTAGCGTATGTGAGCTGGCTGGTATCAAGAATATCCGTACAAAATCTCTTGGTTCAAACAACAAGCAGAATGTAGTTCTCGCAACGATTGAAGCATTAAAGCAGCTGAAAGCTCCAGAAGAAGTTGCAAGACTTCGCGGAAAATCTGTTGATGAGATCCGTGCTTAAGGAGGATTAGAAAATGGCAGACACATTAAAAGTTACATTAGTAAAATCTACAATCGGTGCCATTCCAAAACATCGTGCCACTGTAGAAGCTATGGGTCTCAGAAAACTGCATAAGACAGTAGAGATGCCAAACAATGCTGCTTCCTGGGGCATGATCAAGCAGGTACAGCATTTAGTTAAAGTTGAAGAAGTGTAAGAAACATTATTTGATAAGGAGGTGTCGAAATGGATTTATCAAATTTACAGCCGGCAGCAGGTTCAAAGCATAGCGATAACTTCAGAAGAGGCCGTGGACATGGTTCAGGAAACGGAAAGACTGCAGGTAAAGGCCATAAGGGACAGAAAGCCCGTTCTGGAGCACCAAGAGTAGGTTTCGAAGGTGGACAGATGCCTTTATACAGACGTATTCCGAAGAGAGGTTTCACGAACAGAAATACTCTTGATATCGTGTCTATCAACGTAAGTGCACTGGAAAGATTTGACAACGACACAGAAGTTACCATCGAACTGCTGATGGAGAACGGTGTGATCAAAAACGCTAAGGATGGCGTGAAGATTCTCGGAAACGGCGAGCTGACAAAGAAGCTGACCGTAAAAGCAAATGCATTCAGTGAAGGAGCAAAAGCTAAGATCGAAGCACTTGGCGGAAAAGCAGAGGTGATCTAATGTTACAAACACTGCGCAATGCGTTTAAAATCAAGGACTTAAGAAAGAAGATTTTATACACATTAGTGATGCTGGTAGTTGTGAGATTAGGTTCTCAGCTTCCGGTTCCGGGCGTAGACAGGACATTTTTTGCTACATGGTTTGCAAACCAGACCGGTGACGCATTCAATTTCTTTGATGCGTTTACCGGTGGTTCCTTTGAGCAGATGTCAATTTTTGCATTAAATATTACGCCGTACATTACATCTTCCATTATCATTCAGCTTCTTACCATCGCTATTCCAAAACTGGAGGAGATGCAGAAAGACGGTGAGGATGGAAGAAAGAAACTTCAGGAGATAACACGTTACGTTACCGTAGCACTGGCACTGATCGAAGGTCTGGCAATGGCAATCGGTTTTGGTAATCAGGGACTGATTCCGGAGATGAACTTCGTAAATGTGGCAACCGTAGTAGTAGCGATGACAGCAGGTTCCGCATTCCTGATGTGGGTGGGCGAGCGAATCACAGAAAAGGGTGTGGGAAATGGTATCTCCATCGTCCTTATGATCAATATCCTTTCCCGTGTACCGAACGATATCGTTGGTCTGTTCAATGACTTTGTACTGAATAAGACAGTAGCAAAGGGAGCATTGGCTGCATTGATCATCATTGCAGTTATTGTTGTAACAATCGTACTTGTTATCCTTCTGAACGATGCAGAGAGAAGGATTCCTGTACAGTATGCGAAGAAGATGCAGGGAAGAAAGATGGTTGGCGGACAGTCTACCCATATTCCGCTGAAAGTAAATACAGCAGGTGTTATTCCTGTCATCTTTGCTTCCTCTCTGATGTCCATGCCGACGATTATCGCTACCTTTATGGGTAAAACAGGCGGTACAGGCATTGGAGCAACCATTCTTGGAATGCTCAATCAGAACTACTGGTTCAATCCGAAGCAGCCGGTCTATACCATCGGATTTGTACTGTATGTGGTTATGATTATTTTCTTTGCATATTTCTATACTTCTATTACCTTCAACCCGATCGAGGTGGCAGATAATATGAAGAAACAGGGCGGCTTTATCCCCGGTATCCGTCCGGGCAAACCGACCCAGGATTACTTAAATAAGATTCTTAATTACATTATTTTCTTAGGAGCCGTTGGACTTCTTATTGTTGTTACGATTCCACTCGTATTTAACGGAGTGTTTGGAGCTTCTGTTTCCTTCGGAGGAACATCGATCATCATTATCGTAGGTGTTATTCTGGAAACATTAAAGCAGATGGAATCACAGATGCTGGTTCGTAATTACAAAGGTTTCTTAAGTGACTAAACAGTGTGCTTCTTTATCTGTTGGAATCTGAGATTCAGATTCCGGCAGGTAAGTTAGCACACTTAAGTCATATATGGAGATTCTTTCAGATATTACGGGCAGATACTGAACTGGTTAAATAGTAACGCCAGGTTCTCTTAGAAGAACCAGAGCAGTTACTGAATATTTATAATAAAAAGGGGGAATAATATGAAGATTATCATGTTAGGAGCACCAGGTGCAGGAAAAGGAACACAGGCAAAGAAAATCGCTGAGAAATATGCGATCCCGCATATTTCCACAGGAGATATTTTCAGAGCCAACATCAAGAACGGAACAGAGCTTGGAAAGAAAGCAAAGACCTATATGGATCAGGGTCTTCTTGTTCCGGATGAGCTGGTTGTTGATCTGGTCGTAGACCGTGTACATCAGGAGGACTGCAAGAACGGTTATGTACTGGATGGTTTCCCGAGAACCATTCCTCAGGCAGAGAGTCTGGATGCAGCTCTGGCTAAGCTGGGTGATAAGATGGATTATGCGATCAATGTGGATGTACCGGATGAGAACATCATCAATCGTATGGGTGGAAGACGTGCATGTGTAGGCTGTGGAGCTACCTACCATGTGGTATTCAATGCACCGAAGGTAGAGGATGTATGTGACACCTGTGGAGAGAAGCTGATCTTAAGAGATGATGACCAGCCGGAGACAGTAAAGAAGCGTCTGGATGTATACCATGAGCAGACACAGCCGCTGATCGACTACTATAATAAAGCTGGCATCTTAAAAGATGTGGACGGTACAGTGGATATGGAAGATGTCTTCCAGGCGATTGTACAGATTTTAGGAGCGTAAATCTATGTCAGTATCAATAAAGTCTGCAAGAGAAATCGAACTTATGAGAGAAGCCGGCAGGCTGCTGGAAATTACTCATAATGAACTTCAGAAGGCGATCCGTCCGGGTATTTCCACCTGGGAGATCGACCGGCTTGGAGAGCAGATTATCAGAAGCTTTGGATGTACCCCGAATTTTCTTCATTACAATGGTTATCCTGCTTCTATCTGTGTATCTGTCAACGATGAAGTCGTACATGGGATTCCGTCAAAGCACCGCATCCTGAAGGAGGGCGATATCGTCAGCCTGGATGCAGGGCTGATTTATAAGGGATTCCATTCGGATGCCGCCAGGACCCACGCGGTAGGGCAGGTCAGTCCGGAGGCTCAGAAACTGATGGATGTGACAAAACAGTGTTTCTTTGAAGGAATCAAATATGCGAAGGCCGGTCACCATCTGCATGAGATCTCAGCAGCGATCGGGAATTATGCGCACAGCTTCGGCTACGGCGTTGTAGAGGATCTGGTAGGTCACGGAATCGGACGTGCGCTTCATGAGGATCCGCAGATTCCAAACTTTCCGCAGAAGAGAAGAGGTATCCGGCTGATGCCGGGAATGACTCTTGCCATCGAGCCTATGATCAATATGGGAAGATGTGATGTGGAATGGCTGGATGATGACTGGACGGTCGTGACAGAGGATGGCAGCCTTTCTGCCCATTATGAAAATACGGTATTGATTACCGATGGAGAGCCTGAGATTCTGACACTGTCAGAATAGACGGGAGGGATCCGATGGACAGAGCAGAAAGAGGCATGATGGCGTGGTCCCTGGCAGGACACGATAGGGGAAAGATGTATGTGATCGTCGGTGCAGAGCAGGAGTATGCCCTGCTTTCGGACGGTGATCTGCGTCCTCTGGATAAGCCGAAAAGGAAAAACTGGAAGCATTTACAGGTAAAAAAGCAGATCCCGCAAGAGCTGCAGAAGCTGAACTGGGATCAGATAAAAAATGAAGAAATCAAACGCAGCATAAAGTTAGCAGAAAAAGCGTTGAACAGGAGGTAAACATGTCAAAGGCAGATGTAATTGAAGTAGAAGGAACCGTACTGGAGAAGTTGCCGGGTGCAACCTTCAAGGTACAGTTAGAGAACAACCATGTAGTACTGGCACATATCAGCGGAAAACTCCGTATGAACTATATCCGTATCCTTCCGGGAGACAAGGTGACGATCGAGATGTCACCGTATGATCTGACAAAGGGAAGGATCATCTGGAGAGATAAATAAGAGAATTGCAAAAGGTAGTGGCACGCAGGCGTTAACGTCCGCGTACCACTACCTTTACTTTTCCGATAATCTTCTGGTTTTTCTTATTGATTGCATCGACTCTGGCGATTCCGTGTCTCTTCGCCTTCAATCTTCCGTTCTTATATGCCTGTACGACTCCGGGCTTCCTCGATTTCCAGTATACCCTTCCCGAAAAGTAGGGATTCACAGTAGAAATACGGAGCTTGACCGTGCCGCCTGTACGAAGGTTTACCTTCTTTACGCCGGGGGTCGGTGCATCCTTCCAGCAGGGGTCTTTCCAGCAGCCCTGTGTTTCATTCCAGATGCGGTATTGAGGCCGGCCATTATACATGCGGTACCGCATGGAGTAAGTAAAAGAATGGGTCTGACTGCTATCCGGTCCCTTTGGGTTAGAAACGTCATCCGTTTCCACTTCCGTTGAATCGGGAACGGTAGTTTCGGTTTCCAGAGCAGTAGGGGATTCGGACTCATTTCCGGATAAATCTGAAGACTCTGCCTCGTTTCCGGATGGATCTGTTGATCCGGGCATGTTCCCTGTCGGATCTGTTGATTCGTTCTCGTTTACAGATTCATTTGTTGATTCGGACATGTTCCCTGATAAATCTGTGGACTCGGATTCATGAACGGCTGGTTCTTCGGACCCAGATTCGTATTCGGATAAATCGGGAGACTTGGACTTTTGTTCGTAATCTGATGGATCCACGGACTCATATTCAGGTTCCCCTGGAGATACGGAGGTGCTGCTGCATTCCGTTGAAAAGTTCATATTTGCACCTGTGATTGTTTCTGCTTCACATACCGACGAGCTGAAGTTGAAAGAAATCAGCAGAACAGCCAGCAGAAGAGAGATGTCTTTTGGTTTATTCATAGTTCTTTATCGTATAGCCCTCCTCAATCAGTGTTTCTGCAAACCCGGCCGTTACCCGTGCAGTGTCGGTATGGCCGTCGGATGTGCTGGTGACCGTGTATTGTCCGTTTTTATCTATGGAAAGATAGGTATTCTCCGGTGTCATCTCGTACGCAAGGCTGCCCTTCTCGAATTCCTCTGACGGAACCGGGTAACTGGGCTGCAAAAGGAAAGAGTAGCTTCCGATAAAGGTTACAGCAGCCAGGAATACGCAGAGAACAGATTTGCTTTCCGGAGGTGCTGCTGTCAGAGAGAAGCGCTTTCTCAGCAGATCCTTTTTCCGTGCGTCGGCCAGCTGTGCATTTGGCAGACGGTTGACCGGGGAAATGGCATCCGGTGCCTGCAGCAGTGAGGAAATGATCACGGAAAGATATTCAGCCTTTTCTTTATTTTTCATACCGCCAGTCAGGTGCAGATCACATTTTATTTCCAGAATCTCATCCAGATTCCTTCGAAGAAGATACACAAAAGGATTCCACCAGAAAAGATTGCATAAAAGAGCGATCGCCATCTTGACGAACAGATCCCGGTTGGCAAAATGTGTAAATTCATGAAGAAGAATATAATAAAGCTCCGTATCGCTGTATGCGAGGTGCGGGAGCAGGATCCTCCGGTTCCACAGACCGATTCCCGCAGGTACACGGACACTGGAAGAATAGGAGATGCAGATCCGGCTGTCGTACTGGCTGCAGGAATGCAGGCGGTTCAGAACACGCAGAAGCTGAGATTCCTTTTGCTCATCCATCTCCTCAGGTACAGAAACACTGTGCTGGAAAGAGAGATACCGCCGGGAAAGGCGGATCGTCAGCAGAACGGTCACGACGAAGCTTATGACTGCAAAAATCTCCAAAATGGATATCTGAAGACCTCCAATGCTGATCTTGTCAAGGCACAGAAGCCTGTAGAGAGCCGCATAGACAGTGCTGTCCTGGACCACCCTTGTGAAAGGAAATTCCACAGGGAGGAGAATACGGAGAATGCAGCCCAGATATACCATAGAGACTGCGGGAATACCAAATTTCCGGATAAACCGGACATCCTTCTGCAGAAGAGCCAGGATACAGAAAAAGAGACTGCTCCAGAGCACTGCCATCAGGAAGGAAAAAAAGCTCAGTCCCATTTATTTCTCCTTTAATTCCCGGATAAATGCTTCCAGCTCCCGGATGATTTCCTCCTTATCCTCATCCAGCTCCTCCACCATGGCAACTGCCACCCGTGGGATCGCATTTGTTTTCAGCCCGTGGCTGATGGCAAAGCGTGCAATATATTCCTCGCGGGTAATCGCATATTTGAACTGTCTGGCATACTGGGTTGCACACTGGACATATCCGCACACCTCGATCGCTTTCTTTTTCAGCAGAGATTTCAGCATAATCGGGAGATAGTTGTCACTCCAGGAATGTTCCCCGGCAGCTTCCAGCATCTGCATACTTGTCAGAGGCTTGTCCAGCTTCCAGAGGAGCTCCATCAGTTCCACTTCCTTATCTGTCAGATGGTATTTTTCATTTTGAGTTTTCATCATAGATAACCTTCCTTTCATAATTATTATTAGTAGGTTGTATTAATTATAAATGGAGACAGAAGAGAAGTCAAGGGGATACTGGATACGGAGTGAACACGAAATGTACCGTAACAATCGTAACGTCAGAAAGGGTGGATCAGAAACAGAAAAAGTCTCAAAGCATGCTGGTACTCTGAGACTTTTAAGGTAATGTGTGGGTTTGTTTCATAAAGATGTCTTATTTGTCAGACATGAACCACCTCCTAATAGTTATGGGTTTATTAATAATAAATAATTGCAAATATAATATAACATTGCATTTCTGATTTGTCAATCGCAAAATTTAAAATCTTCATAGATGATGTTGGGGTCAAAAGTATTTGACCCCATGATACCTTCGGATTATTCCGTGCTCCCGAAATCCGAAAAACATTTGAAATCTAAATTTCTGCTGTCAAGCATTTTTGAAAATGTCCCAAAATAAGTGAAACATTAGCCCCGTCAATT
>OLOS01001599.1_pt1 | contig 17852 bp, 20 predicted proteins | sample 1672631 | NCBI WGS metagenome assembly OLOS01 (sample SAMEA3136707, study PRJEB25190) | human gut metagenome | biome: human gut; feature: human-associated habitat; material: faeces | place: Austria | collected 2013 | reverse complement strand
CATCGCCATGGCGGCGGCCGCCGCAGCCTGCGGCTGCACGGCGTCCGTCACGGTGCGAGACTGCGCCTGTACCGACAAATCCTATCCCCGCTTCTGGGCGGATCTGGCCGCATTGACCGCCGTCCCCGCAGCGGAAACCACGAAACCAGACGAAGGAGCATGACCATGGAACTTAGTGACTATCGCCGCCAGATCGACGACATTGACAGCCAGCTGCTTGCGCTGTTTTACCGGCGCATGGACGTCGCGGCGCAGATCGGCGGCTACAAGAAGGCGCACGGCCTTCCGGCGCTGGACGCCGGGCGTGAGCGCGCGAAGCTGCAGCAGATCGCCGACAGCGCGCCCGAGGCGCTGCGCGATTACACCGTGTCGCTCTATTCGCTCATGTTCGAGCTCAGCCGCAGCTGCCAGAACCGGCTGCTCGGCATCACGAGCCCGCTGACGGCCGAGATCGAGCACGCCATCGCGCACACGCCGCCGCTGTTTCCGGAGCACCCCGCCGTCGCCTGTCAGGGCGTGGAGGGCGCGTATTCGCAGCTCGCGTGCGACCGGCTGTTCACGCTGCCGAACGTGTTTTACTGCGCGACGTTTGACGCGGTGTTTTCCGCCATCGAGAGCGGGCTGTGCCGCTACGGTGTCATCCCGGTGGAAAACAGCACGGCGGGCTCGGTCAATGCGGTGTACGATCTCATGATGCGCCACAACTTCCGCATTGTGCGCAGCGTGCGCCTGAAGATCGACCACTGCCTGCTGGCAAGACCCGGCGCGCAGCTGTCGGATATCAAGGAGATCTACTCCCACGAGCAGGCCATCAGCCAGTGCAGCCGCTTTTTGCAGGGTCTGCCGGGCGTGACGGTCGTGCGCTGCGAGAATACCGCCGCGGCCGCAAAGCGCGTGGCCGAGTCCGGGCGCACGGATGTCGCGGCGCTCGCCTCGCGCGCCTGTGTCGGCCTCTACGGGCTGGAGAGCCTTGCCGCCTCCGTGCAGGATCAGGGCAACAACTACACGCGCTTTGTCTGCATCGCCAAGGAGCTGGAGATCTATCCCGGCGCCGACCGCACGAGTCTGATGATGGTGCTGCCGCACAAGCCGGGTTCGCTCTACAAGGTGCTCTCGCGGTTTTATGCGCTCGGCATCAACCTCAACAAGCTTGAGAGCCGCCCGCTGCCGGAGCGCGACTTTGAGTTCATGTTCTATTTCGATCTCGAGACCTCGGTCTATTCGCCGCAGTTTCGCCAGCTCATGGGTGAGCTGCCGGGTCTGTGCGAGACGTTTTCCTATCTCGGCAGCTATCAGGAGGTGGTATGATGCGGTGCGGACTTCTGGGCGAAAAGCTCGGCCACAGCTATTCTCCGGCCATCCACGCAGAGCTTGCGGACTATGCCTATCAGCTCTATGAGGTCGCGCCGGACGCGCTTGCGGCGTTTTTGACCGGCGGCGATTTTGACGCGCTCAACGTGACCATCCCGTATAAGAAGGCGGTCATCCCGTATTGTGCCGCGCTCTCGCCGATCGCGCAAAAGCTCGGCAGCGTGAACGTGCTCGTCCGCCGGCCGGACGGCACGCTCTACGGCGACAATGCCGATGCCTTCGGCTTTGAATACCTTGTGCGCCGCAGCGGTGTGGACGTCGCCGGGAAGAAGGCGCTCGTGCTCGGAAACGGCGGCGCGTCCGCGACCATTCAGGCCGTGCTCGCGCAGCTTGGCGCGCGCGTGACGGTCATCTCCCGCAGCGGCGAGGATAACTACACGAATCTCGAGCGCCACGCCGATGCGCAGGTGATCGTCAACGCCACACCCGTCGGTATGTATCCGAACACCGGCAGGGCCGCCGTCGACCTGCGGCAGTTCCCGCAGTGTGCGCTCGTGCTCGACGTGGTGTATAACCCCGCGCGCACGGCGCTGCTGCTGCAGGCGGAGGCGCTCGGCATTCCGTGTGCGGGCGGACTGTATATGCTCGTGGCGCAGGCAAAGCGCAGCTGCGAGGTGTTCACCGGCACGACCATTGACGACGGCGAGATCCTGCGCATCTACCGCCGCCTGCGCCGGGAGATGGAGAACATCGTCCTCATCGGTATGCCCGGCAGCGGCAAGAGCACGATCGCGGCGCTGCTCGCCGAGCGGCTGCACCGGCCGCTGCTCGACAGTGATGCGCAGGTCGTTGAGACGGCGGGGCGTCCCATCCCGGACATCTTTGCAGCCGGCGGTGAGGACGCCTTCCGCGTGCTGGAGACGGCCGCGCTCGCAGAGCTCGGCAAGCGCTCGGGCGCGATCCTCGCAACGGGCGGCGGCAGCGTCTGCCGCGCGGAAAATTACCCGCTCCTGCATCAGAACGGCACGATCTTCTGGCTGCAGCGCGACCTTGCGCTGCTGCCGAAGGACGGGCGCCCCATCTCCCAGCGCAGCGACCTCGCCGAGCTCTATGCGCAGCGTGAGCCGCTGTACGCCCGCTTTGCCGACGCGGTCATCGACAACAACGGCGCACCGGAGCAGACGGTGCAGCAGATCCTGGAGGTGCTGACATGAAATTCCTCGTCATCAACGGACCGAACCTGAACCTGCTCGGCCTGCGTGAGCCCGCCATCTACGGCAGCCGGGACTTTGCCGCGCTGCAGGATTTCATCCGCGCAGCGGCGCGCGAAGCGGGCGTGGAGGTCGAGCTGTTCCAGTCCAACCACGAGGGCGCGATCGTCGATGCGATCCAGGCGGCCTACGGCACGGCGGACGGCATCGTCATCAACCCCGCGGCTTACACGCACACGAGCGTCGCCATTCTCGACGCGCTCAAGGCCGTGGCGCTTCCGGCGGTGGAGGTGCACCTGTCGGACGTCAGCACGCGCGAGCCCTTCCGCCAGATCTCCTACGCCGGCATGGCGTGCGTGAAAACGTACATGGGGCTCGGCTTTGAGGGCTACCGGCAGGCCATCTTGTATCTCAGGCAGTATCTGGAGGAGACAAACGCATGATCTCAAAACAGCTCATCGACTGGGGCGCAAACGGCAGCTCCATCCGCGAGATCGCGGCCTACGGCGAGCGCCGCGCGGCCGAGATCGGCGCGGAAAACGTCTATAACTTTTCCATCGGCAGCCCGAGTATCGACCCGCCGGACTGTGTGCACGCGGCCATCGAGCGCCTGCTGCATACCGTGCCGCCCACGCAGCTGCACGCCTATGCGCCCGCACCGGGCATGGCATCGGTGCGTGAAAAGGTCGCGGCCTACCTCACGCAGACATTCGGCGAGACGTACCGCGCGCAGGATATCTACATGACCGACGGCGCGTCGAGTGCGCTGGCGATCCTGACGCGCGCGCTCCTCTGCCCGGGGGATGAGGCCATCGTGCTCGCACCGTATTTCCCGGAGTACGCCGTCTATGCCGAGGCGGCGGGCGGCAGTGTGCGCGTCGTGCCGTGCAAGGCGGATACCTTCGCGCTCGATCTCGAGGCGCTCTCCGCCGCTGTGACGGAAAAGACCGCGCTGCTCATCCTCAACTCTCCGAATAACCCATCCGGCGTCGTCATCTCGCGTCCGGAGCTTGCGGCGCTGAGCGCCATGCTGCGCGAAAAGCAGGCGCGCTACGGTCACCCGATCTACATCATCGCCGACGAGCCGTACCGCGAGCTGGTCTACGGCGGGGTGGAGGTGCCGTTTCTGCCCGCACTCTATCCCAACGCGATCTACTGCTATTCCTACAGCAAGACGCTGTCCCTGCCCGGTGAGCGTGTGGGCTTTCTCGCCCTGCACCCGGCCATGGACGACTACGACACCGTGCACGCCGCCGTGCTCGGTGCGGGGCGCGCATTGGGGTACATCTGCGTGTCGTCGCTGTTCCAGCTTGCCGTGGCGGAGTGCCTCGGAAAGACGGCGGACATTGCGGCCTATGCCGAAAACCGCGAGCTGATCTACGGCGCACTCACGGCCATGGGCTATCGCTGCGCGCGGCCGGACGGCGCGTTTTACCTCTTCCTCAAGTCGCCTGAGCCGGATTCGCGCGCGTTTTGCCGCCGCGCGATGGACTATGACATCCTGCTCGTGCCAGGCGATGATTTCGGCTGCCCGGGCTATGCGCGCCTTGCCTACTGCGTGGCGCGCTCACAGATCGAGCGCTCGCTCCCGGCGTTCCGGAAGCTGGCTGAGAGCTACGGGCTCTGCAAGTGATCTCCGCAGACAGAAAGCGGCGCCCCCGAGGGTTCGGGGGCGCCGCTTTTGCGTGGATGGAGTCAGGCGTACATGGCGTTTGCGGCCATGTAGTCATAGATGACCTTGCCGTGGTGCTGCTCCTGTGCCTGAATGTCGTTGAGTACGCTGCGCGCGTCGGCATCACGAAATTCGAACACGCACGTGTCGTACAGGTGCGAGGCGTGCTTTTCCATCGTGAGCACGTCCGAGCAGAGGTAGCAGTCGTTTTGCTTTTGCGGCGAGTCTGCGCTGCTGTACGCGGCTGTGAACGTGCCCGGCACGGTCGCGGAGTCCGCGGGCTTGCAGACCGTGCCCTGCATCATCTGCGCGATCGCGTCGAGATGCTGCTGCTCGACCTGAGCGAGCTGTTCAAACAGGTTTTTGAGCTGCGGGTCGTTGGCGCTGGCGGCGTGGCGGCGGTATTTGTCCACGCACAGCTGCTCCTGATCCTTGAGATCCTTGAGCAGGCCGGCTTCTTTTTGCGTTGGTTGCATTCCGATCACCTCACAGGCAGTATGCCCGGGCGTGCGTGTGCGCATACACCGGCGGGAAAAATACAGTGGCGTGCGCGTGAAAAATCGGGTATAATGAGCTGACCTTATCGAAAAGAGAGATGCAGCTATGGCAAAGATCTATGACATCACGGACTTCTCCGCGCCGGAGCTGGACGTGTACGCCCGCCTGACGGAAAACCAGCTCGTCAACCGCGCCGACCCGGAAAATGCGCTTTTCATCGCCGAGAGCCCGCTCGTGATCGGACGCGCGCTTGATGCGGGGTGCGAGCCGGTGTCGTTTTTGATGGAGCGCCGCCACATAGAAGGGAAGGCGGGCGAGCTCCTTGCGCGCTGCCCGGACGATATCCCGGTCTACGCGGCCGAGCTCGAGGTACTCACGCAGCTGACGGGCTTTCACCTCACGCGCGGTATGCTCTGCGCCATGCGCCGGCCGGCGCTGCCATCTGTGGCAGAGCTGTGCACGAACGCCGCGCGTGTGGCCGTGCTGGAAAATGTGATGAACCCGACGAACATCGGCGCGATCTTCCGCTCGGCGGCGGCGCTCGGCGTCGACGCCGTGCTGCTCACGTCGGCGGGCAGCGACCCGCTCTACCGCCGCGCCGTGCGCGTGAGCATGGGCACGGTCTTTCAGGTGCCGTGGACGTATCTGCCCGCGGACACCGACTGGCAGCAGACGCTGCACACGCTCGGCTTTCGCACGGCGGCCATGGCGCTGCGTGACGATTCGCTGCGCATTGACGATGCGCGCCTGCGTACCTTGCCGCGCCTTGCCATCGTGCTCGGCACGGAGGGCGACGGGCTGGCCGGCAGCACGATCGCCGCGTGCGATTACACCGTGCGCATCCCCATGACGCACGGGGTCGACTCGCTCAATGTCGCCGCGGCGAGCGCCGTCGCGTTTTATCAGCTTGCGCTGCTGCGCGGCTGAGACTGTCAAAAAGTATTCCTTTTTGACAAAGAGGCTGCAGTCTGCTGCGCGCATAATTTATGCGCCGGCGGCGAAACTCTACGAGGTTTTGGATAAACTGAACTCCGGCTTCCGTTCTGGAAGCCGGAGTTTTTTGTTATTCTCAGACGTCGAAGCGGTCGTAGCTTCCGGCGCAGTCGAGGCAGAGCGTCTGTCCGTCGACCAGACGGATCCAGTTGGCGCCGGTCGTCTCGCCGCAGCACGCGCAGCGGTAGGAGTCGAAGAGCTTCGCCTTCTCCGGCAGTGCGATGGTCGCGGGCTTGACATCGAACAGGTCAGCCGGCTCCTGCGCCTGGAAGTAGTCGAACGACTCCTCGCGCGTCATTCCCTCCGGACGGTCACGCAGCACCAGACGCACGGACTTGCCCGTGGTGCGGTTGTAGAACGAAAACGCCTGCTTGCCGCGCATATGGAACAGCAGGTTGCCCTTTCCGACGCTGCAGCCGAGCAGCGCCTGAATGGCGTCGACGCCGCAGGCGTCATTTTCCGCGATGCACACGAGCTGCTCATCGCCGGAGAAGTCCAGCTCCAGCAGCTCAGCGGCGTAGCACGCGGCCTTGTAGCCGATCGTCAGACCGCCGCAGGCGTGGCCGTGAAAGGCAACGCATTTTTCCCAATTGGTCATGATATGTTCTCCTTTTCTTCGTCGTCAATGAGTACGAGCGACTGACCCTGCACCTGCACGATGCTGCCCTTGACGCCGTAGACATCGCGCAGCGCATCGGCATCGAAGATCTCCGCGCCGCCGTAGCGGTACACCTCGCCCTCGCGCAGCAGCAAAAAGCGGTCGCAAAAGCGCAGGGCAAGATTCAGGTCGTGGATGACGATTATCGCCGTCAGATCCTGCTCACGGCAGAGGTCGCGCGTGATCTGCAGCACCTGATACTGGTTGCGGATGTCGAGACTGCTGGTCGGCTCGTCGAGCAGCAGGAGCGTCGGCTCCTGTGCCAGCGCGCGGGCGAGCATGACCTTCTGCCGTTCGCCGCCGGAGAGCTGGTTGAGAAACCGGCCGCGCATATTCTCCAGATTCAGATAGCGCATCGCATCGTGCACCACGTCGTGGTCGTGCTCCGTCACGCCCCAGGTCATGTAGGGGCGGCGGCCGAGCATGACCATGTCGTGCACGGTCATCTGCGTGTCGGGCACGTGCTGTGCGACGAAGGCCACGCGCTTTGCGATCTCGCGGTGCGAGAGCGCGAGCAGATCCTCGCCGTCGACGCGGCAGCTGCCGCTGTCGGCCGTGAGAATGCGGTTGATGCACTTGAGCAGCGTGCTCTTGCCGACGCCGTTGTTGCCGAGCACGGCCAGAAAGTGACCGCTGTCAAGCTCAAAGCTCACGTCGCGCAGGATCGGGCGTCCGCCCTTGTAGTGATAGCAGAGGTGGTCGACCTGGATCATGCCTGACGCCTCCCCTTGAACAGCAGATACAAAAACAGCGGGCCGCCGAGGAACGCCGTCAGCGCGCCGATCGGCAAAATGACGGGCATGATGACCACGCGCGCGACCAGATCACTCAGCAGCAGCAGCGCCGCGCCCGCGAGCACCGAGCCGGGGATGAGGTAGATGTAGTTGTTGCCGACAACCATGCGCACGATGTGCGGCGCGACCAGACCAATGAAGTTGATGAGGCCGACGTTCGACACGATGATCGAGCAGACAAGGCACGTGAGCACAACGTTTGTCAGCGTCAGCTGCCGGACGTTGATGCCGAGACTCAGCGCCGTCTCCTCGCCGGAGAGCAGGGCGTTGTAGTCCCAGCGGTGCAGGTAGCAGTAGATGATCAGCAGCAGCACCGCCAGCGCCATGCCGCGCAGGGACTGCCAGCTCGTGCTGCCGAGGTCGCCGAAGGTCCAGAATACGAGCGACGAGAGCGCGACCTCATCGGCGAAGTATTGCAGCAGCGTGGTCGCACCGGTCAGCATGGAGCTGATGGCGACGCCCGCGAGCACGATGCCCTCTGAGGAGATCTGCTTGAACTGGCTCAGACCGAGAATGACGGCGGCGACGAGCAGCGAGCCCAGAAACGAGAACAGCGGGATGGCCCAGCTGCCGGTGTGCGTCAGACCGAGGCCGATGATGGCGACGGCTGCGCCGAACGTCGCGCCCTGCGACACGCCGAGCGTGGAGGCCGAGGCGAGGGGGTTTCGCAGCACGGACTGCAAAATGCAGCCGGCGAGCCCGAGCCCCGCGCCGGAGACCATGGCGGTACAGATGCGCGGCAGGCGGTTGTTGCGGATGACGAGGTTGACCTTGTTGTCCGCCGCGCGGCCGAAAATGCCCCGGATGAGCTCGGCGGCGGGCGTGTTGTATGACCCCGCGCGCAGCGACAAAAAGAACGCCAGCGCCAGCACCGCTGCCAGAAGGATCAGAAAGCGGATGCTTCTGGCGCGGATGCGGGTGTAATCGGAAATTTGCGGCTTATTCGCCGATGGTGATGGCGCGGAATGCATACCCGGCCTCCTTCAGATCAGGATAGGGGTTCGAGCCGAGCAGCTCCGTGAAGATCTCACCGGCCTTGACCTCGGGGTCGATGTCTGCAAACTGCTCCGGATACAGCATGCAGGCGGCATAGTAGGCATCGGCCAGCGCCGTCTCAAGGTTGGAGGCGCAGGAACGGAACGAGATCTGCGAGTAGACCTTGCCGTCGCGCATGGCGCTCAGACTCTTATAGAAATCGGGGTGCGCCTGATAGTCCTCGTTGATGAGGTCCATGCCATTGAAGTCGAGGAAAATGACGTCCGGGTCCCAGGCGAGCACCTGCTCGGTGTCAATGTTGAACGCGCCGGTCTGACCGGTCGTGTCGGCAAGGTTCTTGGCATGGATGAGCGCGAACGGGCCGTAGCCGGCTTCCGTGCCCTCAAAGCCGTGGTTGCCCTTGAAGGACACACCGCCGACGTAGACGGACGGCTTCTGATCGTCCGCGATCTTGGCCGTGCGCGTGTCGAGATCGGTCTGGATGCCCTTGAGGTACTTGGTCAGCTCCTGTGCGCGCGTTTCCAGACCGTAGAGCTCACCGAGCAGACGGATGGTCTCGTAGGCGGCATCATCGAGCGTGGTGTCGCTGCCGGGCACGACAAAGACCGGGATGCCGGTCTTCGCGCTCAGCTCGTCCGCGTCGCACGAGGCGTAGGCGCTCATGACGATGACCTGCGGCGCGACGTCGATGATCTGCTCCACGTATGGCTCACCGTTCGTGCCGGTGACGGGCAGATCTTTGAACTTGTCGAAGTTCACATAGTTATACAGGCGGCTCATGCCGGCCTTGGTCTCATAATCCTCCACGCCGACGGCACGGTCAGCCGCACCGACATAGCAGCTGTAGCGCAGCGCGCCGACGCCGACGCACACGACGCGCTCCACCTGCTTGGGCACTTCCACGGTGCGGTTTTTGCCGTCAGTGAGTGTGCGCACATCGCCGGAGACGTCGTTGTCCGTCTTTGTGCCGCAGGCCGCGCAGGCAAGCACCATCAGAGCTGCAAGAAGCAGGCAGATCCATCTTCGGTTTCGCATAGTGTATGTATCCTCTCTTCCTGTGTTTCTCCGTCACGGAGTATTGTCTATAGTATAACGGACGGCGGCCGAAAGCGTAACCCCCCCTGGGGGGTTAAATCCTGCACAGATTTTTCATAAAACATTTGCTGACATCCGCACAGAAAATGTTCGTTTATCGACACAAGGAGAAAAACAGGCGGAAAACGCACTGCAAACTGCGGCGTTTTACAATTTTACACGCATTTTACATAAGCGCTCTTTTCGTTTTTACATCCTCTGCGTATCCTGTGAAGCGTAGGGAACAAAAAACCAGAAACCAAAATTGAAGTTCGAAAGGAGCACTTCATCTTGAAAAAGATCATTCCTGTTTTGTGTGCTGCCGTCATGGCGCTCTCGCTGTTCGCGGGCTGTGGCCAGAAGGCAAATGACAACGGCACGACCGCCGGCGGCACGGTTGCGACTGACGGTTCTACCTCGATGGAAAAGGTCATCGGCGCGCTCGGCGAATCCTTCATGGAAGCCAATAAGGGCACGACCTTCACCTACAACCCGACCGGCTCCGGCTCCGGCATTCAGGCCGTCTCCGAAGGGCGCTGCGACATCGGTCTGTCGAGCCGTGCGCTCAAGGATGACGAGAAGGCCGCCGGCCTGAAGGAGACCATCGTCGCGCTCGACGGTATCGCCATCATCGTCAATCCCCAGAACCCGGTCAAGGACCTGAGCCTGGAGCAGATCGCCAAGATCTACACCGGCGAGATCACCAACTGGAAGGATGTCGGCGGCGAGGATGCCGAGATCGTCCTCATCGGCCGTGAGGCCGGCAGCGGCACGCGCGACGGCTTCGAGTCCATCACCAAGACCAAGGACGCCTGCCAGTACCGTCAGGAGCTGACCTCCACGGGCGATGTGATCACCACCGTGTCCCAGAATCCGAACGCGATCGGCTATGCCTCTCTGGCTGCCATCAAGGACAGCGTCAAGGCGCTGACCGTCAACGGTGTTGCCCCGACGGAGGCGACCGTCAAGGACGGCACGTACCTCGTCCAGCGTCCGTTCGTCCTCGTGACGAAGGAGGGCACTGCCCTGAGCGAGACCGCGCAGAAGTTCTTCGACTTTGCGATCTCTGCGGATGCCGCGTCCATCATCTCCGCGGCGGGCGCAGTCCCGGTGGCCTGAGTCACAGGTAAGCGCAAGGCGGCTGGTTCTTCCGGCCGCCTTTGGTATATACAGAGGTGCTGGATATGAAAAAGAAATCTCAAGCTCTGGAGACGGTCGTGCACGGTGTGTTCTTGCTCCTTGGTCTTATCACCGTCGGGTGCGTGCTGCTCATCAGCGTGTACCTGATCGTCTCCGGCATCCCCGCCATCCGGCAGATCGGGCTCATCCCGTTCCTGTTCGGCAAGACGTGGGCGTCCACGGCGGCGGAGCCGTCCTACGGCATCCTGCCGTTCATTCTCACAAGTGTATACGGCACCGCGGGCGCGATCGTGCTCGGCGTGCCGATCGGCTTTCTGACGGCGGTGTATCTGGCAAAGGCCGCCCCGCCGCGCATCCGCAGCGTCATGTCTGCGGCTGTGAGCCTGCTTGCCGGCATTCCGTCGGTGGTCTACGGTCTTGTGGGCATGCTCGTGCTCGTGCCGGGCATCCGCAGGGTGTTTCATCTGGCAGACGGCGCGAGCCTGCTCGCCGCCATCGTCGTGCTGGCGATCATGATCCTGCCGTCGATCATCAAGGTGTCCGTCACGGCGCTCGAGGCCGTGCCGCCCGAGTATGAGGACGCGTCGCTCGCGCTCGGCGCGACGCCGGTCGAGACGTACTTCCGCGTCTCCGTCCCGGCGGCCAGGAGCGGCATCGCCGCCGCCGTCGTGCTCGGCGTCGGCCGCGCCATCGGCGAGGCCATGGCCGTCATGATGGTGTCCGGCAACGTGCCGAATATGCCGGGCCTGTTTCAGAGCGTGCGCTTTCTGACCACCGCCGTTGCGAGCGAAATGTCCTACTCCGGTGGCCTGCAGCGGCAGGCGCTGTTTTCCATTGCGCTGGTGCTGTTTTTGTTCATCATGCTCATCAACGCCACGCTCAACTTCTTCCTCAAGCGCAATCAGGAGGGCAAGGGATGAAAAAGAAAGCCATTTCCGGCAGCCGCAGAGCCTACATCCTCGCTATGCGCATCCTCATGGGCGCGGCGGCTGTGATCACGGCGGCGCTGGTGCTGTTTCTGATCGTCTACGTGCTCGTCAAGGGGCTCCCGAACGTGTCGTGGACGCTGCTGTCCACCGCGCCGAGCTACCTCTCCGACCGCATCGGCATCCTGCCGGACCTGCTCAACACGCTCTACATCGTCATCGCAACGCTGCTGATCGTGCTGCCGCTCGGCGTGGGGGCGGCCATCTACCTGACGGAGTACGCGGTGAACCGCCGCATCATCGGCGTCATCGAATACGCGGCCGAGACGCTCTCCGGCATCCCGTCGATCATCTACGGGCTTGTGGGCATGCTGTTTTTCTGCCAGTTTCTGAATATGAAAACGTCGCTGCTCGCGGGCGCGCTCACGCTCGTCATCATGAACCTGCCGACCATCATGCGCACCACGCAGGAGAGCTTAAAGACCGTGCCGCAGAGTTACCGCGAGGGCGCGTTCGGGCTCGGCGCGGGCAAGTGGCGCGTCATCCGCACGGTGGTGCTGCCCGGCTGTGTGGACGGCGTCATCACCGGCTGCATCCTGTCCGTCGGGCGCATCCTCGGCGAGTCGGCGGCGCTGCTGTTCACGGCGGGCTTTGCCCACGCGCTCAACGGCTTTTTCGACGGGCTGAGCAGCGCGGGCGCCACGCTCACCGTCGCGCTCTACGTCTACGCCAAGGAGCAGGGACAATTCGACGTGGCCTTTGCCATCGCCGCCATTTTGATGCTCCTCACGCTGCTCATCAACGGCGCGGCCATGCTTGTCGAGAAATATTTCAGGAGGAAAAGAAGCCTATGAGTGACATTATGACGGTTCAGGGTCTGGATCTCTGGTACGGAGACCATCAGGCGCTGCACGATATCAGCATGAACATCCCGGAAAAGAGCATCACGGCGCTCATCGGGCCGTCCGGCTGCGGCAAGTCCACGTTTCTCAAAACGCTCAACCGCATGAATGACCTCATCCCCGGCGTGAAGATCACGGGCGATGTGCGCTACCGCGAGCAGGATATCTTTGCTCCCGGCACGGACGTCAACGAGCTGCGGCGCGAGATCGGCATGGTCTTTCAGAAGCCGAACCCGTTTCCGATGAGCGTTTATGACAACATCGCCTACGGTCCGCGCACGCACGGCATCAAAAACCGCGCGAAGCTCGACGAGATCGTCGAAAAGTCGCTGCGCGGCGCGGCCATCTGGGACGAGGTGAAAGACCGCCTGCGCAAAAATGCGCTCGGTCTCTCCGGCGGCCAGCAGCAGCGCCTGTGCATCGCCCGCGCACTTGCGGTCGAGCCCGAGGTGCTGCTCATGGACGAGCCCACGAGCGCGCTCGACCCGATCTCCACGTCGAAGATCGAGGAGCTGGCCATGCAGCTCAGGGAGCAGTACACGATTGTCATCGTCACGCACAATATGCAGCAGGCGGTGCGCATCTCCGACCGCACGGCGTTTTTCCTGCTCGGTGAGCTCGTCGAGTGCGACGACACGGAGCGGCTCTTCTCGCAGCCGCAGGATCAGCGCACGGAGGATTACATCACAGGGAGGTTTGGCTGATGAGAAGCCGGTTTGATGAACAGCTCGCACTCCTGAATAAGGAGATGATCGAGATGGGCGCACTGTGCGAGGAAGTCATCGCGCTCGCGTCCAAGGCGCTCACGGAGGCGGATCCGGAGCTGGCGAAGAAGGTCGGGCCGCTCGATGCCGAGATCGACCAGAAGGAGCGCAATATCGAGTCGCTGTGCCTCAAGCTCCTGCTGCAGCAGCAGCCGGTCGCGCGCGACCTGCGCCAGATCTCGGCGGCGCTGAAGATGATCACGGACATGGAGCGCATCGGCGACCAGGCCGAGGACATTGCGGAGATCATCCAGTTTCTCGCCGGCCGTTCGGCGGAAAATGACGATCTGCTGCGCGAAATGGCCCGCTCGACCATCCATATGGTCACAGAAAGTGTTGACGCCTACGTTCAGCGTGATACAATGCTGGCAGAGACGGTCATCGCCGAGGACGACGTTGTGGACAACGCCTTCGACGAGGTCAAGCGCCGGCTGATCGACAAGATTGCCGCCCATCCCGAAGACGGGGCGTACGCGCTCGACCTGCTCATGATCGCCAAATACTTCGAGCGCATCGGCGACCACGCGACGAACATCGCCGAGTGGGTGATCTTCTCGGTCACCGGGGTGCACAAGGAGGGGTAGGACATGATCTGGTGTGTTGAGGACGATGCCAGCATCCGCGACATTGAGGTCTATACGCTCACGTCCACGGGCTTTGAGGCCCGCGGCTTTGACGACGGCGTCTCGTTCTGGTCGGCGCTGCAGACGCAAAAGCCGGATCTGGTCGTGCTCGATGTCATGCTGCCCGGCGTGGACGGCATCGAGCTGCTGCAGCGCATGAAGGCGTCGGCACAGCTGCGCACCATCCCGGTCGTTATGGCCACGGCCAAGGGCGCGGAGTATGACAGGATCCGCGGGCTCGACCTCGGCGCGGACTATTATCTCGTCAAGCCCTTCGGCGTGATGGAGCTGGTGTCCTGCGTCAAGGCGGTGCTGCGCCGCTGCCGGCCGGACAAGGCCGCGCATCTGCTGCGCAGCGGCGGTCTCGTCGTCGACCTCGATGCACACACGGTCACGGTCGACGGCGCGCGCATCGCGCTCACATATAAAGAATTTGAACTCCTGCGCCTGTTTCTGTCCCATCCGGGCATGGCGTTCACGCGCGAGCAGCTCTTTCAGGAGGTCTGGGGCATGGACTTCTGCGGCGAGACCCGCACGGTCGATATGCACATCCGGACGCTCCGGCAGAAGCTCGGCCCCTACGGACGGCGGATCGAGACGGTGCGCAATGTTGGCTACCGTATGGAGGCAACGACATGACCAAGAAAATCTTTCAATCCATCCTCCTCGTGGCCGGCGCCGTGCTGCTGGCGAGCCTGCTGATCATCATGGGCTTTCTCTACAGCTATTTCGGCGGCGTGGAAGAAAACCAGCTGCGCGACGAGCTGAGCCTCGCCTCGGCCGCCGTGGAAAGCAGCGGCACGGACTATCTCTCGCAGCTGACGGCCGGGCGCTACCGCCTGACGTGGATCGCGGCCGACGGCAGCGTTTTGTACGACACCAGGACCGATGCCGAGAGCCTTGAAAACCACGCCGCGCGCGCCGAGGTCAGTCAGGCACTGAGCACCGGCACAGGCGAGAGCACGCGCTATTCCTCGACGCTCATGGAAAAGACCATGTACTATGCCCGGCGGCTCACGGACGGCACGGTGCTGCGCATCTCCATCAGCCGTGCAACGGTCGGCATGATCGCCGTCGGTATGCTCCAGCCGCTGCTGCTCGTGCTCATCGCGGCGCTCATCCTCTCGGGCGTGCTGGCCAGGCGCCTGTCGCGGCGCATCGTCGATCCGCTCAACAGCCTCGATCTCGAGCACCCGCTCGATAACGACGCCTATGAGGAGCTCTCGCCGCTGCTCAAGCGCATCCACCACCAGCACGTCGAGATCCAAACGCAGCTGCGCGAGCTGCGCGAAAAGACCGACGAATTCACGCAGATCACCGGCAGTATGCGCGAGGGGCTCGTCCTGCTCGACGAGCACGGCGATATCCTGAGCATCAACGCCGCGGCACAGGCGCTCTTCGGCGCGGACGCGCAGTGTACCGGTCAGAACTTTCTCACCGTCGAGCGCAGCCACGAGATCAGTGCCGCCATTCAGGCCGCCGCCGGCGACGGGCACAGCGAGGTGCGCGCCGAGCGCGCGGGGCGCGTCTATCAGTTCGACATCAGCCGCATCGCGTCCGACGGGAAGCCGATCGGCACGGTCATCCTCGCCTTCGACATCACGGAGCAGGAATTTGCCGAGCGCAACCGCCGGGAGTTCACGGCAAATGTTTCGCACGAGCTCAAGACGCCGCTGCAGGGCATCATCGGCAGCGCCGAGCTGATCGAAAACGGCATGGTCAGGCCAGACGACCTGCCGCGCTTCGTTGGTCATATCCACACGGAGGCAGCCCGCCTCGTCACGCTCATTGACGACATTATCCGCTTGTCCCAGCTCGACGAGGGCGGCGCGCTGCCGACCGAGCCCGTCGATCTGCTTGCCGTGGCGCAGGAGGCGGCGCAGACGCTGCAGGACGCCGCGGCGGCGCGGCAGGTCACGGTCAGCGTGCAGGGAGAGTCCACTGTGATCCCCGGCGTGCACCGCCTGCTCTATGAGATCGTCTACAACCTCTGCGATAACGCCATCAAGTATAACCGTGACGGCGGCCGCGTGGATATCACCGTCGCGCACGACGCCGACAGCAGCAGCGTCACCGTCGCCGACACCGGCATCGGCATCGCGCCGGAGCATCAGGCGCGTGTGTTCGAGCGCTTCTACCGCGTGGACAAGAGCCACTCGAAAGCGTCCGGCGGCACGGGGCTGGGACTCTCGATCGTCAAGCACGCCATGCAGCTGCACCACGGCCGCATCGAGCTTGAGAGCACGCCGGGCACGGGCACGACCATCCGCGCCATCTTCCCGAAGGCGTGAGCAAATAAAAACAGAAGCGGACTTCCGGTCTCGGAAGTCCGCTTTTTTTGCCGCAGCCTCTTGACACCCGGGCGGGGCAGTGCTATGATGCGCTTACAGTTAAATATATCTAACCGCTTGATTTTCTGAGGAGGTATTCCATGTATCAGATCACACTGAATATAGACGGCATGATGTGCGCCATGTGCGAGAGCCACGTCAACGACGCGGTGCGCAATGCGTTTCCGGTCAAGAAGGTCACGTCCTCGCACAGCCGGGGCGAGACGGTCATCCTCTCCGCGACGGCGATCCCGGAGGCGGAGCTGCGCCCGGTCTTTACCAAGCTCGGCTACGCGCTCATGGGCTATACCTGTGTTCCTTATGAGAAAAAGGGGCTGCTGCACCGACGCTGAGCGCACCCCCATGCCAAGCGGCAGGCGGCGGTCATCTGACCGCCGCCTGCCGCTTGTGTTATTTCGGCTCGAAGCCATGCTCCATGCAGTACACGCGCAGGATGGCTGCCTGCGTCTTTGCGTCCGGGATGCGCCCGGCGAGCACGTCGCGCGCAAGCTCCTCGAGCGGCACGGCCTGAAGATTGAGAAATTCGTCGTCGTCGAGCTGCTGCTCGCCGAAGGTCAGGCCGCGGGCGAGGTACATCCAGATGACCTCGTCCGAGTATGCGGCGGCGGGGTAGAACGGGCCGAGCGGGATGAGCTCGCGCGCCGTGATGCCGGTCTCCTCGCGCAGCTCGCGGCGTGCGGCGTCATCGGGCGCTTCGTCGCGGCTGTCGCGCTTGCCGGCGGGGATCTCCGTGATGACCTCGTTTACCGGGTAGCGAAACTGCCGCTCGACGATCACGCGCCCGTCGTCGAGCAGCGGTACGATGCACACCGCGCCCACATGGCGCGTCAGCTCGCGCGGCGCGGTGCCGCCGTTGGGCAGGCGCACGGTGTCGCGGTAAAAATCGAGGATGCAGCCGCTGTAGATCTTGTCGGAGGTGAGCCTAATTTCGGTCAGGTTTTCCATGGCACTCTCTCCTTACAGACCGAGGATCTGCAGCGTGCGGCTGTCCGGCTGCCCGCCGAAGAACTTGTCGAGCACGGCGGAAAACACCGGCTCGTCCGGCGCGGCGGCGGCGAAGAGCGTCATGCTCGAGCGCAGCTTCAGATCGTCCGGAAAACCGAACACGGCCGTGGGGTCGCTTTCCTCGAGCGCAAGCAGGGCGCTGCTGATCTCCAGCAGGTGCGCGCGCAGCGTCGGCTCGCTCAGGTAAGCGCGCGCCTCGTCAAGCCCGGAGATGGCATAAAACTGCGACGTGCTGCTCATGCCCAGCCCGGCGACCTGCGGGAAGATATACCAGATCCAGTGGCTGCGCTTGCGGCCGTTTTGGATCTCGCGCAGGGCGGCGGCATAGTCCCGGCGCTGCGCGGAGAGAAAGCGGTTGAGATCGTACATGGTGAAACCTCCTCAGAAGCGGAAATAGACAAATGGCTGCATGGAAAATCGCTTTTGATTATGCCCTTCCGGATAGGGATTGTCAAGCGTGCGGCCGCGCAGATTTTCTTTTACAACGCGCTTGCGCTGCGTTACAATGGAGCTGTTGAGAAAGGAGCGTTCCCATGGAGCTGACATTGGAGACCATTCGGGCGGCGCACGCGCGCATTGCCCCTTATATTGTCCGGACGCCGCTGCTGCGCCTGCCGGCGCTCGACGACGCCCTTGGCTGCGAGGTGTATGCCAAGGCTGAGTGTATGCAGCGCACGGGCGCATTCAAGCTGCGCGGCGCGATGAACAAGATCCTCGCCCTGACGGAGGATGAGCGTGCGCGCGGCTTTGTCGCGGCCTCGTCCGGAAACCACGGCCGCGCGGTGGCCTACGCCGCGCAGCGCTTCGGCACGCACGCCTGCATCGTCATGCCGGAGACCGCGCCCGCCGTCAAGCAGGCGGCCATCGTCGAAGCCCTGCGTGCGGGGGAAGTGCGTGTGGCCGAGCTTTCCTGTGAGTTCGGCGCGGTTTCTTC
>OLOS01001593.1_pt1 | contig 17902 bp, 15 predicted proteins | sample 1672631 | NCBI WGS metagenome assembly OLOS01 (sample SAMEA3136707, study PRJEB25190) | human gut metagenome | biome: human gut; feature: human-associated habitat; material: faeces | place: Austria | collected 2013 | reverse complement strand
CCTGAACGTGGAGCGCAGCGCGCTGAGCAACGAGCTGTCCCTCATGCAGCGGGACGGGCTGATCCGGTATGAGAAAAACCACTTTGCCGTGACGGAAGAAACTGAAAAGTGCCGTAACGATCACCGAAGATAATGCCCAAATAAAATAAGGGCGCACGGTCGCTCTCAGTCGTTTTGCGCCGAAAGCTTAACAAAATCTGCATAGCCGAAACGCGAAAACCGTGCTATACTGTACGCGCAATTGGGAATGCAGTCGATTTTAAGAGGTGAGTCCCGTGACAGAAACCGGTTTCCATTTGAAACGCCGTCTGACGTCCTTCCAAATCATGATCCTCGGCTTTGCCGGCGTGATCCTGCTGGGCGCGCTAATACTGATGCTGCCCATCGCCACCGCAAGCCGCACATGGACGCCGTTTCACGAGGCGTTGTTTACCTCCACCTCCGCCGTCTGCGTAACGGGGCTGGTGGTGCAGGACACCGGCAGTTACTGGTCCGGCTTCGGTCAGACCGTCATCCTGCTGCTGATCCAGATCGGCGGCTTAGGCGTCATCACGGCGGCTGTAACGTTTTTGATGCTCTCCGGCAAGAATATCTCGCTGAAGGAGCGCAGTGCCATGCAGGACGCCATCTCCGCTCCGGCGGTGGGCGGTATCGTGCGCCTGACGCGGTTTGTCCTGAAGGGAACATTCCTTGTGGAGCTGGTCGGTGCGCTGGTGCTGCTGCCGGTATTCTGCCGGGACTACGGACTGCGGGGCGTGTGGATGGCGGTGTTTCACTCCGTTTCCGCCTTCTGCAACGCGGGCTTTGACATCCTGGGGCGGGCAAATGCGCTCTACCCTTCTCTGACATCATACATATCCGACCCGCTGGTCAACATCGTTATCATGCTGCTGATCGTCGTGGGCGGTATCGGCTTTCTGACTTGGGACGATGTCTGCACCCACCGACTGCACCTGCGGCGGTACCGTATGCAGAGCAAGGTCATTCTGAGCGCAACCGTCATCCTGATCGCGCTTCCGGCATTGCTCTTCTTCCTGACAGACTTTGCAGAGCTTCCCACAGGACAGCGCGTTCTGGCGTCGCTCTTTCAGGCGGTCACGCCGCGAACGGCGGGCTACAACACCGCAGACCTGACGAAAATGAGCGACACCTCACAGGCGGTCACGATTTTGCTGATGCTGACCGGCGGCGCGCCCGGCTCCACGGCGGGCGGCATGAAGGTAACGACACTGGCTGTGCTGGCCGCCAACGCGGTCGCCGCTTTCCGCAGGCGGGAGGATCCGCAGCTTTTCAAGCGCAGACTGGAGCCCTCCGCTGTGCGGAACGCCGCCGCCATCCTGCTGCTGTATTTGGGGCTGACCTTCGCGGGCGCGGCGGTCATCAGCGCGGCGGAGAAGCTGCCTCTCGGTGCCTGCCTCTATGAAACGGCATCCGCTGCCGGAACGGTAGGGCTGACACTGGGGCTGACGCCGCAGCTGGGTACGCTGTCGCAGGGCATTCTCATTCTGCTGATGTTCTTCGGGCGTGTCGGGGGACTGACCCTGATCTACGCCGCATTCTCCGGGCATGCTCTGACCTATGCCCGGTACCCGAAGGAAATGATCACCGTAGGCTGAAAGGAGCGCACGATGAAAAACGTATTATTGATCGGACTTGGCCGCTTCGGGCGGCACCTTGCCATGCAGCTGAGCAAGCTGGGGCATCAGGTGATGGCGGTGGATCGGGACGAGGAGCGTGTCAACGAGTGTATGCCCTTTGTCACCAACGCACAGATCGGCGACAGCACCCGTGTGGATTTTCTGCGCTCGCTGGGCGTTGGAAACTATGACATCTGCTACGTCACCATCAGCGGAGACTTCCAGAACTCGCTGGAAACGACGTCGCTGCTCAAGGAGTTGGGGGCGAAATATGTGGTGTCCCGCGCGGAGCGTGACGTGCAGGCGAAATTTCTGCTGCGTAACGGTGCGGACGCGGTGACATACCCGGAAAAGCAGCTGGCGAAGTGGGCGGCCATCCGGTACACCGCCAACCACATCTTCAGCTACATAGAGCTGGACGAAAAGCACGCCATTATCGAGGTCGCCGTCCCGGACGACTGGCAGGGTCACAGCATCGGTGAGCTGGACATCCGCCGAAAGTACGGCGTCAACATCCTCGGCGTGAAGCGGAACGACAAAACCGATGTGAATATTTCGCCGGAAACCGTGCTGGACAGCAGCCTGACGCTGCTGGTGCTGGGCGAGTATACGGTGCTGAAAAAGTGCTTCCGCCTATAAGATACAAAAAACCCGCTTTTCGATGTTTGAAAGGCGGGTTTCTTTTGCATGCAGCAGCTTGATAAAGCAGGTGCCCTTGAGGCGGGGCACCTGCTCTTCACCGTGTACAGGGTGACCGGGGATAATCCATTTCTGCGCGGTGGGGACGGGATAATTGCGGCAAAAACACATACCATTTTCTGTTCCCCCGCCCAGCACTCTGCCGCCCTTTTTATCCCCCATAGTCCCCTTGCAGTCCCCTCCGCAGGCTGACGCAAAACTTTTCCAGCTGAAAAGCAAAGAAAAACCACCGGCTTCTCACGAAACCAGTGGTTTTTATGGTTGCGGAGGGAGGACTTGAACCTCCGACCTCCGGGTTATGAGAAATGCACCGTGAATTTCTTATAGTCCCATAGCGGCGCATATAATCCCAGGAAGTCAGTGTTTTCAAGGGTTCCGAGGAATCTGCATTCCTCTTCTTTCCCACCCCGTACCATGAAATCCTGTAGCGGTTGGTGTCAGCGTTGGTGTCAACTCCAAGAGAAGAGCCATGAGATGACCGATTTTGTTGGCCTAACCACGCAAGAAACGCACCTTTAGGTTTTTACCTCTAAGGGATTCGGTTCATTGGGGTTCAGACAAAACAAGAAATAAACCATCAGGCACATGAATCGTACCAACATCTAAATAGCGCAATGGCGCAGCATTATCGGCGAAACATCATTCCACATTCGGTAATGCTGCGCCGCTTTTGCTCTATGCCAATTATAACACACGGCTTCCCACTAGGGAAGCGCATTTCAGGAGGTTTCCATGTCAGAATATACGCTTGAGATCAAACAGATCGTAGATTATCCACGATGCCGGATCTACCGGCAGTTCGTACAAGCCTTGATAGCAGACCGGAGCATTCGCGTGAGCGGAGGCTCCGGTCTTTTTTATTTTGTCGTGCTATGCGCCTATGCCAACTTCCGCACCTCATACAAGCGCATTGATGGCATTAGTTACACCATCTACCCCGGCGAATGGATCATGTCTGTGGAGGAATTGTCCCGGTATTTCCGCACTCGCTTCCGCCGCCAGACCTTGGCCGCTTTGGAGGGACTGCAAAAGAAAGGGTTTATCAGTTTTCTTGTTCTCGGACATGGTAAGCTGGTCAAATTCAAGATTCGCGGCTGGCGGCGTCACAACACGATTCTCGACTATAACGCGCCTTGTCAGAAAGATACCGGCTTTTTCTTCTTCCCTGTCTCTACAGCCACAGAACTGGTCAGCGCCGGTCATTGTTCAGAGATGGACGCCGTACTGGATTTGTGGCTGAACACGGTCTATAACGATCCGCAAGTCCTCGGTTCAGACGTCGGGCCGGTGGTCTATCTCCGCAACGGTACAGGCTGCCCGCTGGTCAGCTACGCGGAACTGGCATCCCGTTGGGGCGTCTCTAAGGCAACTGCCGGCCGATACCTCAAGCGCATGACGGAACGGGGCTATCTGCAGCTGGCAGCCTTCCCCGGCACACATGGCACCACGATCTATCTACAGAACTATCTCTCTACCATGTTCCAGATCTCTGACATCGTGGTGGATAAGGAAGAGATCGCCATGAGCCTTGGCATCAAGCTGGAGCTTCAGGAAGAAACCACCCTGACCACTGCGGCATCCCGCGGTTCAAATGAGGCCGGTAGCGTTTCAGAAATGAACCGCCATCGAATCGAGCGAAAGATGCGTGAAATCCTTGTAGCACAAGGGCTGCCTTGCGCTTCATGCCCTAAATCCAAATATATGTTATTACCATTATCCGACGACTGCGAGGTTACGATAGAAGGGGTGCCTCCGCTGCGCCGGTGGCTTCAACTGGTGGTCACCTGCGGTGACGCTCATGAAGTCTATCACTTTGAACTCAGATTGCACCCGACAGGGATGCGCGGCGATAAGGAGGTCGAACGATGAAAAAGACTGCACAGGAACCCAAAGTGACCGAGAACCCCTTGTACCATGACACGTGGATGCTGTTGCGCAAGTACCGGGACGTGGTGTGGAGCCTGGAGCTGTCCGTGCAGCAGGTACGTCGGCAGTTCCAGATCGAGTATGGCAGCAGCATAGAGGAGTTTCTGGAATCCCTCTATGTGGCCGGCATCACCTTCGAGGGCTCGGCGATTGAGGATCATGCCCGCTGCATCGAGCGCAGCTACAAAATGCTGAAGTTGCTGGATACCTCCGTGGAGCTGCTGCGGACAAAGCACAAATACGGTGAGAGCTATTACTGGCTCCTGTACTACACCTACCTGTCACCGCAGCAGTTGGCGAACACGCAGGAGATCATCGAAAAGCTGGAGCCGCACATTCGGGACATTAGTTACCGCACCTACTTCCGCAAGCGTCAGATGGCGATTGATGCCCTGAGTTCGGTACTGTGGGGTTATTCGTCGAAGGAGAGCCTGGCACTGCTGGAGAAGTTTGTGCCGGAAGCAAATACATGACCCGATCTCCAATGGCACTCTCCCGCCACAACATTGGCACGGTTTTGCGATTTCGGCGTAAATCCAAGTGTGCTATACTGTGTATGCTCAAAACTATGCCAAGGCGATACGAGTAACACCATCCTACGGGGTGGTGTTATTTTGTTTCCGGGTATTTGGGCAGTCCAAGAGGGGCGACTTTTAGAGAGTAGCCCCTCCACATCTTTTCTATCACAGGAGGTATCACGAGTGAAAAAACATGACCTGACCAAGACACATCTCCACAGGGCAAGTCCCGGCATGGCACTATACGCGGCCTTCGCGGGCGTGACCATGGCCGCGATGCTTTGCCAGCCTGTCTTTGCCGCCACCGTCTGGGAGAAGGCCAATGAGATCATGAAGGATGTCTATAACCAGATTCTTCTTATCTCCACCATTGCCGCCATTGTCACCGCGTCGGTGGCACTGCTGATGATGAACTTCTCCCGCAGCGGCCGCACTGTGGACGAGAGCCGCGCATGGCTCAAGCGTATCATCATCACATGGGCGATCCTTAACGGTCTGGGCTTCATCATGTCCTATGTGACGCCCTTCTTCGCAGATGGCAGATGGAACGGATAACGCCACGCTGCCCGGCTGAGAAAGGAGAGGTGCTATGGGCATATTAGATGGCATTGTAGAATGGATCGCGGAACAGGTCATGTACGGTCTTGACCTTATCAACACCTCTGTGCTGGGGGCTCTGGGCTGCGACATGACCACCTTCCTGCGCTACTTCCCTGCCGCGGAGACGATGTACAACATCTTCGTGGCACTGGCTATCGGCGTGATCCTGCTGAACCTGATCTGGCAGCTGTTCAAGAACTACGGCCTTATAGCAGGCGTAGAGGCAGAAGACCCGGTAAAGCTGACGATCCGCTCTGTGCTGTTTATCCTGCTGGCCTATTTCGCAGATGAAATCGTGGAGCTGATACTGAAAATCGGCGGGACACCCTACGCGTGGATCATGTCGTCTGAACTGCCCGCACTGAACTTTGCCGACTTCAATTCGGTCATACTTACCATCCTTGGGGTTTGCGCCAACGGCGCGGTGGCTCTAATCGCCCTGATCCTCGTGCTCATTTTGGCGTGGAACTATATCAAGCTGCTATTTGAGGCGGCGGAGCGTTATGTGCTGCTGGGCGTTCTGGTATTCACGGCGCCGGTGGCTTTTGCTACGGGCGCGGCGCAGGCCACCTCCAACATCTTCAAGGCGTGGTGCCGGATGTTCGGCGGCCAGATATTTCTGCTGCTGATGAACGCATGGTGCCTGCGCCTGTTCATCACCATGGTGGGAACCTTCCTGGCAAATCCCTTATCCCTATAGGAGACGATCATGAATCAAAAAACGAAATACATCACAGGGATCGTGTTGTCCGTACTGGTTATATGTGCGCTCACGATCCCGGCCTTTGCTCTGACGGAATCAGATGTGCAGTCTCAGGTCTCAGCCTCCGGTAAAGAAGGCGTGGCCGGAAACCTGTTCATCTGGTTTCTGTGCGCAGTGGCATTTTTGAAGATCTCACAGAAGATCGACAGCTTCATGCAGGGCCTTGGCATCAATGTGGGCCATACAGGTGGCTCTATGCTGGCAGAAGCGATGCTGGCCGCACGGAGCATCGCTGCCGCCCGTGGCGTCGCCGGGCGAGGTCGAGGCGGTAATGCAGGGCGAGCCGGAAGCACCGGTGGCAGTGGCGGTGACAGCAATACCTTCCTGCAAGGCGGTCTGGCCGGTGTTGCCAATCGCAGCTTCTATAACGGCGCATACCGAAACGCCACCGGCACAGGCAGCGGCGGCGTTGGCGGCATGGCGTTCCGTGCCTCTATGACCAAGGGCGGCGATATTGCCAATAACGTTATCAGCCGTATTGCCACCGGCGGCGCGGGATCTGGGGATGTCATGTCCGGCAATATGGCGGCGGACGCTCTCAAGTCCTATATGGGCTATACGGCTCTTGGTGAAGGCGCGGCGGATATTCCGACCTTCTCCAATGTGGAGATCGGCGGTGGGCATATCACCGGCACGGAGACCTCTGAGGAAGAACCTGACGGTCGTGCCTTTGCCATGTACAGCACTGAACAGTATATGGAGCCAAAACGGGAATACACCACCGTCACCACCGTGGATGGCGCAAAATGGTATAGGCAGTACGCACAGGACGTAGTGGAGAAAAAGCCCTATCAGAATCCGGATGGCGGCATTTCCTATCGTGAGAGCCTGATCCGGCGTCTGCCTGACCCGCCTCGCAGAAAGGACAAGACCTGATATGACCCAGCAAGAACGCAGCGGTCTGAACGAAGCCGCTGAGATCAGCGTACACGCTGCCGGTGCCGTGCGCGGCGCCATCAAGACAGGAAAAGCGGTAAGCGGCGCGGCAAAAGGTGCTGCTGTCGCAGGCCCTTACGGTGCGGCGGCAGCGGCACTCTGGACACATCGCAAGGCGGTTGCTGCCATCATTGCTGGGTTGCTGGTGCTTCCCGTCCTGTTCATCATGCTGCTGCCATCCCTGATCTTCGGCGGGTTGACCAAGGCAGGGGTTGAAGGAAGTCCAGACACACCGATCCTCAACGACAACGTCGCCATTGTGGAGAACATCAATCAGATCTCGCAGGCAATCAGCGACTTGCTGGAGGAAGGGCAGGAGGATGTTCGCGCCCGTATTGACACGGATTTTACCGCTTCCGGTGCCGACCAGAAGGAGATCATCAATCCATACGAAAGTTCCCCGACCTACAATGCCAACCGCTTCATTGCCATGTACTGTGCCGCCAAAAATCAGGACTACACATCTATTTCCCTCAAGGATATGGAGGACGTAATCCGTAAGGCCAAGGACGCCCTCTATACCTTCACGAGCACGGAGGAGTCTCGCACGACTACGGTAACGGAAACGAATACGGATCCCAAAACCGGTAAGGTCACGGTGACGGAAACGGAAGTTACAGAGATATGGAAGATATATACCATCGTCTACAACGGAGAAGCCTATTTTGAGGATAAGATATTCGCTCTGTCGGATGAACAAAAGGGACTGGCGGAAAACTACGCCCAAAACCTGAGCGTATTCCTGGGCGATGGTATGATGCAGGGCTTGCTGCCTGCCGAGTCCACCGGCCTTGTATCTCTGGGCGACATTCGTTTCTCGGATGGCGCGACGCAGGTGGTCTACTATAATCAGTTGGACAAGCGGTACGCGCACAAGCCCTACGGCACCGACGACATCGGCACCTACGGCTGCGGGCCTACCTGTATGGCAATGGTGGTATCTTCTTTGACCAACGAGACGGTCGATCCCGTTGAGATGGCACGCTGGGCCTATGAAAACGGTTACTGGTGCAGTAGAAGCGGTTCCTACCATTCGCTGATCCCCGGTGCTGCCAAGGAGTGGGGCCTTCCGGTACAGGGCTGCGGGAAAGCAGAAGGACAGCGTATTGTGGATGCGCTCTCTCAAGGCAAGTTGGTGGTGGCAATCATGCTGAAAGGTCATTTCACCAGCTCAGGACACTTCATTGTGCTGCGCGGTGTGGAGAACGGAAAGATACTGGTGGCCGACCCTGCCAACTATACCCGAAGCCAACAGGCATGGGATCTGGCTATCATCCTGAATGAAGCCAGCGGCCGTGCCGGTGCTGGTGGGCCTTTCTGGATCATAGGGTAGGAAGGAGAACTAAATGTGAGTAAACCAAATGAATATGACACCTATATCATCCCGCCCAATTTTATCGAGGGCGGGACTTTTTTCGGCGGGCTGCTGAAGCTCCGCAACACAGCTGAGGCGCTGGTTATCGTGCTGGCTATCGGCATACCTGTGTTCTCGGTGTCCACACTGACGCTGACTGCCAAGATCATCATTCTGTGCCTGACCGCGCTGCCTCTTGGCATCATCGCGCTGGTTGGCATCAACGGCGAAAGCCTCTCATCATTCATCTTCCTTGTTCTGAAATATCTCTGCAACCGCCGTGTTATTACACGCAATGAAGAGGAACAGGACAAGCGGAAAAAACGCAGGAAGCGAAAAGCTAAGAGCGGTGACGACGCGCCCAAGTACATCAATCCAGTGGCGGAATACCTGCCTGTGGAGAAGATCGAAAACGGCATCATCTACACACGGGATCACCGTTACCTGAAGATTGTCGAAGTTATACCTATCAACTTCCTGCTGCGCAGCGCCAGAGAGCAGCGAAACATCATCTACTCGTTCATCTCGTTTCTCAAGATCAGCCCGGTCAAAATGCAGATCAAGGTCATTGCCAAGCGTGCCGATCTGAACCGGCACAGAGAGATCGTGCAGCAGGAGATGGCGCAGGAAACCGATGAAAACTGTCGCCTGCTGCAGCAGGACTACCTGACGCTCATTGACCGGATCGGTGCACGGGAAGCTACCTCGCGCCGGTTCTTCATGGTGTTTGAATATGAGGTATGGGCAGGCCGGAAAAGGGATAACGAGGAAGCGGAGGCCATTGCCTCCCTGCAAACGGCAGCCCGCACCGCAGTCAATTATCTCAAGCAATGCGGCAATGAGGTGCTGATCCCGGAAAACGATGATGAATTTACGGTCGATACCCTCTACCATTTGCTGTGCCGCAACACCACCACGTCGCTGCCGGATCGAGTTCGCCGGATCGTTGCCCAGTATCAGGCGAAGGGACTGGAATCTGAGATCGACGCCATTCCCTGTACGGAGTTTTTCGCCCCTGACAGCATCGACTTCACCAACGGGCGGCATATCTGTATTGACGGACTCTACTATGCCTATCTGCTGGTGCCCTCCACCGGCTATAAGGCACAGGTGCCGGCCGGCTGGCTGTCTCTCATTGTCAACGCCGGGGATGGCATTGACCTGGATATGTTCATTAGCCGCCAGCCGAAAGCCCGCATGGTGCAGCGGCTGGGACAGCAGCTTCGTATCAATCGCAGTAAGATCAAGGACGCCAGCGATACCAACACGGACTTTGATGATCTGGACGGTGCTATCCGAAGCGGCTACTTCCTGAAGGAAGGGCTGGGCAACAACGAGGACTTTTATTACCTGAACCTGCTGATCGCAGTGACAGCTCCCACAGTGGATGAACTGGAATGGAAGGTCAATGAACTGAAAAAACTGCTCGTGTCCCGTGATATGGACGTGTGCAGCTGCGCCTTTCATGAGGAGCAGGCGTTTCTATCGTCGCTGCCGCTGGTCAGCATGGAGAAGCACCTCTTTGAACGCTCTAAGCGCAATGCGCTGACCACCGGCGTGGCAAGCTGCTACCCCTTCACGTCCTATGAGCTGAGTGATGAAAACGGCATCCTGTTCGGCCTGAACAAGTACAACAACTCTCCGGTCATCATCGACATCTTTAACTCCAAGGTTTATAAAAACGCCAATATTGCCGTATGCGGCACCAGCGGCGCGGGCAAGACCTTCCTGATCCTGCTGATGGCACTCCGTATGCGGCGTAAGGGCATACAGGTTTTCATGCTGGCACCCTTGAAAGGTCATGAGTTCCACCGTGCCTGCATCAACACAGGCGGCGAGTTTATCAGTATCTCCCCCGCCTCCAAAAGCTGCATCAACGTGCTGGAGATACGCAAGATAGACAAGTCCGTGGAGGAAACGCTGGATGGCCCCGGTATCGAACGCTCTGAGCTGGCAGCAAAAATTCAGCGGCTTCATATCTTCTTTGCCCTGCTGATCCCCGATATGTCCTATGAGGAAAAACAGCTTTTGGACGATGCCCTGATTCGTACCTATGCACGGAAAGGTATCACCCATGATAACGCCTCTCTCAGTGATCCGGATAACCCCAACGTTTACCGCCAGATGCCTGTGCTGGGAGACCTCCACGACGTTCTGAAGGAGGAAAGCGATACCAAACGCCTTTCCAACATCATCAACCGCTTTGTACACGGCTCGGCCAGCACCTTCAACCAGCAGACCAATGTGAATCTGGACAACAAGTTCACGGTGCTGGACATCTCGGAACTCAGCGGCGATCTGCTGCCTATCGGGATGTTCGTAGCTCTGGATTTCGTGTGGGATAAAGCCAAAGCCAACCGCACGGAGGAAAAGGCCATCTTCATCGACGAATGCTGGCAGCTCATTGGCGGCGGCTCCGGCACCTTCGGCGTCGGCAACCGTCTTGCGGCCGAGATGGTGCTGGAGATCTTCAAGACCATCCGCGCCTATTCCGGCAGCGGTATTTGCGCGACGCAGGATCTGAACGACTTCTTCTCCCTGGACAACGGCAAGTACGGCAAGGGCATCATCAACAACTGCCGCACGAAAGTCATCTTGAATCTGGAGGACGAGGAAGCCCAGCGCGTTCAGCAGGTATTGCACCTCTCCGAAGCGGAGGTCATGGAGATCACCCACTTTGAGCGGGGCAATGGCCTGATCAGCAGCAATAACAACAATATCACAGTGGAAATCAAAGCCAGCCCACTGGAACGCGACCTTATCACCACAGACCGCCGCGAGCTGCTCGACCTGCTGCGCCGCATGAATCGACCGGAAGCCTAATACGGCGTTTATACGGAGATAACACGCATTATGAAATCAATACGCATTGAATACGGAGTTAATACGCATTACGGAGGTGATGCCGCCTATGAGAAACAGAGAACAGATCTATGGACAGGAGGCCGCGGGACTGCTGCGGAACATAACCGTCTATCACTGCATACGCCATGACCAACTCCTGCGCCTGTATCCGGGCAAGGAGGGCGTCATTGAGAACCTGCTGCGCTATCTGGTCAGGCAGCAGCGGATATTCTATAACACTGATCGGGATTGCTATGGAGACGTCCCCAACTGCCGCGAGGATAAGGAACTGACAGCAGCGCTGTGGGTGCTGCTGGACTTTATCGAAAAGGTGGAGTATCACAGCCCCAACAATATGCCGGCAAAGCTGGTATTCTTCGCAGATGGTGAGGTATATGAGGTCGTCTATGTAGGCCCGGGTAAGGAAGCGTTGCTGCAGCACGCGCTGGCCGCGGAAGATGATTCCGGGCAACGGCTCGTTATCATTGAGGAAGAAGACCAAATGCAGCACCTGCACATCCCTCATATCGCCGCCTACTGCATGGTGGATCAGTCCGGCTGCGTGCAATACTTCAGGAAGGAGGAACACAGTGGAGAGAGCCATCCTCTCACAGCGGATAGAGAGCATTTTGAATGAGATCACCCGTCTGTCCAATACGCTCTACGCTATGGATAACACGAATATCGAACGGCATTCAGACAACTATGAAATGCTGTCCACGGAGGCCGCGCTGCGGGGTGAGGTCATTGCCTGCCGGCTGCGGCACCTGATCTATGAGACGACCACCATCCGAAAAGCCGAGTATCTGACATCGGCTGGTGTCATGCAGGGCATCTCTGTTATAGAGAAAGATGGCATACTGGAAATCACGCTCCCCTGCCTACTGCCTAAGAAGAGCAAGATGCATAGCTGCGAGTATCTGACAGACCCCATCTACTACACGCTTAGTAAGTATGCGCAGACACACACGCTGCCCAAGTTCCGGCACTGTGTTGTCTGCTTTTCTCATATCTACAGCCGCGAGCTGTCACCCAACCGGGTGCGTGACTATGACAATCTGGAGCTCAAGCAGCTTTTGGATGTGATTGCCACCTTCGTTATGGAGGATGATACAGGTCTGCTGTGCGATGCCTATAACACGACGGAGATCGGCGACGGTGACTGTACCCGCGTGTCGGTGATGGATAAGGAGCGTTTTCAGGGCTGGCTTTCGGACCGCGAGAATCGGCTCAGATCTATATCCGATTTATAGTGTTTCGACCGTGTCAAAAACAGTACACATGACGATGGTACGGCAAAGCCTGTATTTCCGGGCATTTTCACATGATCGGTGCGGGCGAAAAATACCGTGGTCATGGCAGTCTGGGTACTGCACACCAGAAGGAGGTGGTCAGTATGAGTACCCTACCACAGAAAGCTCCCGGTAGCCTATCACAAGCCTATCAGCTATTGGCGCTGGTCGCCCTGTCCGGTGAGCTGCCGGCCAGCCAACTGAGCAGGCTCGCCGGTGGCACCAGCTACAAAGAGAACGTGGTCAAGTCGCTGAAGCGTCAGCGGCTTTTGCTGTCCTACTATAAGAACGGACTGCGTGGATACCGGCTCACCGCCGCGGCGAAAAAGCTGCTGCTGGAGCACAACCCGGAGAGGTTTTCTTTCTACCTGTCCGGAGCCTGTGCCACCAACCACATCAGGAGCGAGCCGGAGCAGCGGCTTCGACTCCACCGTGTCTCTCAGACATTGATCACCATGCGTAACGCCAACGTTAGTATCTTCCGCGATGAAAAACCCGGCGTATTCCGTCCCGGTGAAACAGCGATTGGTAGCATCTGCACACCTGCCTTCTACACCTCCCGTGAGATCAAGGAGATGGGGACAACCTTTGTTAAAATCCGTGGTGCCCGGTCCGTGGGCGTTTTGCTGACACAGCAGCATATCCACGTGGTTTACAACATGGGCAACGCGCTGATGAAATGGAGTTATAAAGCTGAGATGCGGACAAAGGCACTCATGCAGACGGTGCTGTGCCGTGAACGAATGCCGCACCAGTATCACCCGGATGCGGTGCGGGGTCTCCTGCTGGGTGATAGCATGGAACTGGCCTATGAGCTGCTGACTGATCAGGGTGGCAAAAACTATTTCGTTCTGGATGGCAGCTATGAGCGGTTCTGCTTCTTGACCAACGACCATCATGGAGAGGTGCTGCTGCGCCTCCTCTGTGATGAAGAGTTGGACAATGACCTGCGCGAGCTGCTGCTCCTTGATCTGGAGCCCCGGCAGCTGAGTGAAACAGTGGAGAATGACGCCATGACGCCGGATGGCGCGCCGGTGCTGCTTGCCTATGACTGTGACCTGCCGCGGATCAGGCGGTTCGATACGGCACTGCGACTTCAAGACCGCTATGGCATCCTGATCTGCTTCGACCATCAGGCCGAAGTGCTGCGCCGCTACTGCGGCGACAGGGCTGTTGTGCAGGCCATTGACTTTGCTGCGTTCGAGAGGAGGTTTTTTCCGTAGAAAAAAAGAAACTGCGAACTCTGCTATTCGCACTCCCGCTATTTCTATCAGGGCTGCTGTTTGGCGGCGGCTATCTATCGCAATTCGTCCGGAACTATCAACAGTGGAAGGACGCGGGCGGAACGCCAGGCGACGGAAGCTCCCCGGCCGCGCCGGTGCTGTCCCTCTCCGCTTGCTGCGAAGCGCTGCTCAGTAAGAGCGGCATTATCGGCGTAGGGCTTTGCCTGTTGCTGCTGGGCCTGCTGATCGTCATGGTGATGCGCATGGGTTATTCCGATGTTGGGGAGTATGACGCGGAGCGCAACCTGACTTATTCCAACAAAGGCACCTACGGAACGGCTGGTTTCATGGAGAAAGCGGAGATGAAGGGCGTCCTTGATCTGGTGTCCGATATCCGCAAACACAGCGGCGTCATACTGGGCAAGCTGGACAATCAGGTGGTGTGTATTCCCGAGAACTCCCGGCTTAACGGCAATATCGCCGTGTTCGGCGCCAGCGGCTCCATGAAAACGCGAGCCTACTGCATCAATCGCATTTTGCAAAGCGCGTCCGAGGCCCACAACGGCCACAAGGAGTCACTGATCATCACCGACCCGAAATCGGAGCTTTACGAAAAGACCAGCGAATATCTGCGCAGCAAGGGCTACGTGGTAAAGGTGTTCAACCTGATCCAGCCGGAGAACTCCGATTCATGGAACTGCCTAGCGGAGATTGAGGGTGATGAGCTGATGGCGCAGATCTTCTGCGACATTATCATCAGGAATACCGGCAGCGAAAAGGGCGACCATTTCTGGAACGCCGCGGAGATGAACCTGCTGAAAGCGATGGTACTGTATGTGGCGCTGGGCTATCCATCGGAGAGCCGGAATATCGGCGAGGTCTACAAACTGTTGGTGCTGAACGCGGAGAAGGAGCTGGACAACCGTTTTTCCATGCTGCCTGCCAGCCATCCTGCCAGAGCACCCTATGCGCTGTTCAGCCAATCCTCAGATACGGTGCGCAGCGGCGTTATCATTGGGCTGGGCAGCCGCTTGCAGGTGTTTCAGAATCGGCCCATCTGCCAGATCACCAGCCATGATGAAATTGACATGGAGCTGCCGGGCAAGCAGCCCTGTGCCTATTTCTGCATCACATCCGATCAGGACAGTACCTTTGATTTTCTCACGTCCCTGTTTCTGTCCTTCGCGTTTATCAAGCTGATCCGTTATGCGGATAAAAACTGTGCCGACCGCAGGCTGCCAGTCCCCGTTCATGTGCTGGGCGAAGAGTTGACAGCCTGCGGCGTTATTCCAGACTTGAGCCGGAAGATCAGTGTGATCCGCTCGCGGGGCGTCAGCATGAGCTGCGTGTTTCAGAATCTGGCGGGCTTGCAGAACCGGTATCCCTACAACCAATGGCAGGAAATATTGGGCTGCTGCGACTATCAGCTTGCACTGGGCTGCACCGATGAGCTGACTGCCAAATTCCTCAGTGACCGCACCGGGGAGGTCAGCGTCCATGTCTCCAGCAAGGCCAAGCAGTTGGGTACATGGCGTATCAGCAACTACACGCCGGAGTTCCGCGAAACCAGCGGCGTGGGCAAGCGCAAGCTACTGACTATGGATGAGGTGCTGCGCCTGCCGGTAAACCGCGCGCTGGTCATCGCACGCGGCAACAAGGTGCTGCAGGTAGATAAGTACGACTATACCAATCACTACGAGGCAAAGAAACTGCGGGACTGCAAGGCCTCCGCCCATATCCCGGAATGGCGTAAAAGCCCTGTGTTTTCGCCCGCACCGAAACAAACAGAGCAGCCAATTAAGTCAAAGAAGGTGCCGAACAGGCGCAGTGAGTTTGTAAAAACCGATAAGGATTCCATCATGTCAACCAAAATGTGAGCTAAGGAGGAAAGTAATATGCCGAGAAAGAAAACAGAAGAACTTGCCGTGATACCGGAAGCGCCGGTGCTGCCCATCGTCCCGGAGGAGACGGCGGAACAGCCGGTGACAGAAGAGTGTTTGCCGGAAACCGCAGCCGATCCTGTTGTGGAGGATACTGTACCTACAGAGAGTGTTCTCGCCGAGCCTGCGGAAATGGTGACTGTGCCGGAGGATCCCCAGCCCTCTGAAAAGCCGAAGCGCACCGTCCGCAAACGAACCGCTGCAAAAAAGACGGTAGAGGTAGAGAAACAGACTACGCCGCCTACTGAGGATGCTGCCGCCTCTGCTGAACCTGCCCCTGCCGCGGTCCAGCAGAGAGATATTTTGACATTGGATGCCCGGGGCGAAGCGGAAACGCAGGCGCAGATGGAGGACATTATCTGGCACGAGATCCACAATGCCTACCGCACCCGGCGCATGCTCTCCGGTATGCTGAGCGGCATTGAAAGAACGGAGGCGGGGAAAACCATTGCCATTGTGGACTACAAGGGATTCCGCATTGTGATCCCCTTGAAGGAGATGGTGCTGGACTTCCCGGCAGATATGTACGGTGCTGACTATAATGAGATGATCCTCCGACACCAGAAGATCCTCAATAAGATGCTGGGCGCAGAGGTGGATCTTATGGTCAAGGGCATCGACGCCAAAAGCCGAACCGTTGTTGCCAGCCGAAAGGACGCCATGCTGAAGAAGCAGCAGATCTACTATTTTGGCAAGGACAGTGACGGACAGTATCGTATCTATGACGGACGCGTGGTAGAAGCCCGTGTGATCGCTGTGGCGGAGCAGGTCGTCCGGGTCGAAGTGTTTGGCGTGGAGACATCCATTCTGGCTCGCGACCTTTCGTGGGACTGGATCGGCGATGCTCATGACCGCTATGCTGTGGGCGACAAGACTCTGGTACGCGTGCTGGAGATTGACCGCACAGAGCCGGAGCACATCAGAATTAAAGCCGACATCAAAAGCGTATCCGGCAACAGCAAGAATGACAATCTCCAGAAATGCCGTATTCAGGGCAAATATGCCGGGAAGGTCACCCATATCCATAAGGGCGTTGTGTATATCCGCCTTAGCAACGGTGCCAATGCCATAGCGCATTCCTGTTATGATCGGCGCAGACCCGGACGAAAGGATGATGTCAGCTTTGCCGTTACCCACCTGGATGAGGAACACGGCGTTGCACTGGGGATCATCACCCGAATTATCAAGCAGCATGTCTGATCTGACACGGTATCGGCAGGGTATGGCAATGGATTGGCACTGTTTTGCGATTTCACCGTAAATCACCATATGCTATACTTGGTACAGTCAAAATTGTAAAGACCGCCGGGTGGTAACTCGGCGGTCTTTCGCATACAGGAAGAGGGTGTTTTATATGTGGTAGGCAGAGCAGCGTTTCGCGCCCGAGCGGCAAATGCAATCACCGCAAAACCCAAACAACAGTACATAGTGTTGAAAAAGGCGAGGCTCCAGTCGTAAATATCTTCAAAGCACATTAAACAGTGCTGCGATATTTACGTAAAGGAGAGAACGCCCATGAGGAGAAAAAGAATGCGTTTAGTTTCACTTATTTTGAGTGCCGTGTGTCTGTTAGGCTGCGCAGTCCAGCCGGCACCGGTCTCGGATTCGTCTGAGTCCAACACCAAGGTCTCTGCCTATGCAGCAAGTCAGGCCGAGCAGAACGAAGAGGAGCGCACGGTGGCCGAATCTCTGCTGCCGCAAACAGAAGATGGAGGCGATACATCCGAGAGCAGCGTCGCTCCTGAGCGGGCGGGTGCGGAGAATGCGGATAACGCCGCAGAAAAGCAGCCTACAACCGCTGAAACGGCACCGCCCACTACCCCTGAACAGCCGGCAACACCCGCGCCTGTGCCGGAGGATACACCTGCTCCCGCGCCCACGCCGGCACCTACACAGAAGCCAGCGGAGAAGCAGGAGGAAGAACCTGCGCCTACGCCCGAACCTGTGCCCGCGCCTAAGCCTGCCGCCAGCGGGAACATCTACTCCATCGCGGAGGCTATTCAAGCGGGCAACGAGTACGCAAGAGCGCAGTACGGCGTGACCATCGACACCAGCATGACCGCCGCCGACTCCAGCTACTTCCCCGGTACGGCAGACAGCGTGGCATGGCTGGCAGAGAATGGCGGACAGGCGGCACTGACCGCCGCCGTAAAGGGCAACGTGGACGCCA
>OLOS01001589.1_pt1 | contig 17951 bp, 21 predicted proteins | sample 1672631 | NCBI WGS metagenome assembly OLOS01 (sample SAMEA3136707, study PRJEB25190) | human gut metagenome | biome: human gut; feature: human-associated habitat; material: faeces | place: Austria | collected 2013 | reverse complement strand
CCAGCGCATTACCTTATTTTCCGCGCCCGCCATATTGCAGCTCACGCCCTTGATGGATACGCCGATCAAACCCTGCGCCTTTCCCTCCATCGCCAGTTTTTCAAGCGACGGCCCGGCCGGGAACGGCATGTGCAGCCTCACGCCAGTTCGATCGACAAGCTGCCCGGCGTGCAAATCCAGACTGCCGCCCAGCAGCGTCAGCTTTCCTTCTTCGCTGAGCAGGATTTCCGTCGTGCCGCCGGAGAGATGCAGCGCCAGAAACGGCTTCGTCCCGTCGATACCGGCGTCCACCATGGCCGCCCGCACATGGCCTTCCTGATGGCTGGCAGGATAAAAAGGCACGCGCAGTAATGAAGCTGCTGCGCGTGCCTGACTTTCACCCGCGCGAAACACGGGCATATACGAATCCTCTGCCGGACGCGGGCGAGTGCTTGCGCACACTGCGCAAATCTCAGCGTCCGATACGTCGGCCATCACGTTTTGAACCATCTGCGGCAGATTTTTGACATGCTGAAACAGCCCCTGCGACTGCATGAGCCCGCGCGCGCCATCCTCCACCGTGAGCAGCCGTCTGGACGAAGAGAGAATCTCGCCCTCCGGCGTCACCAGCGCGCAGGATGTCGTGTAGCAGCTTGTATCAATGCCCAGAACAGCTCTCATGCCTGCGCCGCCAGCTTTCTGCTGATGGTACCCAGCACACCGTTGACGAACGGGCAGGATTCCTCCCCGGAGTATTTGCGCGTCAGTTCAACCGCCTCGTTGATCGCCACCGCCGCCGGCAGGCCGCTGTACTGCATTTCGTACACGGCAAGGCGCATAATCGCCAAATCCACGCGGGACAGGCGCGCGAGCGTCCAGCCGCGCAGGCAGGCCGCGATTTCGCCGTCGAGCTGCTCGGCATGCTCCTTCACACCGGAAACCACGGTGTTGATATAGGTGCTGTCCTTCTCGCCCGGGTTGTAATCAATCAGATCAACGAGGGTCTCCGCCGTCGCTTCTCCGCCAAAGAGTTGTTCAAATACGAGCTGCATCGCAGCTTCACGCGCTATAGGACGTGCCATTCTTCATTTGCTCCGATCCGTTTTATTGATTGAATATGCGCCGCTTCTCAGTAGCGGCCGTTCTCATCGTGATGGAAAAACAGATAAATGCTCTCCACGAATTTCTTTTTATCCTTTACGCCGCCGATAATCGCGCCGATCAGGCAGAAAAGCGCAATCAGCAGCGCCGGCCCAACGCCGACCGTCAGGCAGAGCACCGCAAAAATCAGGCCGAGCGCCGCCCCGAAGAGCGTACAGGGAACCGTACCCGGCGTGAGCATCTGGCTCATAAACGTTTTCAAATCCATCATGCCTGTTCACCCTGCTCCTGCTCTGCCGTCTGCTGTTCGTCTTCCTGCGCCGCTTCTTCCGCCGTATCGTCGGCCTTCGTTTCGGGTTCATCGGCCTCAGGCTCCACGCCGCATTCGGCTTCCGTGCCCTGCTGTTCTTCCGTCTGGGGTTCCGGCTCGTCCTGCTTCTCCGGCTTGCCCACGGGCAGCGGATCGGCGTCCAGACCAAGCAGCGCCGTCGGAATGGCATACGGAGAGGCCTCCGTCTTTTCATCCGCCGGAATGGTGCTGTCCACAAAGACGCGCACCTCCTGCACCATCACGCCGGAGCAGGCTTCCAAATACTTCTTGATCTGCTTTTGCAGCGCGGAAATCGCCAGCGGCATGCTGATATCCGATTGCAACGAAATGTGCACATCCACGCGGATGCTCTCCTCGTCGCTGTAGAGCGACGACGTGACGACCTTCAATTCCGCATGCTGGTTGAGGCACTTGTTCACCAGCGTCTCCAGCGCCTTGAGCGAAATGCGAACCATGCCGTTTTCATTGCGCTGAATCGCGTAGTTGCTCGAGCGCTTCTTTCGGGACGGCAGAATCATCGCGAACAGCAGCAGGAACAGCAGCACGAAGAGCGCCGCAATGCCGACCATCGCCGCCTTGACGACAAATTTGCTCATATCCACGGCCGCGATCCAGCCCGTGACCATATCAAAGGAGATTTTCCCGACAAGCAGCGCGACCACACCGGCGGCGCAGCCCAGCGCGACCAGCGCGCACAGCAGAATCAAAATCCGATCCCATACAGGATGTTTCAAACTGTGTTTCCTCCTTTATGCCTCTCGTAACGCACTCGCCTTACGCCTGCTCGGAGGATTCTTCCTCCTGCCCGGCGTCTTCCTCGGTCGGCTCGTCCGCCGCCTCGGCTGCCGGTTCGTCCGTTGGCTCGTTCTCGGCGCGCTCCTGCTCCTGCGCCTGCGTCTCCTGCGCCGCCTTGCCTTCTTCCAGCGCATGCTGTTCTTCTTCCGCTTCGAGGCTCAGCGCGATCTTCTGGCTCTGCTGGAGCTCTTCGTTTTCCTTTTCAAAGCTCACGCCGACCACATGCAGATCCACCTTTTCCACGTGCAGACCCGTCATGGATTCAATGGACTTGCGCACGTTCTCCTGCGCGCTGCGGCCAACCTTCTGGATGGGCATGCCGTAATCGACCGTCACGCTGACGTCAACGCTGACGTCCTCGCCGTTCATATCCACGCGCACGCCGCGCGGCAGCTTGCCCTTGCCCAGCAGGCCGCTGTTGCCCGCAATGGCGGAGATGCCGTCCACTTCCGTGGTGGCCACGCTCACGATGGTAGAAATGACTTCATTGGCGTATGTGATCTGACCGTTATCCTGCTCGCGGTCGATATCGACGTTCTGATTTTCGTTCATTTCAAAAACACCTCCCTATGGATATTCACTAGTATAGCAGATTTTCCGTCCGTGCACAATTCCAATTCGCTTATTTTTTGATCAGAATGATTTTTAGTTGCGCCGTTTCCAACCCGGATGACCCGCCGACGGCGTTTAAGAGCCGATTTCTGGCGTTTTCGTCCATGCCGAATGTCTGCGGCACCAGCAGCGTCACGCCCTGCGCGCCGCAAACGGCCAGCGCGCCCTCCGCGCCCATCCCCTCAAGAACGGCCGTCATCTGCGCCTCGCGCTCCATCCGCTCCGCAATCTGCATCTTCTGCGCCAGCGCAGCTTCCTTCGCCGCCGAATCGCCTCCCGCGTCGGCAATCACCCCGTCAAGTAGCGCCAGCTCCTCCTCCCGCTGCCGGTTGAGCCGAGCCCGAACCTCCGCAATCGAGCCGCCGCCGATGGCGTCGCCCTCCATCTCTGTCCGGATCACGGGGAGACTGACGGCCGATGGCACGTTTTTCGTCCGAGCCGACCCCGCATAGCCACATATGCCCAACAGTGTCAGCAGCATCACGCTGCAAAACACGCGGAGCGCGCCGACCGGATGGCGATAGATCGTCTTCCTGATGCTCTTTTCCGCCTTTTTTGTCATTTATTTTCCTCCCGTCACGACGCTCACCGCCGAATTGGGCAAGCCCAGCAGCGCACAAAGCGCCTGTTCAAGCTGCATCCGCACCAGCGGATCGTCCGCGCCCTGCGCCACGGCCATCGCGCCGCACGGCACTTCTCCGCCCGTTTCGCCCTTCATCAGCCCCGTCCCGCCCGTCTGCGCTTTTCGGGTCATAATCGTCACCTCCACGCGCCCCGCTCCCTCCATGCGGGATAAAACCGCCGACGCCTGTTTTTCAAGCCTGTCCGCCCCGTCCGCTTCTTCCCGAAGGGCGCAGTAGCCGATCATCGAAAACGCAAGGAGCAGCAGCAGAAGCACCTGCGGCGTGAGCGCCGCCTTGATTCTCCTGAACCAATCCGCCACGCCGCGCCCTCCCTTCTATTTCACTGATTTTCCCCATCTTCATCCTGTCTTTGTTTTTTCTGTCGTTCGCCTATTTCATCATGCACGCCAGAATGGCCTCCATGCTCGCCGCCTGCGACAGCGCCTCCCATAGGTCGCGCGCGCCTTCCAGCGTCAGGTGCAGCATCAGCAGCCCGCCGATCATCCGCATGCTCCCTTTCGCGTCGTTTTCGCCCAGCGCCATTTGAATCATCGCCGTCAGCGCGCAGAGCGTACACAGCCGCGCCATCAGGGTCATCATTCGCCCCGCCTCCCGTCATCGCAGCAGCACCGTCAGGTTGCCCACCAGCAGCACCTGCACAATCAGCAGGAAATACATTGTTCCCACGCACAGCATGGTGATGAAAAACAGCACGACCGTCCTTGAAAAATCCCCGATGGCGCAGACGATATCGCCGTCCGCAATCGGTTCAAGCAGCGCTGCGCTCAGCCGCAGCATGAAAACCACCGCCAGCGTGCGCAGAAGCGGTCCGACCAGCGCGCCGACCAGCACAAGCACCGCCGCCACGCCCAGCGCGTTTTTGACGATCAGCGTACAGCCCACCAGCGTGTCCATCGTGTCGGAAAACATGCCGCCGACGACCGGCACAAAGTTATCCACCGCGTATTTGGCCGCGCGAATCGCCACGCCGTCGATGCTCGCGCTCGTCACCCCTTGAAGCGACATCGCCCCGAGGAACACCGTGAAGCTCACCCCGAGCAGCCAGCAGACCGCGCCGCGCAGGAGCTGCGCCATTCGGGTCAGGTGCGCCCGGTCGGACAGGTGGTTCACCGCCGTCACCGCGCAGGTGCACATCACCAGCCGCAGGATGACCTCCCGCGCGAGAAAAACCATGCTGCCCGAAGCCGCCGCGACCATCGGATGCAGAAACGCGGAGGACGCGCTGCCGCCCAGCGCCGTCAGCAGGGTCAGCAGCATCGGCAGAAGCCGTTCCATGTGGCGCGTCATGGTCACGATGGTCTGCCGCGTGTGGGAAAGCTCGCCGAGCGTCGTCACGATCACCGGCGTCAGCACCAGCACGAAGCAGGCGCTCTTGCTCATGGCCGAAAGCGAATCCGACTGCGGCGAAAGCGTATGCATCAGCAGACTGGCCAGCACCACCGGCAGCATGACGGAAAGCATCATATGAATCAGCGCGCCGACCTCCCGCATGAATATACCGAGCGCCGCCGTCAGTACATCGTCCGCCGAAAAGCCTTCCCCGCCCGCGAGCGCTTGCACCGTCTGCTCAAGGGTTCGGCGCTCCGGCCAGCCGGGCACGTCCAGCGTCACATCCTCGACCGCCGCAAAATCCATACCGTCGATCACGCTTTCAATCCCCTGCGCGACCCGCTCCTCCGTTTTCTCCGCCGCGGCAGCCGCCGGAAGCAGTAGCGCAAGCAGAAAAAGCGCCGCAAGCCGTCTCATTGCAGCGCGCCGACCGCCATCTGCGTCAGCTTCAGAAAAATCGGGAGCGCCACGCCGAGCAGCATCAGCCGCCCGCAAAGCTCCGCGCGGCAGGCGATCGACGGCGCGTCCATGTCCCGGCAGACCTGCGCGGCGAACTGCGTCATCAGCACGATGCCCATCGCCTTGAGCATGGTCTGACCGTATACCGCCTCCAGCGACAGCTCGGATAGAAAATCTCGAATCTGCGCCGCGTATTCACCCACGGCGGGCAGCAGCATCAGCAGCGTCATCGCGCCGAACGCCACACAAAGCAGCGCCGCTATGCCCGGATTCATCTGCCGCAGGAGCATCGTCATCACCGCCGCAAGCAGGCAAAAACCGATCAGCCGAACCATAAAGTGCCTCCCTTAATACAAGCCGAAAATGCTTTTGACGTTGTTGAGGAGCTGCGCCACCAAGTCAACGACCAGAAACATCACCACAACCAGCCCCGCCACGGAGGCCAGCACGGCGATATCCTCCCGCCCCGCCTTTTGCAGCACCTGATTCACCGCAAAAATCAGGATCCCGACGCCCGCGATTTGAAACAGCAGATCAATGTTCATGGCGCACCCTCCTAGATCAGCATCAGAAACGCCGCCGCGCCGCCCGTCACGCCCAGCGTTCGGATCATCTGCGCGCGTCTGGCCGCGTCCCGGCGCAGGCTCTCCTCCCGCTGATATAGGCGCCCGTCCGCCTCGGAAAGAATCCGAAGCTGTTCCTCCAGCCCCGTCCGCCCAAGCTCGCCGAGCACCTGTTCAAACGCCTCCCTGTCCGCTTCGGCCAGCACGCCGTAGCTCGGCGTTCTGCCCGCCTCGCGCACGAAAAGCTCGACGAGCTGCGGGTTGGCGCTGTTTTCCATTCGCTCTCCGCACAGGTGCAGCAGCCTCGTCAGCTCCCTTTGCTCGCGCGTCGCGCGCAAATCCATCCGCGCGAGCAGCGCGGCCAGCGGAAGCCGCTCATAGCGAATGACGTCGTTCATCCGCAGAATACAGCGGCGCATCGCCTGAATCCACCGAACGCGCCGCGTCTCACCATCCGCCACCGCAAACCCGATCGCGCTGAGCGAAATCATGGCCATCACCGCCGTGTTCCACATCCGTTCCATCCTCCCTAAAAAGCGGCGTTCCTTCCGCGTCATATGCCGCCGCAAGCCGCCCATGCCGCCCGAGCAGCAGATACCGCTCAAACGTCGCCCCGTCGTACAGCCGTTTCAGAATCGGCCGACGCAAAACGTCCGTCCATGTTCCGGCGTGCGCGCTGGCCAGCAGGCCGACTCCGCATCTGGCGGCGTTTTCGAGCGCCTGCGCGTCCCGCTCGTTCCCGATTTCGTCGCAGAGAACCGCCTGCGGCGCCATCGCGCGCAGAAGCATCTCCACGGCCGCCGCCTTATCGACGCCGCGCATCACGTCGATCCCTTGTTCCGCCTCGCCCGTCGGAAAAAGCTCCTCCCGCTCGTCGCAGACCGCCACGCGAATCCCCATGTCCGCCAGCTTTTTCGCCGCATCGCGCAGCACCGTCGTCTTGCCGCATCCCGGCGGGCCGAGAAGCAGCGCGCGGCAGACCCGCCCGCCTTCGCCCATGATATACGGCAAAACGCCGCCGCTCGCCCCCGGAACGTCTCTGGCCACGCGAATACACACGGAGGTCGGCGACGAAAGCCGCCCGCTTTCGCCCGTCGTCACGCGCCCGCACACGCCCGCGCGGCAGCCGTTCCCCAGCGGAATATATCCCTGCGCCAGCTGGGTTTCATAGGCGTATCGCGAGTGGCCGCAGAGCGCCGTCACCAGCTCGTCCACGTCCCGCTGCGAAAAAAAGACGTTTTGCGTTTCGCCGCGCCCGTCAAACACAAAGCAGGCGTTCTGCCCGGCATAAAAGCGCATTTCCTCCAGCCGCCGCATCTGCCGGAGCGGCATATCCAGCAGGAGCTTCGCCGCCTTGTCCGTCATCCGCGCCGCCAGCGCCCGCCGCTCATCCTCCAACGGCTCACCCCTCCTTGAACGCAAAAAACGCAGAGGTTTCGTTCCTCTGCGTTCATCTTATGTCGGGTATACGGGTTTTAGCCCACTTCAATGACTTCCGTGCCCTCGATGGCGGCGGCGATCAAGGCCTCGCTGTCCAGCGCGTCCTCCGCCTTCTGGATCAGTTCGATGCGCGGGTGCGTCGCCGGGTGCTTCGGCGTGAAGACCGTGCAGCAATCCTCATACGGCAGGGAGGATGTTTCAAACGTGCCGATCTTCTGCGCGCGCTCGATGATCTCGCTCTTATCCATGCCGATGGCCGGGCGGAAAACCGGCATATTCACCACCGCGTCCGTGCAGCCGAGCGCCTCCATCGTCTGGCTGGCGACCTGACCGATGGATTCACCGGTAATCAGCGCCTGTGCGCCGTCCTTGCGGGCGATGATCTCGGCAATGCGCATCATATAGCGGCGCATGATGAGCGTCGTGTAATTTTCCGGGCACTTGGCGTGAATCTGCATCTGAATTTCGGTAAACGGCACGACATGCACGCGCATTTTGCCGCAGTATTCGCTCAGCAGCCGCGCCAGCTCAAGCACCTTTTCCCGCGCGCGCTCGCTGGTATACGGGAAGGAATGATAGTGCACACAGCAGAGCTCAACGCCGCGCTTGGCGATCATAAAACCCGCCACCGGGCTGTCAATGCCGCCGGAGAGCAGCAGACACGCCTTGCCGTTCGTGCCCATCGGCATGCCCTCAACGGCGGGGATGCGCTTGACGGACAGATACGCATGGTCGCGGATCTCGATCATCATCGTGTGATCGGGATGGTTGACATCCACGCTCAGGTGCGGCACATGTTCGAGGATGTAGCCGCCCGCCTCGCGCATGATCGCCGGGGAATCGAGCGGATAGCGCTTGTCCGAGCGGCGCGCCAGCACCTTGAACGTGCCGGAAAGCGGCTCCATCATTTTAGCCGCCTGCTCGCAGATCGCCCCGAAATCGTCCTTGTCCATCTCGATGGCCGGGCTGACGGAATGAACGCCGAACACGCGCGTCACGCGGCGGATGCACTCGTCCATATCCGTAAAATCGGATACGTAGAAGCGCCCTTCGCTCATCCAGACGCGGCCGTTCACCGGGCGCACGGCCTGACGGATGTGATCCATCAGTTTTTTCATAAAGAACGGGCGGTTCTGCCCCTTCAAGAACACCTCGCCGAAGCGAACCAACAGGATTTCTCTCACCGTTTTATCTCCTTTTGAATTGGCGAAGCATGCGGTAAAGCGCCAGCATGTGGCGCGCCGCCTCGTCCATTTCGTCCATCGTGTTCAGTGCGCCCAGGCTCACGCGAACCGTTCCGTCCGCCTGCGCCTGAGACAGCCCCATCGCGCGCAGCGTCGGGCTGACCTTCTGCTTGTGGGATGCACAGGCCGAGCCCGTGGAAACCAGCACGCCCTCGCCTTCCAGCGCGTTGCGCATCACCTCGCCGCGCACGCCGTCAAAGGACAGGCTCAGGATATGCGGCGCGCTGTCCGCATCCTCCGGCATCGGCCCGTTGAGGCGGACGCCTTCCTCCTGCGAAAGCGCCGCCCAGAGACGCGCCTTCATCCCGCGCATCCGCTTCACGGCTTCCGCGTCCGCGGCAAGGGTTTTCACCGCCTCGCCCAGCCCCAGAATGGCCGGGGAATTATAGGTGCCCGACCGCAGCCCCTTTTCCTGCCCGCCGCCCGTGATCTGCGGAATCAGCCGCACACCGGGGCGAACCGCCAGCACGCCGATCCCCTTCGGCCCGTGAATCTTGTGCCCGCTCAGCGCGTACAGATCCACGCCCATGCGCTCCATGTGCATCGGCACACGCATGAACCCCTGCACGCCGTCCACGTGAATCCGCACGTTCGGGTTTTTCCTGCGCGCCAGCTTGTTTAGCGCCTCCACCGGCTGAATCGCGCCTGTTTCGTTGCTCACCTGCATGCAGCTCACCAGCGCCGTGTGTTCGTCAATCACCGTCTCGCAGGCGGCCAGATCGACCACGCCGCGCGCATCGATCGGCAGCACACGCACCGTGTGCCCCATCTGCTCCACGCGCCGGATGGTTTCCGCCACCGCCGGGTGCTCGATGGCGCTGCAAACGAAATTCGCGCCCTGGCGAAGCGCCGCCGCCGTGCCGAGAATCGCGAGGTTGTCGCTTTCCGTGCCGCCGCCGGTAAAAATCACGCCGCTTTCCTGAATGCCAAGCTGCGCGGCAATCGTCTTTCGACATTCGCGCATCGCCCGATCCACATCGACTGCGGGCTTATACGCGGCGGAAGCGTTGAAATACTGCTCGCGCATGCAGCGATCCATCGCGTCGATCACACCGTCAAACGGGCGCGTCGTCGCGCTGTTATCCAAATAAATCATGGTTTCTCCCCTCGGAAAGAAAGCTCCGACCGCTCTTGCGCGCCGGAGACCGTTTTAGCCCTGATAAACGCCCGCGGGCAGGTACTGGCGGATCATCTCCACCATTTCCTCGCTCGGCTCGATGATAATCATGTGCTTTTTGCTTTCCTTGACGTAATAGAAGTAGAAGAGGTTGCCGTCGCGGTTGGCGAACCAGTTCTTCTTTTCCACGTCCTTCATCGCCAGATAGCGGCGGAAGCTGTCCCCGGCCACATGGCCGCAGGCGGAGACGTTCTTGACGTTCATGCTGCCCAGCTCCTTGCGCTTGGCCTGACGAAAGACCTTCGCAAAATCCAGCGAACCGTTGGTGAACGTGTATTCATATTCCACCTTGAGGTTATCCTTGAGGAAAAACAGCAGCACGGCGAAGGCCGCCGCCATCAGCACCGTGACGAGCGCCGTCACGCTGAATTGCAGCATGACCACCTGCAGCATCATCAGCGCATAGCCGCCGAAGAGCACGATAAACACCCAGCAGAGCACGTAAAGGACGTTAGACAGCGCCTTTGCGCGCGGGCTGACAATGTCCTCCTTGAAATGATCCATCATAAGCACAAAACCTCCGAGATTCTTTGTTGTTTATTATAACACCAAACGCGCCGACACTTCAACCCCCACGGCGGATTCGTTTCCGTTTTGGCCGAAAAAGAGGATTTTTGTACATAGAGCGCGAATTAGATATTGTTTACCGACTTTTAACCCCTTTATTTAGCCCATTTTCGGAGGTTTTGAATCAATGAAATGCCCCAAGTGCGGCGCATGGAACGCAGCCTATCTGCCCAAATGCACCCAGTGCGGCGCGCCGCTGCCGAATGCCCCGGAAGGCCCCGCCGCGTGGGAAGAATCCCTGCACAAGAAAAAACCGTCGCTTGAAATCACGACGTTTGACGAAAAGGACGAATGGAGCGAGGCCAAGCCGGACGCGCCGGAAAAGGAACCCGGCTTCGACCCGGAGGAGCTTGACCGCGCCCAGTTGACCGACGAGCTGGAAGACCTGAAAAAGCGCCGCGAGGACGGCAAAAAGCGCATCCGCCAGATGCGTCAGCAGGCTGACAGCATCCGCCGCTCCATTCAGGAGGCGCAGATTGTCCGTCCCATTCCGGAAGCGGACGATCTTTCCGCCGGATACAGCGGGGACAGCGCGGCCATCCGCCGTCGGCAGGAGCAGAAGCAGGCCGCCTATACCCGGCCGGATGCTGAGGACGCGCCGCCCGAGGATGAATACGGTTATTTCGGCGACCCCGCGCACGAGCACCCGCTGGCTTATGACGACGACGACCCGCACGCGCCGATCTATTACGACGGCTACACGCCCGATCCCGGCGATCAGGGCGCGCTGACGGACGACGAATACATGCCCCGGCGCGTGCAGACGCGCCCCGCCTATGCGGAGCAGGACGCGCGCGGCCCCGGAAAACGCAGAAAGAGTCCGCTTCGCGTTCTGCTGACCATCCTGCTTCTGCTGCTCGGCTGCGGCGCAATGGGCGTGGGCGGCGTGCTGATCGCGCGTCACTTCGTGCTCTCTCAGGAGATGCAGGTGCGAAACGACAACGAAACCCGCGTCGAGCTGACGACCGCCACCGTGGACGATCATCCCGCGCACGTCATCACCATTTACGGCCGCGAAAACGCCACGGTCTATCTGCGGGAGATGCAGACCTCCTACGTCATCGCGGATGGCAAGGTCACCATCACCGTGCCGGATTATATGTGGTACGACACCGAATCCTCCACGTTCGCAACGGCGGTGGAGACCGATACGATGGATATTTCCATCACCCCCTACATCCGCTATTCGCAGGAGGGCGACCAGTACCAGCTCGACCCGATTGAGTACACGGTCGATGTGCCGCTCTCGCCGATTCGGCTCGTCAAGCCCGCGACGGTGCGCGCGGAGGTCGGCGTTTCGATCTACGAAGTGCAGATCAACGTCGAAAAGGGCTCCACGGTTATCATCGACGGCACGAACGTCTCCACGCTGATCCGCGAAACGGGCAACGTTTCCAAGAACGTGCAGGTTCTGCCCGTCGGCGACAATACGATTTCCATCTCGGTCAAGAGCAAATACTGCCGCGAAAACAAGATGGAGGTCACGCTCTACCGCGCCGAGCAGGAGATCCCGCTGGAGCTGGACGCCACCGTGCTGGTCGAATGGAACTACGAACCGATTTCCGCCGAAAAATATGCCGCCGCCACGGCGGAGGAAAAAGCGCAGATGCATATTCCCTCCATCAGCGGCACGACGCTCCCCGGCGCGACCATCACCGTCGATTTCCCGCACCGCAATCTGGAGGTCGATCCCGCGACGGGTCGGTTCAGCTTCGTCCCGCTGTTCTCCCGTCTGGGCAACAACGACGTGGTGATTCGCGCCTCGTATGAGGGCAAGGCCGATTCCGTCATCACCCATACCGTGTATTACATGCCCAACGCCGATATCTACACCCGCCGCGCGTGGGATCTGGATGCGCAGTACACCGATCTGGTGAATTACATCACCATGCGCAAGGGCACGATTTACATGGGCACGGGCACGATCACCCGCATCGTCAGCACCACCCCGCAGATGGCCATTATGAACATCGGAACGGACAACTTTGAAAAGCTGGTCATGCTGGAAAACAGCTCCAAGACGACGTGGACAATCGGCACCAAATACCGCATCTACGGCGAGGCCTACGGCCTGTATGACACCATGCCGCGCCTGACCGTTCGATACACCTACCTGGTCGAATAAACGCAGCAATGCTCCCCGGCGGCCGCCGAGGAGCATTGCTTTTTTCAACTAAACCAGTTCATCAGCACGCTGGCCGCCGCCTTCATTCCGCCGCAGAGCGAGGATGGCTCGATCCATTCTTCCCGCGTGTGCGCGCCGCCGCCGCGATACATGCCGAAGCTCGCCGACGGAATCCCCAGCGACAGCGGGATATTGCAATCCGTCGAACCGACGCTGATGGGCTTTTTCCCGCCGACATAGTGCTTCAGCGCGGCGCAGCACGCCGTTTCCAGCGCCTTTTGCGCCGCCGGGTCGGTCGCCGTGCCGCAGGGGCGCTCGCCGAGCAGCTCGACCGTCACCTTCGCGTCCGGCAGCGCGTTTTCCCGGAGGATGACGTTCAGCTTTTCCTTCATGGCCGCCAGACTCTTTGCGTCGTTCGAGCGGTATTCATACAGCATCTCCGCGTGCTGCGCGATGGCGTTGATCGACGTGCCGCCGGAAATCATGCCCACGTTGTACGTCGTCACGCTCCCCGCCGCGCGCGGCAGCGCCTGCCGGTACAGCGCGCAGGTCAGGCGGCTGAGCACCTCAATCGCGCTCCTTGCGCCGAAATTCGCAAAGCTGTGTCCCCCGCGCGTGTCCGCCGTGATTCGGTATCGCGCGGAACCGACTGCGCGAGCGCAAACGTGGGTCGATTGGTCGTCCAGCGAAAGAAATGCCTTGACGCGCGGCGCGAAATCGCGCATAATGGCCTTGCAGCCCTTGAGGTTGCCCAGCCCCTCTTCGCAGCTGTTGCAGACGAACAGCACGCCGCCATTCGGGCGAAGGCCGAGCCGCCGCATCCTGTCCATCAGAATCAGCATGCCCGCAACGTTGGCCGTGTCGTCCCCCACGCCGGGGCAGTACAGCCGCCCGTTTTCCTCGCGCATCGGCATCGGCTCCAGATCTGGGAACACCGTGTCGATATGCGCCATCACGACGGCGATTTCTCCGCTTTCCTCCACGCCCCAGCCGCATCGCACGTTTTTTGCGTCGTCGATTTCGGCGGAAAATCCGCGTACCTCCAGCCATTCCCTGATGAAGGCCGCGCGGCGCTCCTCCCGATGGCTCGGCGCGGGAATCCGGCAGAGCGTTTTGATCAATTCAAGGGTTTCGCTCTGCGCCGCCTCGATTTCGTTCTCCAGCGCGGCGCTGAGCAGCCGCATCTCCATGCCCGTTCCCCCTTTTGTTTTTCTGCTATAAATTCGAACATGCGTCCCGCTTTTCCTGCCGAGGCGCGTCTTTTTTCGGAGGTTCCCCCATGGATGAACGTCTCAAGGACAACATGCGTTTTCTCTGCGACGAAAGCCGTATGCTGACCGGCGTTACCGTCGCCTACGGCACGCCTGTCCACAGCGAATGGACGCAGTATGGCCGCGCGCAGGAGCTGACGCGCACGGAAAGCGGCTTTCTCCCCGCCGTTCGCCCGCTCCAGCCCGACACGATTTACGATCTCGCGTCGCTGACCAAGCTGTTTACCGCCGTCGTCACGCTGGCGCTCGTGGAGAGCGGCCGCCTCTCGCTGGATGAATGGGTCGGGCAGATCGACCCGCGCTTTGCCGGCCTTCGGCACGTGACGGTGGGCGATGTGCTCGGCTTCCGCGTCAGCCTGCAAACGCCCGGCCGCATCGACGCCGCTCCCTCCCGCGAGGCGGGGCTGAGCCGTCTGTTTGCCATGAGCGTCTGCCCCACGCCCGCCATCCGCGTCTATTCCGACATGAACGCCATGGCAATCAAATATATCATCGAGGCGAAGACGGGAATGAGCCTGTTCGAGGCCATCCGAACGTGGATTCTCACGCCCGCCGGTATGCAGGAGACGTTCGCCGTCGTGCCGGAAGCGCTGCGCTCCCGCTGCGTCTGCTACAATTACGAGCACCGCATCGAGGGCGACAATTGGATTCTGCGCACCGACGTGCCCTGCGGCGCGCCGCACGATCCGAAAGCCCTGCTTCTCAGCGACGGCGGGCGCGATCTCTGCGGCCACGCCGGGCTGTTCTCCACCCGAAAAGACATGGTTCGCTTTGCGCAGGCGCTGCTCTCCGGCGAATTGCTCCGACCCGAAACGCTCTGCGAAATCGGCGTGAATCGAACGGGCTTTTCGCATGGGGACGGCACGTATCGCCAATATCTGGGCTATCTCTGCTTTTCCAAACATCCGCTGCAACGGCTCAGCGAGGTGCCGCATTGGATGGGCGCGCGCTCCATCGGCCTGAGCGGCTTCACGGGCAACCATCTGTCCCTTGATCCGGACGCGGGGCGCTTTGTGCTGTTCCTCGGCAATCGCTGTCACGGGCGTGTGTCGCACATCGTCCCGCCGGAGGGGAAGGATTTATCCGCCTACGGTCTGGATGCGCGCGGCGTCGGTCTGGTCAGGTGGAGCGACGGCCGGCTCGTCCCCTCTTCCGCGAAATACGTCTATTTTAAGGACGAAATGCTGCATGCGCCGATTGAAAGCCGCATGCGCGCGCTCGGTTGGCTGGCCTGACGCCGCGCCCGTTTCGGGGCGTCTCTTCGTTTCAAAAGCCGCCGCTTTTCTTCGTTTTTTGAAGAAAAGCGGCGGCTTCGTCTTTTATTCAGTCCCCGATGCTCAAATTTTGATGTTCAGCCCCGCGAAATCAAGCGTCGCGAAATAATCGGCCGGGGTTTCGGCGCGGCGGATCATCTGCACGCTTCCATCCTCGCGCAGAAGCAGCTCCGCGCTGCGCAGTTTGCCGTTATAGTTGTAACCCATCGAAAAGCCGTGCGCCCCCGTGTCGTGGATATACAGCAGGTCGCCCATCTCGATGTTCGGCAAGCGGCGATCGACGGCGAATTTATCGTTGTTTTCGCACAGGCTGCCCACCACGTCGTATACGTGGTCGCAAGGCGCGTCTTCCTTCCCCAGCACGGTGATGTGGTGATACGCGCCGTACATGGCCGGGCGCATCAGATTGCAGGCGCATGCGTCCACGCCGATATATTCCTTATACGTGTGCTTCTCGTGGCAGGCGGTCGTCACCAGCGCGCCGTTCGGCCCGAGCACAAAGCGCCCCAGCTCGGTGAAGATGGCCACGTCGCCCATGCCCGCGGGCACGAGCACCTCTTCATAGGCCTTTCGCACCCCTTCGCCGATGGCGGCGATGTCGTTGGCGGGTTCCTCCGGGCGATACGGAATCCCCACGCCGCCGGAGAGGTTGATGAACGCGATTTTCGCGCCGGTTTCCCGGTGAAGCTCCACCGCCGTGGTGAACAGGATCTTCGCCAGCGTCGGATAATAGGCGTTGGTCAGCGTGTTGGAGGCGAGGAATGCATGCAGGCCAAGGCGCTTTGCGCCCTTCTGCATCAGAACGCGGTATGCCTGCGTGAGCTGCGCGCGCGTCATGCCGTATTTCGCGTCCTTCGGCTGATTCATAATGTGGTTGCCGATGGAAAACTCTCCGCCCGGATTGTAGCGGCAGCAGACCGTTTCCGGGATTCCGCAAGCCCGTTCCAGCGTATCAATCAGCGTGAAATCATCCAGATTGATGATCGCGCCCTGACGACAGGCGCGCGCGAACTCGCGCCCCTGCGTTTCGTTGGAGGAAAACATGATCTCGTGCCCGGCAAAGCCGGACGCCTCGCTGAGCATCAGCTCCGTTTCCGAGGAGCAGTCCACCCCGCATCCTTCCTCGCGCAAAATCTTGAGGATGAACGGGTTCGGCGTCGCCTTCACCGCGAAATACTCCTTGAAACCTGGGTTCCACGCGAACGCCGCCTTCAGGGCGCGCGCGGTGCGGCGAATCCCCGCCTCGTCATAAATATGGAAAGGCGTCGGGTATGCCTTGGCGATTTCCCGCGCCTGCTCAAGCGTCAAAAACGGCTTTTTGCTGTTCATATGATTCTCTTTCCCCGCGAATGGCGGCCTTTGGTCGGATGCGTTTACTATACATGCATTTCCCGCCGGTTGTCAAGGGTCATTTCCGAGGAAAATGATAGATTCATCTGCATAAAGTGTCAAAAAAAGGATATGCGCTCTTGCATATCCCTATTCTTGCAGTTTTATCCCCGTCTTGAATCAAAAAACGCATCCAGCATGCCTTGGCATTCCGCCTCCAGCAAACCGCCGGAGCACGGGATGACACGGCCGAACGCCGCGTCCTCCGGCAGATTATACAAACTGCCCGCGCAGCCGCAGCGCGGGTCGTAAGCGCCGAAAAGGACCTCGTCTATGCCGGACATCGTAATCGCGCCAGCGCACATCGGGCACGGTTCCAGCGTCACCACCAGCGTACAGCCCTTCAGCCGCCTCCGCCCCAGCGCCGCCGCCGCGCGGCGGAGCGCAAGCACCTCGGCGTGTGCCGTCGGGTCGCCGGTCGTCTCCCGCTCGTTCCTTGCCCGCGCGACGATATTCCCTTCGTGCACAACGACCGCGCCGACCGGCACTTCGCCCGCAAGCTGCGCCTGCTTCGCCAGTGCCAGCGCTTCGCGCATCCAATCCCGCCGCGTCATCCGCGATCCTTGCCTCTGAAAAACAGCGCGACCGTTCCGGGGCCGGAATGGCTGCCGATGACAGGCCCGACCGCGCTGAGGATGATCCGCTCCGGGTCGCACCCAAATTCCCTCACCAGCGTCTCCTTCACCACCATCGCGTCCTTCTCGCAGTCGCCGTGGCTAATGAAAATCATCTGATCCTTATCGGCTTCCAGCTCACCGAATTTCATCGCGATTGCGCGAAGCGCCTGCATGCGGCCGCGCACCTTGCTTCTGGCGATCAGCCGCCCCTCGCTGTCCACATGCAGCACGGGCTTGATTTTCAGCATCGTGCCGAAGAAAGCCGCGGACGGCGAGCAACGGCCGCCGCGCTTGAGGAAGTGGAGATCATCCACCGTAAACCAGTGCGCGTATTCCTGCAAATGCGCCCGGGTATACGCGGCGTTTTCATCAATCGCCATCCCCGCGTCGCGGCGCGCAACCGCGTCATAGACCACCATGCCCTCGCCCGCACTGGCCGCCAGCGTATCCACCAGCTCGATCACCGCGTCGGGGTAATCCTCGTGCACAATGTCCCGCGCCATGCATGCGGAGGCATACGTGCCGGAAAGCGCGGAGGAAAAAATGAGGCCGAGCACCGCCTCGCCCTTTTCGGCATACGGCTTAAACGCCTCGACAAAATCGCCCGGCGAAACCTGCGAGGTTGTGCACGTCTCGCCCGCGCGCAGCCGGTCGTAAAAGGCGGAGCAGCGCTGCGCGTCGTCAAACGGCTGGAAGCTCGTCTCGCCGGAAATGGTATATGAAAGGGGAATCACCTCGAAATGATCGAACTTTGCGGCCACTTCCGCATTCAAATCGGAACACGAATCCGTCAGAATGGTATACATGGTAGTCCTTTCCCGGTTTTGATTGACCGATGGTTTTTCCTTTCTTTTTTCGACATGCATAGGTGTTTTTCCTGCTTTTCTACGAAAGACGTTCATTTTTTAGCAAAATCTGTATGCAAAGCCCCTGCCCCTACGCGTGCATGCTGGCGCATGCGGGGATGCCCTGCGCATTGAGCGCGTCGCTCAGCCGCTGCGCTTCCTCTGCCGCGCGGCGCACGGCGCGCCTTT
>OLOS01001584.1_pt1 | contig 17997 bp, 18 predicted proteins | sample 1672631 | NCBI WGS metagenome assembly OLOS01 (sample SAMEA3136707, study PRJEB25190) | human gut metagenome | biome: human gut; feature: human-associated habitat; material: faeces | place: Austria | collected 2013 | reverse complement strand
AGCCGGCCGGCCGCGCCCATCGAGGACCGCAGCGTTTTGGGCGACAAAGGCGACGCGCAGCCCGGTCCCAGCACGACGGCGTCAAAGCCGAAGGCCGCGGCGCTGCGCAGCAGCGTACCCACGTTGCCGGGGTCCTGCACGCCCTCCAGCGCCAGGATGCGGCGGGCCGTGTTCAAAATGTCAGCGGGCGGCACGGGCGTCTCAAACAGCGCAAACACGCCCTGGTTGGACTTGGTACCGCTGAGCTTTTCCGCCACATGGGGCGCGATCTCGGCGGGGTCGAATCTTGCCAGTTCCGGCGTTTTGGCCAGCGCCGCCGCCGTGGCATACACCACGCGCGGCGTGCAGCTTTTCGCCAGTTCCAGGCAGAGTTTTGGCCCTTCGGCAAAGAACACGCCGTCGGCGGCACGCTGTTTTTCGGTATCTCGCACAGCACAGGCGTATTTGATCTTGGCGTTATCGCGGCTGGTGATCGTTTCCATTGTAGCGCCCCTTTTGTATAAAATCAACTAAATTGTGTGAATAAAGAGAAACAGCAGTCTGCCGGAAGGCCGTCCCTCATCCGTCGGCGGTCGGGGCCGCCGACACCTTCCCCCGAAGGGGAAGGCTCCACAGCCTCAAGCCTTCTCCCCTTGGGGGAGAAGGTGGCCCGCAGGCCGGATGAGGGGAGAGCTTTCCTTGGTTGCCCGCTTTTTTGCCATTTTCCCCTTTAAACACAAAAGGACTCGCGCGTGTGCGCGAGTCTTTTTAGCAAGCTATTACAGAGCCTTCTTGGCGGTCTCGACCAGCGCATTGAAGCTGGCGGGATCGTGGATGGCCATCTCAGACAGCATCTTGCGGTTCAGCTCGACGCCGGCCTTCTTCAGGCCGTTCATGAAGGTGGAGTAGTTCATACCCTGAGCACGAACAGCGTTGTTGATGCGGGTGATCCACAGGTTACGGAACTGGCGCTTCTTCTGCTTACGGCCAACGAAAGCGTAGTTGCCGCTCTTCATAACGGCCTGCTTGGCCATGCGGAAGTGCTTGGACTTAGCACCGTAGTAACCCTTTGCGAGCTTGAGAGTCTTAGCACGACGCTTGTGCGTCATGGTAGCGCCTTTAATACGAGCCATGTTTTATATCTCCTTTGTCTATAACTGGTAGTAAACTGACCTTTAAATGTCGTAGCGATTAGCCACCGTAGGGCATCATTTTCTTGACAGCAGCCTCGTTGGTCTTGTCAACGTACTTGGGCATACGCAGGCCACGAGTGAGCTTGGTGGTCTTCTTGGTCAGAATGTGACGGCGCTTGGACGCATTGCGCTTGATCTTGCCGGAAGCAGTCATCTTGAAGCGCTTCTTGGCGCCGGAAAGGGTCTTGAGCTTCATTTTAGCCATTGTTGTTTCCTCCTAGAGAGTTTACTTTCTTACTTGTTGGGAACGGGGGACATGAACATCATCATGCTGCGGCCCTCAAGCTTGGGCTGCTTGTCGATGACGGCCTTGCCCACCAACGCCTCGGCAAAACGCTTATGGACGTCCAGACCTAAGCTGGTATGCGCCATTTCGCGGCCGCGGAACCGGATGCTCACCTTGAGCTTGTGGCCCTGCTGCAGGAACTTAGCAGCCTGATTCACCTTGGTGTTGAAGTCGTTGGTGTCGATGTTCAGAGACAGGCGGATCTCCTTGAGTTCAACCACTTTCTGGTTTTTCTTGGCTTCCTTTTCCTTTTTCTGCATCTCGAACCGGTATTTACCGTAATCAAGAATTTTGCACACCGGCGGCTTGGCCTGCGGTGCGACCTTGACCAGGTCAAGGTCCTTGTCGATAGCCATTTTCAGTGCATCGCGGGGGCTCATAATGCCCATCTGTGCACCGTCCGCGCCGATCAGGCGGATCTCTTTGTCGCGGATCTGCTCATTGATCTCCAGTTCGTTGGATTTGCTGTTGCTGGCGATTGTAACACACCTCCCACAAGTGTATGATAAAGACAAAAGCGGCTGCCATTGAAAGCAGCCGCCGAACATACGAAGTTGCGCACCTAGTGCGTATCATGGTATGACCCGGGGTTTTGACAAACCCTGCAAGGTGAGCCGACGGCCTACTGCCGGTTGCTGCTTTTTTTACATTGATTAGTTTACCACAAAAGCAAGGGCGTGTCAATAGGGCCGCCGAAAGTTTTTTGCGTATTTATTCCTCCCGTACAGATGCACGGCCAAAGCACCGCCGCCCTGTAGGGGCCGCATATATGCGGCCCGCAGCTTTCCCCCAGATGCCCTGCTGCCTTACACCCGCGGGCCGGGCATGCCCGGCCCCTACGGCTCTGCAATGTTTTTCTTCGTGCAGCACTACATCCGCGCCAAATCAAACAAAATCCCCGCTATCACCACCCAACTGCACCCGGCGCGGCGCAGCATCCCGGGCAGGGGTTTGGGCACGCCGGGGCAGTTTTTGACCCAGGCTTCGGCGTCGGCTTCGGTCGCCCAACGTTCCGCCGGGGCGGGGGTGTCGGTGGGGCCGCGCTTGTCGTTCATGCCGCGCCAGCCGTCGCGCAGGTAGCGCTGCACCCAGCGGTAGACCTGGTGGTAGGCCACGGCGTATTTCTGCGCCATAGCGCCGTAATTTTTCTCGTTTTCCAGGCAGTCCAGCACAATGACCAGCCGCTGCATCGGCGGCACAGTGCGCTCACGCCCCTTGGCGCGGCTTGTGCCCTCGCTGCTGTGGCGGGCGTCGTGCAAAGCGGCCGCCCCGCCCGCGCGGTACTGCCCCACCCACCGTACAAGCGCCTTATAGTCCACGTTATATTGTAACGCAGCTGCGCCGTAATCGCAGCCGTTTTGCAGGCATTCCCGCACGATCTTTTCCCGGTCGGCGGCCGTGGTGTAGGCCGTGCCCTTGTGGCGCGACGCCCCATGGTAGCCGCGCAGTGTGCCGCCTGCCTGCACGGTCTCGACCATTTTTTGCAGGTTTTGGGTACTGCGGATGCCGTATTTTTTGCAGATATCAAACAGCGAGCCTTCCCCCGCCAGGTAGGCGGCGACGGCGGCCTGTTTTTCCTCGGCGGTCAGGTGGCGGGACGTCGTGCGCGGGGCCAGACCGTCCGGGCCTTCGGCCTCATAGATGCGCAGCCATTGGCGCACCGCCGTGACACTGACGCCGACGTTTTTCGCCGCCGCTTGGCGGCTGGTCTCGCCAGTCAGTATTTTTTCCACGATTATAAGTTTTTGCTGTGGAGAAAGTTTAGGTGTTTGGGGCATGGTAACCGCCTTTCGAAGGTTGTAGGGGCGGATTGTCGAAAGGCCTCCCTTGTCAAAGGGAGGTGCCGAGCGTAAGCGAGGCGGAGGGATTCCCGCCCGGCTGCGGGGGTGACGGCGCGCAGGGCAAGGCCCATCAGAATCCCTCCGGCCGCCTTCGGCGTCCACCTCCCTTTGACAAGGGAGGCTTTTCTGCGGGAGGGATAAATCCCTCCCCTACGGCTGACCCGGGGCCGCGCGGCTATGGCAAGGCTGCGGGCCGGGCATGCCCGGCCCCTACAGAGCGGATATTATAAGGTAGAGGGTATAAAAAATCCCACCACGGGAGGTGGTGGGATGGATACGCAAGTAAAATTATTTTGCAAGGCCCTTACCAGTTGCCGTAACAACATTAGTAAGCGTTCCCTGATAAGCAGTATCTGCATCAACAGCATACTTGTCTGAATTTGCAGCAGTGTAAGTGCAGCTCTTCTGTCCGTCAGAGAATTTCACAACCGTCACCACACCATCAGCAACAGTAATGTCAAAAGTCCAGCCATCTTTGCATTCTGCAAGATTATAGATACTGTCTGCAATAGTAGTACCAGTTGCCTTACCAGAAGCAGTCGTAGCCTTTGCAGCAGTTTTTGGAAGCTTATTGCTTGCATATGCCTCACTAACCTCTGTCTGAGCCGCCATAACAACCGCACGAGTCTCAGAAACAACCTTCTCCTGGTTTGCCTTATCGATGTAGCCAGTCAAAGCAGGGATGAGCAGCGCGGCCAAAATCGCCAGGATGACCAGGACGACGATCAGCTCGACGAGGGTGAAACCCTTTTTGTCTTTCAGTTTTTTGAACACCTTGTTTTCCTCCAAATTTTTCTCTTTTACACCAACATTTCAGCGCCATGTCGGCATTTCATATTGTCATTTTATAACACATTTTGTGCTTTGTCAAGCCAAGTCGTGCTTTTGCAACTCGTTTTGTGTTTTTCTGCTATTCTCAAACCAAAGTTTTATGGAAAAAGGCAAATTTATGGAATTTAACGAACGTTTACGCTATTTGATTGACTGCGAAGAAATCAAAATTAAAGACCTTGCACCCAAATTGTGCTTGAGTGCCTCGACGCTCAGTAACTATACACAGGGCATCCGCGAGCCGGACTACGACACCCTGCGGCGCATTGCGGATTATTTTGGGGTGAGCATCGACTATCTGCTGGGGCACAAATCCCCGGTGACGGACGACGAGCGCCAGCTGCTGGCGCTGTTCCGCAGCTTTACCCCCAGCCAGCGGCGGCTGCTGCTGGAGCAGGCCGAACTGCTGACCCACTACAAAATCAAGCTGGACGACTGACCTGCCGGGATGGCGGGTCGTTTTTTGTTTTATAGCGGCCTTCGGTTGTAGGGGGCGGCGTCCTCGACGCCCCGCAGGGTTCCCTACATGAAGCTGCGGGCCGCACATGTGCGGCCCCTACAGGGCGGCGGCGTTTTGGCCGTACATCTGCCTAGGAAGTCCGCCGGGCGGGATAAATCTCTCCCCCTACGATATATTCGCCTAAAAAATCGTAAAAATAATCTAGCCAACGGCCGCATAATATGTTATGATTATAAGCTGAAGACTTGTAGTGTGCCCACAGGGCACAGCCACATTGAACAAAGGGAGTCTTTTTGATGAACAGTAATTCCAAGCTGCGCGTTGCGCTCTTCTTCGGCGGCGTCTCCAGCGAGCATGAGGTCAGCTGCGTGTCGGCCTCGGCCTGGCTGCGCGCCCTGGGCCAAAGCCCCTGCGCAGAACAATATGAGGTGTTCCCGGTGGGCATCACCAAGACCGGCCGCTGGCTGGCCTGCCACCCCACGCCCGAGGCCATGGCCGACGGCAGCTGGGAGCAGGGCGGCTGCACGCCCTGTGTGCTCAGCCCGGACCGCGCGGATCACGGTATCTGGCTGCTGAAAGACGGCAAGGCCGAGCTTGTCCGCATTGACATCTGCGCCCCGGTCATGCACGGCAAAAACGGCGAGGACGGCACCATTCAGGGCCTGTTTGAGATGGCCCGCATCCCCTACGTGGGCTGCGGCGTGCTGGGCAGCGCCGTCTGCATGGACAAAGCCGTTGCCAACGCCCTGATGGACGCTGCGGGCGTGCCCCACTGCAAGTGGGTGGCCGCCACCCGCGCCGACCTGACGCTGAACGGCCCCGTGGTGCTGGACGCCGTGGAGGCAAAGCTGGACTACCCCATCTTTGTCAAACCCGCCAATGCGGGTTCCAGCGTGGGTATCAGCAAGGCTGCGGACCGCGCCGCGCTGGAGCAGGCGGTTGAGATTGCCCTGCGCGAGGACGACAAGGTCGTGTTTGAGGAGTTCATCGACGCGCAGGAGGTCGAGTGTGCCGCCATCGGCAACCCTGACGACCCCGCCAGCGTCATGACGACCCGCCCGGGCGAGATTCTGGCCGGGGCCGAGTTCTACACCTACGACGACAAGTACAAAAACGGCGTGTCCCAGACCGTCATCCCCGCCCATTTGAGCGAGGAAAAGCTCGACGAGGTGAAGGCCGAGGCCCGCAAGGCCTATCTGGCGCTGAACTGCGCGGGTCTGTCCCGCTGCGACTTCTTTGTGGAGCGCGGCACCGGGCGCGTTTTGTGCAACGAGCTGAACACCCTGCCCGGCTTTACGCCCATCAGTATGTACCCCAAGCTGATGGAGCACGAGGGGCTGAGCTATGCGGCACTGGTCGATAAGCTGCTGCGGCTGGCCCTGCACCGCCGGAAGGGGGCCTACTGATGGACCCGCGCCCCATCGGCGTTTTTGACAGCGGCCTGGGCGGGCTGACCGCCGTGCGTCAGCTGCGCCGCGTGCTGCCCGGCGAGGATATCGTCTACTTTGGCGATACCGGCCGCGTGCCCTACGGCAGCCGCGGGCGGGACATCATTGTGCAGTACGCGCGGCAGGATATCCGCTTTTTATTGCAGCAGGACGTAAAATTCATCATTGCTGCCTGCGGTACGGTGTCCTCGACCTATCCGCCCGAGGAAGCCGCCAAACTGCCCGTGCCGTTCACCGGCGTGGTGGGCGCGACGGCCCGCGCGGCAGTGGATGCGACCCGCAACAAAAAAGTGGGTATCATCGGCACGGCGGCGACGGTGCGCAGCGGGTCCTATGCGGCGGTCATCCGCGACATGATGCCCGAGGTGGAGATTTTCGCCCGGGCCTGCCCGATGTTCGTGCCGCTGGTGGAAAACGGCTATTTCAACGACGGCAACCCGGTCACAAAGCTCATCATTGCGGAGTATCTGCAGGAGCTGAAGGACGCGGGCGTTGACACGCTGATTTTGGGCTGCACGCACTATCCGCTGCTGAAAAAGATGATCGGCGATTTTATGGGCGGCGACGTGCATCTGGTGGATTCCGGCAAGGTGACGGCGCAGGCCGCCGCGGCCGCGCTGGACGACCTGGGGCTGCTGAACGGCAAGACCAGCGGCGGCACGGCGAAGTATTTTGTCAGCGACACACCGGACAATTTCGACGAGCTGGCCCACACGTTCCTGGGTGAATACGCCGGCGGAACGGTGGAAAGAATTGCGATCGAAACATATTGAGCGCTGTCACCGAAGGTGACTGATGAGGGGCGGGTTGCCGTGGCCGCCCATTCCCGGGCAACGACGGAAGGTCTGCCCTCATCCGGCCCTGCGGGCCACCGCACCCCTTCTGGCGCTGCGCGCCACCTCCCCCGTATCGGGGGAGTCTGTCCCCGAGGGGGGAAGGCTTTTAGTAGAGGTACACCATGGAAGAAAAATATCTCATCACCATCAAGGGCACGATGGAGCAGCGCGGCGACACGGACACCGTGGAGCTGATGACGCGCGGCTCACTGGTACACAAGGATGGCGCTTACTATATTGTATACAAAGAGACCGAGGCCACCGGCTACGAGGGCTGCACGACAACGGTAAAGGTGGCCGACGACGCGCGCAAAGTCTCGATGCTGCGGTTCGGCAAGCAGACGAGTCAGCTCGTCATCGAGAAGGGCACTCGCCACCTCTGCCATTACGAGACGGGGTACGGTGCCATCAGTCTGGGCGTGTCCGCTGACGTCATCGAGCACGCGCTGGACGAAAACGGCGGCAAGCTGCAATTCAGCTACACGCTGGATTCCGGTGCCGAGAGTTTCATCAGCCGGAATCTTGTTGACATTACGGTCGATAAGCTGCCGGAATCTTAAAAACACGCTGTCCCTATGGCTCTCAGCCTACCGGAAAGCACTCTGTAAAGGCAAAGCCGCGGGCCGGGCCTGCCCGGCCCCTACGGCGTTATCATAGAAAAATCCCCCACAGGAGGTTCATCATGGATTATAAAAACTACAACCCCCGTGCGGCGGCGCTGGCACAGGCGCGTGCGCTGCTGACCGATGCCGTCAAGGCAGCCGTCGCTGACGGTGCCTTGCCCGAGGCTGCGCTGCCCGACTTCATCGTCGAGATCCCGGCCGACGTCAAAAACGGCGATATCGCATCCAATGTTGCCATGGCCGGTGCCCGCGCGTTCCACAAGGCCCCGCGCCAGATTGCCGAGGCCATCACCGCAAAATTGCAGCTGAGCGGCAGCCTGTTTGACCGCTTCGAGGTCGCAGGCCCCGGCTTCATCAACCTGTTCCTTGGCCAGGACTGGTTCACCAGCGTTGTGCGTGCCGCCGTGGCCAACCCCGAGTACGGCCGCACCGACGTTGGCGCAGGCAAGCGCTACAATGTCGAGTTCGTTTCGGCCAACCCCACCGGCCCCATGCACATGGGCAACGCCCGCGGCGGTGCCCTGGGCGACGGCCTGGCCGCCTGCCTGGACTGGGCCGGTTACGACGTGACCCGCGAGTTCTACATCAATGACGCGGGCAACCAGATCGAGAAATTCGGCAAGAGCCTTGCCATCCGCTATTTGCAGCTCTACAAGGGCGAGGACGCCTGCCCCCTGCCCGAGGAGTGCTACCAGGGTGCGGATATCATCGCCCGCGCCAAGGAGTTTGCCGCCGTCCACGGCGACGCCTACGTCAACAAGGACTTTGACGAGCTGAAAAAAGCCATTGTGGCCGATGCCCTGCCCAAGAACATCGCCGGTCTGCAGCGCGACCTCGGCAAGTACCGCATCGAGTACGATGTCTGGTTCCATGAGAGCGACCTGCACAACTCCGGCGCAGTCAAGGCCGTGGTGAACAAGCTGCTGGAGACCGGCGCCTGCTACAAGGCCGAGGACGGCGCCATCATGTACCGCAGTGCCCAATACGCCGCCAAGTACGGCGTTGTGAACAAGCGCAAGACCGAAGACGGCAGCGAGGAGGAGGCCAAGGACGAGGTGCTCGTTCGCGCCAACGGTATCCCCACCTATTTTGCGGCCGATATCGCCTACCACTACAACAAGCTGGCCGTGCGCGGCTTTGACAAGGCCATCGACGTCTGGGGCGCCGACCACCACGGCCATGTCGCCCGCATGAAGGGCGCGATGGACGCCATCGGTCTGGACGGCAGCCGCCTGGACATTGTGCTGATGCAGATGGTCAACCTGATGCGCGACGGCAAACCCGTGCGTATGAGCAAGCGCACCGGCAAGGCCATCACCCTGACCGACCTGCTGGACGAAGTGCCCATCGATTCCGCGCGGTTCTTCTTCAACCAGCGCGAGAGCTCCTCCACGCTGGACTTTGACCTGGACCTGGCCGTGCGCAACGACAGCGAGAACCCGGTCTACTACGTGCAGTACGCCCACGCGCGCATCTGCTCGGTGCTGAAAAAGCTCGAGAGCGAGGGCGTAAAGTTTGCGGGCGCGGACGCCGTGGACGCCAGCGTGCTGACCGACCCCGCCGAGCAGGCACTGATCCGCCTGCTGGCTGCCTTCCCCGCTGAGATCGCTGCTGCCGCCGAGAAGTACGACCCGGCCCGCATCACCCGCTACTGCATTGATGTGGCAACGCCTGCCGCATCCTTGATGCGGCGGGCACCGTGCAGCAGGGCCGCATTGCGCTGTGCCTGGCCGTGCGCGGCGTCATCCATAACATTTTGACGATGTTCAAGGTGAACGCCCCGGAGACGATGTAAAAAAGCTCCAAGCCTTCCCCCTTGGGGGGAAGGTGGCCCCGCAGGGCCGGATGAGGGGCGAGTTTGCCTCAGCAACCCGTTCATGGGCAATTACAGTAAGTTTGCCCCTCATCAGTCGGCGAGCGGGGCCGCCGACAGCTTCCCCCTCGGGGGAAGCCAATATAGCGAAAAACCGCTGCTTCTTTTTTCCAAGAAGCAGCGGTTTTATGTTGGCGTACACGCGCCCAACATATTTATTATACCACTTTTAATATGGAGCAATCAATCCTGATTATGCACAAATATTGCATATAAAGCTTGTGCGGTCTGCGAATAGACGAAATCCCAAGGCTGTGATATAGTATAGTCACAGAAAGAAAACAGCCGGAGATAAGGAGTTAAGAACTCCAAGAGTTGCCACTTTCCAACAAATCTTCATAAAGACCGATCGTGAACAGACCGACATCTTAAAGAAGATCTTCCAGAAGTTCCCTAAAGTCGGGGAGTGAAAAAGGAAGCACTTTAAGGACTCCGATCCAGCAGCACGAGGGCAGAAGACGGAAAGACGAAGTAAAGGCCGCCGGCTAGGATTCGTAAGGAAGGAGGCTCAAGTCCAATGGCAAACTTCAAAGATCCCATTCACCACCGGCGGGCCTGGGCCTGCTGACAAGATAAGGACCGCATCCAAAGCCGCAGGTCATAACCTGTACAGAAAGCAAAAAGAACGCGATGCACGGTTGCTTACAACTTCGTTTAGCAGACCCAGGGGCCGTCAAAACAGACCCCCAGCATAACATATAGATCAGGAAGAAAGAAGGCTGGTAGAGATGACCGTCACCACTCCGCCGAACAGGAAGCACCTGAATTTCACCTGATTGCCAAGGAGAAACTCCAATGTACTAGAGTTAAGAGGCTTTGGTCCTCAGCATCAGACCCAGACCCCAGGAACGATCTTAATAACGACCATTACTCCGTTCCACAAATGCTTTTGAGCAAATAACGAACCAGAGGGTAAGTCCAATGAACAGTTAGTAAGATCCTGAAAGGGCAATCAAAATTCGCAAAAAGATAGGATGATTCCCATGACGATGCGGAAACAGTCCGAAAAATAACGAAAAAGGGTTATGAGGCTATGACTCCGAAGAAGTAAGACCGCCGGGGCGAACGAAATGTTCGCCCCGGCTTTTTTGTTTGGGTTGTGGGATTTGTAATGGATGTAGGGCGGCCAGTCCTCTGGCCGTCGTGCCCATTTGCGGGAGTGAGAAACTTTGCGGGTTATGCCTGTAGGGGGCGGCGTCCCCGACGCCCCGCAAAGGGGTCAAGCCCCGCCCTGCAAATCAACCGCGAAAGGGGTGCAACCGTAAACCTGCGGGCCGGGCATGCCCGGCCCCTACAGAGCGGTTTTCACAGCATACACCGCATAACCTTCGTCTCTTCGACAAAATCCTGCGACTCGTAGAGTTTTACAGCGCTTTCATTCTGGGCTAAAACATTCAGCTCTACGTATTCCAGCCGCCGGTTCCGGGCCCAGCGCTTGGCGGCGGCCAGCAGTTCGCCGCCGATGCCCCGGCCACGGTAAGCCTTGCCGACGACCAGATCTTCCAGCCGGGCGTAGCGGTGGGGCAGCACGCAGCTGTACGCGGGCGTCCACCCGGCGTAGGTGACAAGCGCAAAGCCCACCGGTGTGCCGTCCTGCTCAGCCAGCAGAAAATCCGCGTCCTGCGCCTTGACGGCGCTGCTGATCTCCGCTTCTTCCCGCGGGGCCTCGCAGAAAAACTCCGGCTGCAGATCCACCATGGCGGCGTCCAGCTCGCGGTACAGCGCAATGATGGCGGGGATATCCCCCTCCCCCGCCGGGCGTATCACGGTCTTTTGCATTCTTGTCTCCCCCTTTGCCATAACCAAAAACCGGCGGACGCAGTTGTCCGCCGGTGCAAATTACTTGATTTCCTGAATGGTGTAGTTGAAGCCGTACTCTTCCTGCAGCTTCTTCACAGCAGGCTCGCAGTCCTCAATAAAGGTCGCGGAGTAAACGCTCTGGCCGTTGTGGGCCTTCTTGTACTCCTCCACGATCTCGTTCAGCTTGTTCCAGCCCTCGTTAGCCTTGGCCTGATCCATATCCTGCGGGAAATCAATGATAAATTCGCGATGTTTAGGGATACGTGCTTTCATGGTAAGTCACTCCTGAATTTTTTATTCAATATACATCTGTATATTACAGCATTTTACACGCCAAAGCAAGCCTTGGCGTTTTGGGCGGTCTGGTCCAGCACAGCCTGGGCGTCCATGTCCCAGATCGTACCGATGTACGCCGCCACGTGGGCAATGTTGCGGCTGTCGTTGCGGGTGCCGCGCACCGGCTCGGGGGCCATGTAGGGGCAGTCGGTTTCCAGCAGCGCCCGCTCGTGCGGGATGGCGGCCAGCACCTTGGCCGCGCGCTTGGCCCCTTTGTAGGTCACAGCGCCGCCAAAGCCCAGGTACATACCCTGTTCCACCAGCCAGGCCGCGTCGTCGGCGCTGCCGCTGTAACAGTGCAGTGCGCCGCGCGGCTTATATTTGCGCAGCAGCTCGTACATTTCGGCGTGGGCCTCGCGGTCGTGGACCGACACCGGCAAATCCAGCTCTTTCGCAAGTTGTAATTGTGCCTCAAACAGGTCGTACTGCTCCTGCCGGGGCACCGGCCAGTGGTGGTCGAGGCCGATTTCCCCCACCGCTGCGACCGACTTATCTTCAAACAGCGGGCGCATGGCGGCCAGCTCGGCACGCCAATCGCCGTGATAAACGGCCACCGTGGCGGCGTCCTCCTCGATCAGACTCTCCGGGTGGATGCCGATGGCTGCGTGGAAGTACGGTGCACTGTGCGCCAGTTCCAGCACGCGGACGGCATCGCCGGAGTGGGTGGCACATTCCAGCACGCCCACCACGCCGCCCGCAGGCAGAGCAGTCAACAGTGCGGCGCGGTCAGCGTCAAACTGACGCGAGGAATAGTGCGCGTGGGTGTCAAAAATGTTCGTCATGCCTTGGCCTCCTGCGGGGCGCGGTTGACCAGATAAATGCCGATGCAGACCAGCAGCAGCGCGGCGAGGTAGTTCCACTCAAACAGCGGCTCGCCGTTCAGCAGCGCCGACAGCAGCACATTCATGACCGGAATGATCAGACCGAACACCGCAATGCGGGAGACCGGGTTGTTTTTCATCAGCAGCGCCCAGATCACATACCCCGCACCGGAGATAAACGCCAAAAACAGCAGCACTGGGATACCTGCGGCGCTCTCGGGGTGGAGGCCGCCGCCCATGGCAAAGCCCATCACAGCCAGCGCCAGACCACCAACACCGAGGTTCAGCACACAGACCGAAAAGCTGTCTGCATGCTGGGTCACGGCCTTGTTCCACGGCCCGGCCAATGCAAAGATTGCGGAGGCAATCAGCATGAACGCCATCCCCTTTGCGCTGCCGCTGCCGTGGTTGCCCAGCGTGGCAATCAAAACACCGCCAAAGCCAAGCGCACAGCCCAGCGCCTTGCGCGGGGTCATCCGGTCGGCCTTGCCGTACAAAAAGTGCGCCAGGATCACACCCATAAAGCTCTGGGTGCTGTTCAAAATACCTCCCATCGCGCCGGTCAGCAGCGCCACGGCGGAGTAGTAGAAGAAATACTGTGCAGCGGTCTGCCACAGGCCCAGCCCGCAGGCCGAAGCCAGCGTTTTGCCCCGGGGCATCGGCAGCGGGCGGCGGTTCAGCGCCAGACCGGCCAGCCAGACCAGCGCCGCGCCTATCATAAAACGGACACCCGCGAAGCACAAAATCGACGCCGTATCGGCGGAATCAATCGCAAACAGGCGGTAGCCCAGCTTGATGAAGGGGAATGCCGACCCCCACAGCACATTGCAGACAACGGCCATCAAAACGGCCGCCGCCGGGATGGAGAAAAATTGGTCTAACTTAGATTTTTGCATAGCGCTGCCTTAGTGGATGCGCGCGCCGGCGGGGGTGCTGTCCGGGAAGAACGCGATGGCGCAGCCGCCGTCCACATCGGTGTCCGCGGCAAAGATCATACCCTCGCTGACATACTTGCCCTTCATCATCGGGCGGGGGGCCAGGTTGGCGACGATGCCGATTTTCTTGCCGAGTAGATCCTCGGGTGCAAACCACTTGGCAATGCCGGACAGGATGCAGCGCTCGCGCTCGCCGTCGAACACGGTCAGGTGCAGGAGCTTTTTGCTCTCCTTCATGCGCTCGCAGGCGCGGACCTCGGCCACGCGCAGTTCGACCTTGCAGAAATCGTCGAAGCTGATTTTTTCCTCATGCTCACCGATAAGCTCCGCAGAAGCAGCGGCAGCCTCCTCTTTCTTCGGCTCCTCGGCAGGTGCGTTGGCAGCCTGGGCGGCGGCCTTCTGGACAGCCTCCAGGGCCTCCAGCTCAGCCAGCTCCTTTGCGGCGTCGATGCGGGGGAAGATGTTCTCGCCCTTGTGCAGCGTTGCGTTGGCGGGCAGCGTGCCGAAGCTGGCGGCGCTGTCCCAGGTCTTGCCGTCAGCGGCCACGTTCAGCTGGGCAAAAATCTTCTCGCAGGTGGTGGGCATAAACGGCTGCAGCAGCACGGTGCAGATGCGCAGCGTTTCGGCCAGATTGTACAGCACGCGGGCCAGGCGGGGCTTGGATTCCTCGCTCTTGGCCAGCACCCACGGCGCGGTGGCGTCGATATACTTGTTTGCGTTGTCGATGACCTCGAACACATCAGCCAGCGCATTCTGGAAGGCATAGGCCTCCATGTCGGCCTCATAGCGGGTGCGCAGGGCGGTGGCCTTCTCGATCAGGGCAGCATCCTCGGGGCCTTCGGCCTGCTCGGCAGGCAGCTCGCCGCCAAAGTACTTGTCGGCCATGGCGGTGGTGCGGCTCAACAGGTTGCCGAGGTCATTGGCCAGATCCATGTTGATGCGGTTGATGAGCAGTTCGTTGGAGAAGTTGCCGTCCGAACCGAACGGGAAGTCGCGCAGCAGGAAGTAGCGCAGCGCGTCGGCGCTGTAACGCTCGGCCAGCAGGTAGGGGTCAACCACATTGCCCTTGGACTTGGACATCTTACCGCCGTCCAGCAGCAGCCAGCCATGGCCGTAGACATGCTTGGGCAGGGGCATATCCATGCTCATCAGCATGGCGGGCCAGATGATGGAGTGGAAGCGGACGATTTCCTTGCCGATAAAATGCACGTCAGCAGGCCAGAAGGTCTCGTAATCACTGTCGGGGTACTTGTCATTCATGAAGCCCAGCGCCGTGGTGTAGTTGAACAGCGCGTCGATCCAGACGTAGACGACATGCTTGGGGTCGAAATCGACCGGGATGCCCCACTTGAAACTGGTGCGGGAAACGCACAGATCCTCAAGGCCCGGGTCGATGAAGTTGTGTACCATCTCGTTGACGCGGGAGCGCGGCAGCAGGAAGTCGGTGTTGACCAGCAGGTCGCGCACGCGGTCTGCATACTTGGACAGACGGAAGAAGTAAGCCTCCTCCTCGGCATCGACAACGGGGCGGCCGCAGTCGGGGCAGCAGCCGTTGACGAGCTGGCTCTCGGTCCAGAAGCTCTCGCAGGGGGTGCAGTACTTGCCGACGTACTTACCCTTATAAATGTCGCCCTTCTCGTACATCTTCTTGAAAATTTTCTGGATGGCGGCAACGTGGTAGTCGTCGGTGGTGCGGATGAACCGGTCATAGCTGATGTTCATGAGCTTCCACAGATCCTTGACGCCCTTGGGGCCTTCGACGATGTTGTCGACGAACTGCTGCGGGGTGACGCCTGCTTCTTTGGCTTTCAGCTCAATCTTCTGGCCGTGCTCATCGGTGCCGGTCAGGAACTTGACGTTATAGCCCTGCAAGCGCTTATAGCGTGCCATAGCGTCGGTGGCAACGGTGCAGTAGGTGTGGCCGATATGCAGCTTATCGCTGGGGTAATAGATCGGCGTAGTGATGTAAAATTTTTTCTGATCCATTTGTGATTTCTCTCCTTATATACACAAACCGTTTTGGTGTGTTTTTTGCGCTTATGCTGGATTTTATATTCTGGGCATTCGGGCGAAGCCCGCAAAAGCCTGCCCTTACAAGGGCGATGGCCGAGCCGCGATGGCGAAAGGGCTTTGCCCGTTCACTGCAGCCACACGCGCCCGGGCGGTTTCGCCGCTTCGTAGGGCGGCCAGTCCTCTGGCCGCCTCCTCGCGCCTTTAGAACCCCACCGGTTCCACTCCGCACGCTTCCAGCGCGTGGCGGCACAGCACCTCGGTGCTGTCAATAAAAAACTTGCCCAAGTGCTCGTCCCGCTTGACCAGGCTCAACTCGGTGCAGCCCAGAACCGCCATATCGCAGCCCTGCTTTTTCAGGTCGTGCACCGCCGCGCCGAACTTTGCCATATCGGCACGCTTGCCCTGCTTGATGTCGTCGTAAATCACCGACATGACTTCCTGCTGGTGTTCCTCCGACGGTACCGCCCAGTCGATGTCCTGCGCCTGGCAGGCCAGCTGGTAGGTCTCCGCCGCCAGCGTACCGTCCGTCGCCAGGATGCCCAGCTTCGTGCAGCCCGCCGCCTTGGCATCTGCCACGGTCAGCCGGGGCATATTCAGCACCGGTACCGGCAGCGCCTTAGCCAGGCGGTCGTAAAAATAATGCGCTGTGTTGCAGGGTATCGCCAGCACCGTGGCACCGTAGTGTACCAGGCTGAAACCGTCCTGCTCCATCACGGCAAAGGGGTCATCCTTGCTTTTGCCCATGATGAACGCCGTGCGGTCGGGCGTCGATGCCCGCGACGAAATAACAATGTCGATGTGGTCCTGATCGCAGCTGGCCGGGGTGTGGTCGATCAGCATTTGGTACAGGTAACAGCTGGCCGCAGGCCCCAGCCCGCCCAGTATGCCCAGCACCTGTTTTTGTGGTTTGGTCTGCGCCGTGGCACACCCCTCCTTATAATAACACTTATAGTATATTATAAGGCCTGCAGCGAAATTATGCAAGGGTGTATTGCCCCTGCGCTGCAAAAAGAATCTTGTGATAGTATATTGCATTTTCTGACAAAATATGTTATCCTAACACCAGAAAATGTAGCTTGTTCCGGCAGTGCTGCGGCAGGGAAATTGCGGCTAGTTTCCTTGCGGCGGCAACCGGTTCAAAATAAATTATCGGAGGAATTTTTATGCAGCCCATTACCTACATGACTTCTCTCTTCACGTTCTACCTCAAGGGTGAAATCAAGAGCGAGCAGAACTTTATCAGCTTTAAAGTTCCCAACACGATTCTCGGTCTGATTCCTCTGGGTGCCCAAACTGAGAAGTTCACCATCAGCCAGATTGCTTCCACCGCTACCAACACCCGCCTGAGCCTGAAGTATCTGCTTCTCGGCATTCTTCTGGTGCTATGGGGATTTTCGGGACTGACCGAATCTTTCCTGCTGGGTTTGATTCTGCTGCTGCTTGGCATCAACAACATTGTCAACGCCTTCATCATCAACCTGGTCGTCACCACCACGGCTGGTCAGTAGAAGATCATCAGCTTCCTGATTTTCGACAAGCAGAAGGCCAACCAGGCCGCTGAGCAGATCAACGCCATGATTGCTGGCCGTTTGGACGACACCAACACCCGCCAGCAGACGGATCGCGTCATCGACGCCAACGCCCAACAGACCGACCGCATCATCGATGCCATCAACAGCAGCAAGTAAATCCATCGTATCATCCCGCCCATGGCCCCGCGCCATGGGCGTTTTTCTATTTGTAGGGGAGGGATTCATCCCTCCCGGCAGCTTCGCCTCTACCAGCACTTAAACTTTTCGCATCCCGGCCCTCCACTGTATCTCTATCGCCCCCTTCCCTTTCACACCGTAGGGGCGGATTCCATATCCGCCCGCGCACCTTCGCCTTTACGCCCTACTAACCCCCGCGTTGCTTTACTCTACTCCCTCTACGTTCGCGTCGTGCGTGGAATCCTCCCCCGCCCTAAAAACAGCCCGCAGGGCTGTTTTTGCCCCGCGGTACGCGGACGCGGGGCCCGGGCTTTTCGATTTCCGCACTCATCTACTCCTTAACATATATAATAAAAAGAAAAAAGCTCAACCTCTTGCGAAGTTGAGCTTCCTGGTGACCCGTGCGTCCATCTCCCGCGGACTAAAAAACAATCCGCAGGATTGTTTTTTGCCGCCTGCGGGCGGCCGTCCTGTTCGATTCCTCGCACGGAAGCACCAAAAAAACTCCCCAGCCTAAGCTGGGGAGCATTTTTTGGTGACCCGTGCGGGAATCGAACCCACGTTAACGGCGTGAGAGGCCGCTGTCTTAACCGCTTGACCAACGGGCCACAAAAACCAAGAGTTGTGGCTCTTGGTCAGCTTCTGGTGCACCATCAGGGACTCGAACCCGGGACACCCTGATTAAGAGTCAGGTGCTCTACCAACTGAGCTAATGGTGCATCTCTGTGTTCTTTCAAACACCCTGAAAACTGAATAAAGGAAAGAAGATTAAGAAGAAAGATTAGTTAAATTCATATTGGAATGACCAATCGGGTTAAAGTATATACTACACAGCTGACCAAAGAAATCTTGTGGTCAAGCCCTCGACCTATTAGTACTGCCAAGCTGAATGCCTCACGGCACTTACACACGCAGCCTATCAACCTCGTAGTCTTCAAGGGGTCTTACTCGTTATACGATGGGATATCTAATCTTGGAGTCGGCTTCACGCTTAGATGCTTTCAGCGTTTATC
>OLOS01001581.1_pt1 | contig 18008 bp, 14 predicted proteins | sample 1672631 | NCBI WGS metagenome assembly OLOS01 (sample SAMEA3136707, study PRJEB25190) | human gut metagenome | biome: human gut; feature: human-associated habitat; material: faeces | place: Austria | collected 2013 | reverse complement strand
CGAGTCGAGCGGCTCTTGCGCGATGGAAGGGTGGATGCTTGCCGCTTCGACGGTTTTCATAATAAGGGTGGGGCGTGTTGAAAATCCCATAAGGGCACCTGATAAAAGGCTGAATAATTCTGAACAAAACCTTAAAATGGAGAGGAGCGCTCGGGCGCTCTGCACCCTCATGATAGGATTTCGCCCATGGATATGAACCAAGCGAACATATTAGTATGCGATGATGAAGTTGAGGTCGCCGACCTTCTCAAGCATGTGCTCGAACGTGAGGGTTTTGCCGTCACGTGCTGCCATTCGGGCGATGCGGCCCTCACATTGCTTAATGCTCAGGTATTTGACCTGGCTATACTCGATATTATGATGCCCGGAATCGATGGCTTCGAAGTCTGCCGTCAAATTCGCGGCGGTGCGGCCGGCTCAAATACCGACATGCCCATTGTGTTTCTCTCGGCTAAAACCGAGGAATTCGATAAGGTGCTTGGCTTCACCTTGGGCGCTGATGATTATGTGACAAAGCCATTCAAGGCTCGCGAACTCGTGGCCCGTCTTAAAGCGCGCCTTCGTGGTCGCAGCGCGGCTCCCGCTCCCAGCGACGTGCTCTCGGTGAGCGGCATCGAGCTCGACGAAACAAACCATACGGTGGCCTTGCACGGCTGTGAGCTTTCTCTTACGCCGAAGGAATTCGATTGCCTGGCCGAGCTTTTGCGCGCAGGTGGGGCTCCTGTTTCGTCAAAGGCGCTGTTCGAAAACGTATGGGATGAGGAATACACGTCTTCGTCTCACAATGCGGTCATGGTTTATATTCGTCGCTTGCGTAAAAAGCTCGCCGAGGTCGATTCTTCTGAAGAACTCATCGAGACCGTATGGGGTGTTGGCTATCGCATTCCCGAAAAACGCCGTGGTTAGCCCATGAAGCGTGATTCAGAAAACAAGACCCATGCCGACAAGGCCGAACATGCGCGAGCCGTGCGCAAGAGGCACGAGTCGCCTAAAATGCATGTGACCGAACAAACGCGCATTCTCGTGAAGCGCATCGTTCGTAATACTTTCGCGGCCACGGTGGTGTATGCGGTTGTTTTCTTCTCGATCGCTATGGCGGTTAATATTATCGTTCTGCCTCAAGTGGGCGAGGCAGTAGCTAAGGTAACCTCTCCGTGGCAGTACGTGTCGGCCGATGTGGCGGGCGTGCAAAACGACGAGTGGTTCATACAGAAAGAAAACGAGCTTAAAGCCGACGTGGTGCGCAAATACTTGCACGAGCTCATCGACACCGCGGTTCCCGATGCGGGTTGGGGTTTGGCGCAGAGTGCGGCGAACGCCAAGAACGTGCAAACGGAAGGCGCCAATCCTGAAACTGTGTACACCATCTCGTCGCAACCAGCCGATGCCGGAGAATACGCGGCGTCCGCCTCTCAGGGCTTGGTTCAGGGTGATAGCCTGTCGTTTGTGGGCGCGCCCTCTGCATCCCAGGCGGCCAAGCAGGTTGTTATTTCCGCCGTTGATTCGCGCAACTTAGGCCAGGCCGCCAACGTCTACGACGCGTTGTGGTCGGCTACGAAAGATTGGGACAATAAGCCCGAGCAGGTCGATTCGCTCTATGACGAAGCAGCAGCTGCGCTCGATTCCGACTTTTCCCAGGTGGTTGTGCGGTATGCCTACGATGCGGGTTCGGGCATCGAGACGGTGACATATGCGGGCGGTCAGCAAATGCAGCGCGATTTGTCGTCGTACAACAACATTCGCGCCCTGAAATATCCCGTGGCAATCACGCTGTTTTTGTCGGGCATCCTCGTGATTATGGCGTTTGCCATTCGCAAGAGCCTGCGCTATTTCGACGACCTGTTCGTTTCGCTGCGCGCGGTGCTCGTTGACAAAGGCGCGTCGCTCAAGCTTCCGAGCGAGCTTTCTCTTGCCGAGGAATCGATTAACGACATCAAGCGCAAAAACGACGCTGAGCAGCGCGCCGCCGTTGCCGCCGAGCGTCGCAAGAACGAGCTCGTGGCCTATTTGGCGCACGATACCAAAACGCCGCTCACTTCCATCACGGGGTATCTCACGTTGCTCGAGGAGGCGCCCGATATGCCCGTTGAGCAGCGTCAGCGATATGCTCACGTGGCGCTGTCGAAAGCGTACAGGCTCGATGCCATGCTCGACGAGTTTTTCGAGATAACCCGCTACAACCTAGGCGCCATCTCCATTGAGCGCGAGCGCTTCGACTTGGCGTTGTTCTGCTATCAGGTTGCGGAAGATTTCTATCCTGAAGCGGAAGCGCGCGGAATCGATTTGAAGGTGAACGCCACCGAGGGCGATACGGTATTTGCCGATGCCACGAAAATGGCGCGCGTGCTTTCGAATGTGATTAAAAATGCGGTGGCGTATGCCGACCCCGATTCGACCATTTCGATTGACGCTCACGCCAAGCCCGATGGGGCGTTCAAGATCGAAGTCACGAACCAGGGACGCGAAATCAGCCCCGAGCATCTCAAACGCATTTTCGAAAAGTTCTATCGCGAAGACGACGCGCGCGCCACGCGCCAGGGCGGGGCGGGCCTCGGCTTGGCGATTGCGCGAGAGATCGTCGCGGCCCATAACGGCACCATCGATGCAACGAGCGAAAATGGCGTGACTCGCTTTGTAATCGATATTCCTGCGTCGAAGTAGGGAATCTCCTTCGTGGGGCTTTTGTAAACGCATGGGCAACGGTGCGAAGAATCCGCGAAAGACGTTGACTCTCCCATTATGGGATAGTTTAGGGTATCTCCTGCACAAAGATGAAGGTGCGCGGGGCGCGCCATAAAGGGAGTAACGAACATGTCTGAACAGCAGCTCGAAGTGAAGGAATTCGATCATCCACCCTTGCCGAAAAACTGGCTGAGGACGGTTGTCATTATTTGGCTCGGCCAGGCGGCGAGCATTCTTACCGCATATTCCTCTATTTATGCAGGCGTGTGGTTTGTGACCGAAACGACCGATTCGGCGCTCATGCTGGCCCTCGCTTCGCTGTGCTCCATGCTGCCGCAGGGCTTGCTCGCCCCGCTCGGCGGCGTGGTGGCCGACCGCTTCAATCGCAAGTACGTGCTCATTGCCGCCGATGCCTTCGTGGGAACCATGGCATTGATCATGGGCATGATTATTGCCATGGGCCATGTGTCGGTGCCGCTCGTGCTTATCATGGGCGCGCTGCGCAGCGTGGGCCAGGCGTTCCATATGCCCGCTATGGAATCCACGATGCCGCTGCTCGTGCCGAAAAAGCACGTGGTGCGCGTGAATACCATGAATCAGAGCCTGTGGTCTATGGCGCTTGTGGTCGGCCCGGTTCTCGGCATTTTCTTGTATACCGTGGTGGGCTTCCAGATGGTCCTGTTCCTGAATGCTGCCGGCTGCGCCGTTGCGTGCTTGGCTCTCGCGCTTGCGAAGATCCCCGATTTCCACGACGATTCCGACGAGGCGCGCCATCCCATCGCAAGCTTGAAGGCAGGTTTTGCGACGCTGAGCGCTGATAGGGGCCTGCTCATTTTGTGCGGCATCGTCATGGCGATTATGGCCATGTATACGGGCATCAATTCGCTTTTCCCGCTTATGACGTACGACCACTTCCACGGCGACGGCTATGCGGCCTCGCTCATCGAGGGCATATATGGCGCGTTCTCGCTTGTCGGCATCGCCATCCTGTTTATATGGGGCGGCGGCAAGCGCTTGTTGCGCGTGGTGGCGTTCTCGGGCACGTTCTCGGGCATCATCCTTATTGCTACGGGTCTTCTTTCGCCGAGTATGTTCTTCTGGTTCGCGGTGCTCACGGCAATCTCGGGCGTTGTTGAATCGATGTACAACGGCCCGCTTCTCGCCGTGGTGCAAAAGCGCGTTCCGCCCGAAAAGCTCGGTCGCGTTATGGGCCTGTTCAGCACGGTGACGGCGCTTTCTTCGCCTATCGGCTTGGGCCTCGCGGGCACCTGCGCAGAATTTACTGGTGTTGCCATGTGGTTCGTGATTTCGGGCGTGGTGGTTACGGCAGGCGGTTTGGCGATTGGTCTTTTGCCGTCGCTTCGCAAACTCGACCGCGAAGTCGCCGCCACTTTTGATGAGATCGATGTAAGAAAAACGAACCCGACGGTTGAAAATGCCGCCGAATAAGCGAAAATCCTCCTGATGAATTAATCGATGCGGCGTGTCTTCGCAGGCGCGTCGCATCGTTGTGTGAAAAGGGGCGTCTGTGGTCATTCTGGGTGCGTTGGTGAACGGCATTGCCACGGTTATCGGCGGCGTGCTTGGCTTGGTGTTCAAGCGTCGTGTATCGCAGAAGCTCGGTGATTTCCTTATGCAGGGCTTAGGCCTGTGCGTGATGCTCGTGGGCGTGCAGGGCATGGTGAAAGGGCAAAGCATCACCATTACCGTGCTCTCTATCGTTGTTGGCGGCATTCTGGGCTATTGGATCGACATTGATGCGGCGATTCACCGTTTTGGCGATTGGATTCAGCGCAAGCTCGATGCCGCATTCAAAGGGTCGACGGCGCTCGGCAACTTTTCCGACGGCTTTGTTGCCGCCACGCTGTTCATCTGCATTGGGGCCATGGCGATTCTTGGGTCGCTGCAAAGCGGCCTGCAGCTCGACCACTCCACGCTGTATGCCAAGGCCCTTATCGACATGGTCGTGGTTATGGTGATGGCTACGACGTTGGGCGTTGGCGTGCCGTTTTCGGGCGTGTGCGTGTTCGTGTATGAGGCCGCGTTGAGCTTGGCCGCCAGCGCGCTTGCGCCTCTTCTTACCGATGCCGTTATTGCCGAAATGGTGTGCGCGGGCAGCTTGTTGCTGCTCGCCATTGGCATGAATATGCTGAAAATCACCGATATCAAGGTGGCGAATTTTCTGCCCGCTGCGTTTCTTCCCATTGCATTGTGTGCGATTCCTGGCCTGATATAGCCGAAGCGGTTCGCGCCCTTACGTGCGGCCGAAGCGCTCTTGAATTCGATTCGCCCTTGGCTCTTTTGCGGAGCCTATACATTTGACGCCGAGCCATCTTAAAGACGGCTCGGCGTTTTCTTTAGAAGCCGCTATTCCGTTTCATTTCGTCGGCTTGCGATTTCGTCATGCCCGTCTCGAATACTTCGCCGCTCTTTTTGCCCGTGAGCACGAGCAGCCCATTCGCGTCATCTTGCAGTTGCGCGCCGCATTTCGTACAGAACATCGGCTACCCCTCGTCTTTCGGTGCAATCTTCATTGAGCCTATCATATCGAAATCGCAACAACGAAATAGAGATGCTAACCGAGTAAAAATCGATGCTTTCGTCGAGAGCCCGTTCTCTTTTTAGGCGCGATTCATGACCTGATGCGGGCCATAGTCGGGCCTTCGCGCGCAGGTTTTTCTTCGGCGGAAGCTAATCGGTGTATCGCTCGATGTAGTCCAGAAGCGCCTGGCGGGAATGCAGGTCGGTTTTCGAATAAATACGCTTCACGTGCGTGTGTGCCGTGCCGGGTGCGATGCAGAGCTCTTCGGCGATTTTTGCTTGCGTAAGGCCCATGGCATAGAGCGTGAGCACTTCGGTTTCGCGGTCGGAAAGCATGAATTGCTTCTGCATTTCCTGAGCGCTCGCACGTACGATTGCCTTGCGCATTTCGGTGCCGGGGGCAGCTTCGTCCTTGATGCCGAGCAGCCTCTGCACGCTTATCGCGGTCGCCTTTGTTGCGGCGGTTTCGTCTCGTTCGAGCATAAGGAATTGAAGGAAGATGAACTGAGCGGAAATAAGCAGCAATCCGCCGCACAGCGCCGTTGGCAGCGAAGTTGAGGGGAACTGGGCGTAAAGTGTGATGCTCGTCACGCGCACGAGCGAGCGCGGAAAAATGAAAACGCCCCAGCCGGCGATTGCGTAGTAGTACGCGTCGCGGTGTCCATAGCTGGAAAACGCGATGATCAGATAGAGAATGAAGCCAGTCATGGTGACGTTCATGGCATTGCCGAATACGGCTCCAATATCGAGTCGCTCGGGAAAGAGCGCGAACAGCAAAAGGGCGATGGATCCCAAGCCTTGCATAACGACCCAGGTGCCAATGGTCATGGCGTTCTTTTTGCCTTTGATGGTGCCCCAGAGCAGGCTAATGAATACGCCGTCGATGAGAAGGGCATACAGCAGCCGCGTGACGTGTGTGAATGGGATGGCGTCGCCGTCGGGAAAACCCTTTAAAAAGCCTATGGCGATGGACATAAGGAACGATCCTGCGGCAATAATGCTGAGGAATCGCACGCTGTCGGCGTTCTTTTGAGCGAAATGGAAATAGCCGCGCGAGGTTGATTTGATATCAATTTCTGCGGGCAGCGGTTTGCGCCTTGCGGCGGCGATGGCGGCGTATTGCGCGAGTACTGCCATTGCAAAGATGAGGCAGTGAACCATGCGTGGAATGAACGAGAACACGTACAGAATCGTCTCGCTGGCGATCATGGCGCCGAGTACGATGATGATGGCCGTCGTGCATGATGCGCCGCGGCAACGGCGCAGCCAATAGAACATGCAAATCCATGCTGATGCGGTTACGAGGGTCGACGCTGCCATGCGTGCCACGGTGAAGCCTGGTGCATGCGCTTCGATGAGCGCGACTGCGGCGATTCCTATTGCTTCGAGCGCGATGCAAAGGTTTGTGCTGTGGAAGATGGCGCGCTTGGGGATAGTTTTGTCGGTGAGGCCGAGCACGACCATGAGTATGAGCAACGGAACAAGCGAGATGAACGACGCCCCGTCGGTATAAATGCCCGCATCGGTCCCCATGTAGCTGCCGTATGCGCCCACAATCATGCCGGTTCGTGCCAGCATGAGCCCCATTGAGGTTGGCAGGAGTGCCAAAAGCAGCTCCTTCGTAATCTCCGTGCCGGCAATTCCTCTCTGTTGCTCGGCGGCGTTTGTCTCTTCGCCCTGATTCACGATACCCCCTTCTATCCCCTGTGCATCATGCGCGGTGCCCCCTTGCGCGTAACGGGGATTCAAACGAGGCAATTATAGCCCGAGCCTTGTACCCTATAAATGCCCTTAAAGAGGGTATAGGGGCATTTTACGTCTAGGCAATATTGGTTTCGTTGAATTGTGCTTCATTTTGATGAAGCGAAAGCACGTACGTGAGGGGGATCGCTCATGACTGATGCAAACGAGACGGCTTGGACGGCTGAAGGAGGAAAAGCTATACCGAATGCTGTCAACGAAGGCAGTGAGGGCGCAGGCTCGCATCCGGGCGATGGCGTTGTCGAAGAGGCGAGCGAGCTTCAGGAGGCTTCATCGGCGGATCGCACGCCTGAAGAAGAATTCTTGGCTCAGATGCTCGCTGCTACAGGGGCGACAAATCTGGAAGAAGCGGGACTTTACGACCCTGCCGAGGTCGCTGCGGAAGAGGAGCGCATCGAGGAAGAGATGTCTCCCGAAGAGCGCCAGGCCAAAGCCGAGCATGATGCTCTTGCCGCTGCGTTCAGCATGATTCGCGAGCGTTCGAACGAAGGCAAGCTCACGACACCCGGTACGTGGGCCGCGGCGGGCATCGTGCCCGATCATTTGATTCCTGTTGATTTTTCCGACTTGGCATTCGACGAAATTATTGCCGCACAGGCTGCGTCGGCTGCGGCCAAGAAGGTCGCCGAGGAGGCTGCGCAGGCTGCCGTAGCGGATGCGGATGCGGTAAGTGCCGATTCCAGCGTCGAAGACGTTGCGGTATCTGGCTCTAAAGCGGATGAAACCGCTGATGAGAATGCTCCGTCTGCTGACGAGGGCGATTCCCTCGATTCTGAAATTGAGACCCCCGAATGGAAGCTTGATGACATCAAGGTGCTCGAGGGAAAGCAGACGTATCTGTACTCGAGCGACTACATGACCGACACATATGCGCACTGGGCGTTTCTTGCTGAAGAGGGCGATGACGCTTTGACGCTTGTCGATAACGCGCGTGAAGAATCGCGCCTGTATCCGCGCCCCATGCTCGCGGCATCGCTTTCGAGCAAGCCATATTATTGGAATGCCGAGCAAATCGAGCAAGCTTGGCAAGCCGTGCAGGAGTCGGGCTCGTACCCTGACATCAAAACATGCGAGGCGAGCAACGGCGAGCGATATTTCTATTCGACCGATTACTTGTCCGATGCCCAGGCGAAAGCTTTGGCGGAGTGGTATTCGGTCGAACGATACATGAACGTGTAGGTGAAGTGCGTTTTCAATCAAACGTGAATTGGCTTTAACGCGCAAACGAGGCGCGTGGGAGATATGAAACGAACGGCGCCCACGGCGCCGAAGAGGGGGAACAATGAAACCGGAAGATATGCTTGGTGGAGCGCCTGTTGGCAAACCTTATATTCGTACGAGGGACGTGTTCCAGACTGACAACGATAATGGCGTTGAGGGCTATTCCGATGAGGCCCTGGCGCTTGTGGCCGATACCGAGAAAACTGGTGTGCCCGAGGGCGTGAATGCCGTTGGCATGGCGGGTTCGGCCAAACACGGTACCATTGCCGTACAGTTGTTTGCGCGCGTGAATCCCGAGACGCATGTCATTGAACAGGCGGGCTATCGCGCACATGGCTGTTTGGCCATGATTGCCTCCGCGTGCGCAGCGGTGTATTGGATGGAGGGCAAAACGGTGGAAGAAGCCGCCGCCATCTCTGCCGACCTTTTGGCAGAAGCGCGCGGCGTTGTTCCTCGCGACAAGTCGTATACGGCTCGCTATGCGGCGTGCGCCGTTCGTGGAGTATGCGGCGACTTCTTTATTCGCCAGGGCGTCACGTTTGAGGATATGCTCGCTCGGCCGCATGCCTGCGACGACGCATCGCTCGATTGCGTGTTGTGCGAGAACTGCTCGCTGCGAAACTCCATGGTCGATTTGGAGGTCGCATCGCGTCTTCGCGCGGCAAAAGAGGCGTAACCATCATGGGAACGCAGGTGAAAATAACAAAAACCGAAAAACGGCGCGTGTATTTGGACAACGCCGCTACTACGTGCGTGTCCGATACGGCTTTTGAGGCCATGAAGCCGTTTTTACGCGGTTCGTTCGGCAATCCCTCTGCGCTTTATGCGGAGGCTCGCGAGGCTCGCGCTGCGGTTGAGCGGGCTCGCGAGGAAATCGCATCGCTCATTGGCGCCGCGCCGCATGAAGTCTATTTCACGTCGTGCGGTACTGAATCGGATAATTGGGCCATTAAGGGAAGCATGCGTGCGCAAGCGAAAGCGAAGGGCCGCAAAGGCCGTTTCGTGACTTCGGCGTTCGAGCATCCTGCTGTGCTGAACAGCGCGCGGGCGCTTGCTGGCGAGGGATTCGATGTCGCGTATGCGAACGTGACCGATGGCGGTATGGTCGACGAGGCATCGTTTGCTCAGGCGCTTGGCAACGGGGCTGATTTGGCCTCGATTATGCTTGCCAACAACGAAGTAGGCACAATTCAGCCCATTGCCCGTCTGGGCGAAATCGCGCATGGCGCAGGCGCTCGGTTCCACTGTGATGCCGTGCAGGCGTTTGCTCACATTCCTGTGAACGTGGACGATTTGGGCGTGGACTACCTGAGTGTTTCAGGTCATAAATTCCATGCCCCTAAAGGCGTTGGTTTCTTGTATGTTCGCGAAGGCACACCTCTGGAGCCTTTCATGGATGGCGGTCATCAAGAAGGCGCGATGCGCGGCGGCACCGAAAACGTTGCCGGCATCGTTGCCATGGCGGCCGCAGCGCGTGAGGCCTGCGAGAATATGGCGAGCGATGCTGTGCGCATAGCGGCGCTTCGCGACGAATTGGAATGTCGCATTCTTGCCGAAATCGCCAACACCCGGGTAAACGGTGCGGCTCCGCGCGTGCCCGGCACGTTGAACGTATCGTTTATGGGCATCGATTCGGCTTCGCTTGTCGAGTTGCTTGACGAGCGGGGCGTGTGCGCGGCGGGCGGAAGCGCCTGCTCGAGCCATGAAGGCGAGCCCTCGCACGTGCTTGTTGCGATGGGGCTGCCGTCCGAACGTACCCAGAGCGCCCTTCGTTTCTCGCTCTCGAATGAAACGACTCAAGACGATATTGACTATACGGTTGACGTACTGAAGGCCTGCAGTGAGCAATTGCAACCCTTCGCGCTGCTCGATCTTTCGAGCTTCTAGCTTGTTGAATTTGCTTGTCGCTAGACGCACGAGCCGTCTAGATTGGCCGGGGTTCCGTCAGAGCGTTCGGCGTGGGTAGAAAGCCTGCGCCCGCGTGGATGCACCTGCGCCGCAGTTGATTTCTGGATAAGGCGCGAAAGGAGGCCGCGTCTGCGTAGTCTTGGGCCTGCGCGGCTTGGGAGCGCTCGCGCCTGCGATGATGTTGGTCGGTTTGCTGCCGCGATTGAGGTATCTGAAGGCGTTTGGTGCTCGTGGAAACTTTGCTGCGCCCAATTTAGAAAGAGCTCAGGTCTTTCTAAATTGGGCCGCGATGGTCCATTTCTTCAACAGGTAGTTCGGTGCAATTACGAATAGCCGCAGTTTTGACCACCCCCTGTTGAAGAATGGTCAAAATTGCGGCTATTTGTAATCAAGGCTCTGGTGTCCGAGTCCATAGCAAGGTGCCTGACATCCCTGCCTGTATGGTTGTCTGCATAAAAAAGGAAGCCCGCGCAATGGCGGGCTTCCAAAAGAAGGAGCGGGCGGTGAGGGGAGGTGGGCCGCCCGCAGGGTTATGCCTAGAGCAGACCCTTGGACTGAAGGTCTTCCTTCACGTCTGTCAGGTTGTAATTGTCGAGGCTGTCGGCGGTCGGTGCGCCGGTTTTCTCGTCCCAACCGAACTCCTTGTACACCATGGTAAGGGCGGTCTGGAAGTCTTCCTTTTCCATCTTATCGGTGCCAGCGGTGAAGGGCTTGATGTCAGGATCTTTCGTAAAAGGCCACTCGGTGTAGACATCATGCACGCCGCGGAAGTCGTTCGTGCCCATGCCGCGCATCGTGTTGGCGCGCTGCAGGGTCATGATAGCTGCGCCGCGCTTGTAGAGCTCCTCGGTGGTGATATCTTCGCCAGTTACTGCCTTCATGAACTTCGATTCGAGGTCGAGGTCGCCACGGTAGTCGCGAGTCTTCGACGGGCTCATGGTCATAGGCCACACCCAGTTGCACAGAGTGAGGGAGTCATGCAGCACGTCGGTGACAATGGACCACCAGCAGAACTTGGCCTTGTGCTCGTTCATGGGGGTGTAGTTCTTGTCCTCGTCGATGGCGTCTTCGCCGCCCCAGACTTCCTTCGCGATTTCGCGCTTCTTCTCGATGGGCAGGCCGCAGCCCTGGAAGTTAACGGCGGAGTGAATCATATCGTCGCGGTTGAACATCATGTTGTACACAGCGCCAACCTGGCCGAAGCACTCATGTGCATGGTGCACAGGCCAGCCGCGATAGTTGATCAGGCAGCTCGCGGTGGTGTCGAACCATTCCATGTCGTTCCAGCGCTTGCACCAAACGATAGGACCATGGCCCAGATAGCTCATTTCGTTATCGTTCTGAGCGATGTGGCGCAAAATCTTCACCATAATCGACGGGTCATCGTTCTTGAAAGCGTCCCAGTCGAACATATTGTATTCGTCCTCGGGCAGCACGCGCTTGAAGATGCCCTTGGCAACGCAGTGCGCGATGTCGCGGTAGAGCTGTGCGTAGTTGCACCACAGGCCCAAATCGTCCACGGTGGAGCCGATGGCCTGGTTCCAAATAACGCCAGACTCGCTGAAGTTCTTCACGCCGCCGGCGTTTTCGCCAAGAATGCCAATCATATACAGGTACGGGAAGTTCGGCACGCAGGTGTTGCCCGTGATTTCAAAGCCGCCATGCTCGGCGGAGCCGGGGATACGCATGTCGGAATAGCAGTGAATCGGGCAGCTGTGGCAGCCGTTCATCTTGATGGTGTACTTCTCGGCGTCGGGACCGTCGTCCTTGTAAGACTTCATGCAGCGATAGCCAACGGTGTTGAGCTCGCCAGGCTTCGGCTCGCCCGTCTCGATGGCGCCGCCTTCTGCCTGGGCCCAATACAGGCCTTTGCGCGCCGTCCAACGGCTGCCCTTGTCGTAGTATTCCGCCCATTCCTGCTGGGTAGAAGGCACGACGTGGTTGTTGTTGGAGCCCACGATGTCGGAAATCATGTAGTCGGAAAGTTCGGCGACGGCCTTCGGGTCGGCCACGTTCACGCTGCCGTTGCCTTCGATGACGATAGCCTTGCACTTCTTGGAGCCCAAAATGGAACCAAGGCCAGCGCCTGCGGAGTGGTTGCGCGAGTTAATGAGGCATGCGTAGGGAAGCAGATTTTCGCCAGCGGGGCCGATGGCTGCAACGCAGAACTTGTTGCCATCTTTGCGACAGATGGCCTCGGTGGTTGCGCGGGTTCCCATGCCCCAAACGAAGGAAGCATCTTCGATGGTGATCTTGTCGTCGAGAATCTTAATGTAGACGGGCTTGTCGGAAGCGCCTTCGATAATCAGGCCATCCCAGCCAGCAAGCTTAAGCTTGGCGCCGATCATGCCGCCGCAGTGGGAATCGACAACCAAATGATCGGTTGTGTAGGTGGACAGATGCGAGAAGGTGGTACGGCCAGCCAGCGGAACGCCCGAAGCGGTGAGCGGGCCGACGGCCATGACGACCTTGCTTTCGGGGCTGAACGGATCGGTGCCCGCGGGAACTTCGTCATACATAATTTTGTTGGCCATGCCCATGCCGCCCAGGAAATATTTGTACGGGTCGGTGGACTGGGTGGTGATTTCTCCCGTGGTCAGGTTCACTCGGGCGATCTTGCCCTGCCAACCATAGGAGACATTTTCAGTTGCCATGTCTTTCTCCAAGTCTTTGCTGTGACATTGAAGCGTGCGTGCGAGGACATGTGTGCGATTGACCCCCTTTTAGTGGTCGAATGCAGTGTGCCCCAAGCCGCGCCCTGTTTGTACCCTGTTGCAGGGTATTGTTCCTTTACCTGGCTTTTTATCCCCCTTCAGGGGACAGGGCATATGCGGTGGCATCCATTATGCAATTCGTGCGAAGCGTGCAAGGAATCGTGCGTCAATCGAAGAGAAGTGCAAAAAGGAGGAACTCTCGATGGACGAGAAGAAGGGGGAAGCGATCCTGCCTGAAGAGCCGCAGACCGAAACTGCAGCTGAGGAATCGCCCAAGGGCTTCACTCGCCGCCAGGTAGTCGCCGGAGGCATTGGCGTTGGTCTTGTTGGCCTTATCGCCGGTGGCGCATTGGCGAAATGGGGCGTCATCGAAGACACTATCGCGAGCGGTCGCATGGCCGTGAACGTTACACCGACTAAGCTTATTGTTACCGACCGTGCCCGTTGCTCGGGTTGCCAACGTTGCGAGATGATGTGCTCGCTGCGCAACGACGGTCGCGTATGCCAGACCACCGCGCGTGTGCGCGTGTGGCCGAACTATAACTTCGGCGAGGGTTCAAACGGCCCCGACGGAATCTATCGCAACTGCCAGTTCACTGTTGAGCATTGCAAACAGTGCAAAGATGCAGCCTGCATGAAGAACTGCCCGGTGCATGCCATTTATGCCGATCCCGAGACCGGTGCGCGTGTGGTCGATACCGATAAATGCATCGGCTGTGGATTGTGCCACGAGGCTTGTCCGTGGAACATGCCGCAAATCGACCCGGTTATTGGCAAATCCACGAAGTGCATCGCGTGCGGCCGTTGTGCCGTGCAGTGCCCCAACGGGGCTATCAAGTTCGTCGATTGGCAAGACATCGCCCAAGAGGCGATCGACAAGGGCATCGTTCGTACGTCGACCTTGTTCCCCGAGGCCTAACCTCGCGACCAATTTGACTTGCTTGAGAAAGGACACATCATGGATAGCATGATGACGAGGCGAGGATTCCTCGCCGCGGGTGCCAGCTGCGCGGCATTGGCCGCAATCGGCACCTCGACGGGTTGTTCTTCCTCGCAAACCGAGCCCTTAAGCTCAGATGCCTCGGTTACGTACACCAAAGCGACGCTGTGCGCTGGTTGTGCGAATAAATGCGGCATCGAAGCTTGGGTGCGCGGTGGAAAACTGTGGCGCTTTATGGGCGCCGAAGGCCATCCGCATTCTGGCGGATATATGTGCGGCCGTGGTCAGGGCCTGCCTTCGCTCACGACTTCCGAAGATCGCGTGACCGAGCCCATGAAAGCTGACGGCAAAGGTGGCTTTGCCAAGGTGAGCTGGGATGATGCTCTTGCTGACATCGCCAGCCACATTACGGGCGCGGGCAGCAAGGTAGCGCTGTTCCAAGATGGCCGCGCAACCGATGCGTGGTATGCGAAACGCTTCATGGCTTCTGTTGGTTCGCCGAACTACTATGACGATTCCGCGCTTACCAATGCCAATATCGATGCTGCGTATAAGGCCCTTTTGGGTACGACGCCGGTGTTCGACACCGCCAACGCCGAATACATCGTGCTGCTCGACGCGAGTGGCGACGAGACGGTGCGCCCGGTCGAGGTCAAGGAATTCCAGAAAGTTCGCGAAAACGGCGGCCATGTAATGGCCGTTGACCCGCGCAACGCTGGCGCCGATATGCTCGCCGACGAGTGGGTCGCTGTGCGTCCCGGCTATGAGCTGGCATTTTTGCTGGGCATCATGGGCGACATCGTCAAGAAGGGCGATTTCGATGCGAGCTTCGTCGAACAATATGGCGAAGGCTTCGAAGAATTCCACGCTGCGATGCTTCAGTATTCGCCCGAATGGGCTGCCGAGAAGTGCGGCGTGTCGCTTGACACGATTTATTCCGCGGAGCGAGGCCTCGTGAAAGCCGCCCCGCATTGCCATGTCGATGTTCGCCCGGGCGCGCTGCTTGGCTGCGGCTACGCGACGAGCCTTGAGACCGTACGCTGCGCCGTGCTGCTTAACGCCATGCTTGGTGCTGTGAACCAGACGGGCGGCATGTTCCTGGCGAAGGTTCCTTCTGTGGACGAGAGCGTTTTCGAGAGCGCGCCGTTCACGAAGGTTTCCGCTTCCGGCGACGGCATTGCCAAGGCTGGAGAACTTGGCAATGCGAGCTGCCAGGATGCATTGGACGCCGCTGCCAAGGGCGCTGCCGATGTGGCGCTGTTCGTTGAGTGCGACCCCGCGGCCGACTGGGCCGATTCCGCTAAGGTTGAAGAAGACCTGTCCGGCATTGGCTTCAAGGTCGTCATCGATTCGGTGCTTACCGAAACCGCGCAGAAGGCCGATTATGTGCTTCCCGCTGCGACTTACCTTGAGGTCGAGAGCGTTGTTGCTCCTGTCGCGGCCGAGTGGTCGGTTGCCGAAAAGCGCAACCAGGCTGTGGCTCCTGCGGGCGAGGCTCGCGCCGTCTACCAGATTTTCACTGATCTGGCGAAGGCGTGCGGCAAGGGCGACGATTTCGCCTTTGGGCTCGATGATGTCAACAATGCCTTCTGCAAGGCCTATGGCATTACGCTCGACGGCTTGAACGATACCGCGTGCTGCGCAATCCCCGGCGCTTCGGTGCTCGCGGGCGACGCTCCCGCCATTGGCACCGATTCGGGCAAGATTCCGTTTGCAAGCGACGCGTTCGAGAAGGCGGGCTTGGCTCGCACACCTCAGTACGCTGATCCTACGGTTGCCCCAACGATCATATGCCGCGTCTTATTACAGGCGCCCAGAGCATGCAGGCGCGCACCTATACTGCCGATGCCGACAAAATTGCGGCGCTCGCGAAAGATTCCGGTGCGGAGCGTGCATGGCTCAACCCGCAAACGGCGACCAACTTTGGTATCGCCGACGGCGATGAGGCTGAGCTCTCCACCTCTACGGGCAAGATTCGCGTGAAGGTTCGCGTGACGAGCCTCATCAATCCAGAAGCGGTGTACGTGCCGCCTCACTATGGCATTGAATCGAAGGAAATGGCGCAGGCAGCCGGCTATGGCGCAAGCGTGTGGGACATCGTACCGCGCGCGAGCGACGCTGCGACCGGCGCGGGCATGGTATGCGAGGTGCCCGTCGAGATCAGGAAGGTCGGTGCATAAGCTATGGCCCGATACGGAATGGTGATCGACACGACCAAGTGCATCGGCTGCGGCGCCTGTCGCTTGGCGTGTCAGAATCAGAACGATTTGCTTTCGAGCATGCCGTTCGTGAAGTTTTCTGAAGTTGAGACGGGCGTATACCCGACGGCTTCTTTGCAAGTGGTCCCTTCGCAGTGCATGCATTGCGAAGATGCACCGTGCCAGGCGGTTTGCCCCACCGGCGCGACGTATACCAACGAAGACGGCATCGTGTGCATCGATCATGGTCGCTGCATCGGCTGCAAATACTGCATGGCTGCGTGCCCTTACCAGGCGCGTGTGGTTGACGAGCGCACGGGCGCAGTCGACAAATGCCGTTTCTGCACCGTGAGCGCACTCAATGGCACCGAGATGTCGACGTGCGTGACCGCGTGCCCGGCAGGCGTGCGTGTGTTCGGCGATTTGGATGACCCCGATTCGGAAGTCTCCAAGGTTCTTGCCGCGACGCATGCGACTCCGCTTTTGGGCGATGCGACCAAGTCCAAGATTTTCTACGTAAGGTAGGTGGGCGAACATGTCATTTGAACCAGTTTGGGGCGCACCTATTGCGTGGTACCTCTTCCTTGCAGGCTTGGGCGGCGGCGCCTTCATCACTTCGGCGTTTTTGCGTTGGAAGCATCCCGAGGCGCATGGCATGCGCTTCGCCGGCCACATCATTGCTCCTGTGGTCGTTATCATCGGCTTGTTCTTGCTGATGTTCGACGCTGAGGCCGGTTTGCACAACCCGCTGCGTTTCGCGCTGCTTCTGCATAACCCGTGCTCGGTTATGACCTGGGGCGTTGTGTTCCTGGCGGCATTTGTGATTATCGCGCTTGTCACGCTTCTGCTTGACTGCTTGAAGAAGCAGGTGCCTGCGTGGCTTGAAATCGCTGGCTCGGTGTTTGCGGTATGCGTTGGCGCATACACGGGCGCTTTGCTCGGCGTGTGCCAGACGTTCCCGCTGTGGAACAACGCTTTGCTGCCGATTCTGTTCTTGGTTTCGGCGGTTTCCACGGGCATGTCTTCGGTGCTGCTTGTGGGCGGCCTGAAGTTCCCCAAGGAATTCGATAGCGTGGGAGTGCTGAAGAAGTTCCACTATTGCTTCCCGATTGTCGAGCTTGTGTTGGTGGCTTCGCTGTGCTTCATTACGAGCTACAACTCCGTTGCCGGTTTCGAGTCGGTGATGAGCCTCGTGTGCGGCAACTGGGCGGTTTTGTTCTGGCTTGGCTTCATCGTGGTTGGCCTGGTTGCGCCTACCGCGGTTGAGACGTGGCTTTTGTTCATCTCGAAGCCTGGCTTTGAGGAAACCCCCAAGGCGCACTACATTGGCGCTGCTGCCGATGCGGGCGTGCTTATCGGCGGCTTCCTGCTCCGCTTCCTTATCGTGGTTGCGGCGCTGCCGGTGGCTTTGGTGTAGTTGCTTCTCCGTTCTGACGAACGGTAAACGAAGTTTTCGCTATGTGCGAATGGGGCGCTCGCTTTGAAGGCGAGCGTCCCTTTTTTTGTGCCTCTCGACCTGTTAAATGCTCGTAGCGTTTAACAGGTCGAGACGTTTTTCTTTCCTTTTCTTTCCTTTTCTTTTCTTAGACCGACTCAATGGTTTTGATATTTGTGGGCGATTGGATTGTTGAACGCTACGAGCATTAACGTGGGCATCTAACGAGTCCACCAAGGCTGTCCTCAAAGCTTAATGGCTCGGGTTTCGTGGGAGCGCGGCCAGCAACCGGCAAACGCTACGAGCATTTAACGGCTTTCGGGCAACGGGTGAAGTTTTCGCGCTTTGGGGCCGCTGGGTGGTAAAATCGCGCAATCATATGCTGCGGGCGGCAGGCGGGGTGGCCTGTACGCTGCAATCGGGCAGTTTCTCGCGAGCTTTTATCGCGAACCCGGGAGCCTATTCGAAAGAACAACTGAACATGAGCATCGTAGAGATCGTTCTTCTGGGCGTTGCGTTGTCCATGGACGCCTTCGCCGTATCCATCACAACGGGCATCACGCTCAAGGACCTTCGGTGGAAGCACGCCCTCAAGGTCGGTCTGTTCT
>OLOS01001579.1_pt1 | contig 18027 bp, 17 predicted proteins | sample 1672631 | NCBI WGS metagenome assembly OLOS01 (sample SAMEA3136707, study PRJEB25190) | human gut metagenome | biome: human gut; feature: human-associated habitat; material: faeces | place: Austria | collected 2013 | reverse complement strand
AACCTGTGACCCTCTGCTTGTAAGGCAGATGCTCTCCCAGCTGAGCTATGCTCCCATCCATTGTGCCGCTCTTCAAGCGACTTCCATATTATACTCAATTGGGTCTCATTTGTCAACCCCTTTTTTAAATTATTTTTAACTATATATAACACTCTGTTTTTTCAGCATATACATGCAAATTCGAACGGTTTCATCCGATTATTACGCGTACGGTGTTGAAAAATTTTCCGTTCGGCATTATCATATATCTGTATTCGCTCCGTTCAAAGCATATTCGGAGTGGGTCCGATACCGCACCGGATGAAGGCTGCCCGCGGGCGAAGTTTTTTGCGTAAATGCCTTTTGGCCTGACCTTTTTCCGAACAAGGAGGCAAATCATATTGAAACATGCTGATTTAAGAATCTTAAGACGCATTGCGGCGTTTTTGCTTGTGGTTTTGAGCATTGCGGGCATTGCAGCCTGCACCGTACCCAAAGAGGTTTTCCCGCCCGATACCCCGACAGCTGCAATATCGGATGTATTGCACACAACCGAACCCACGGAAATCGGAACAGCCGCCGAAATTGAGCTCTCCGCAAAGCCGACTGCACCTCCGCAGGAACCGACTTCATCGCCGGTGAAAGAAAGCGGCGAATACAGTTCCCGTGATGAAGTTGCTCTGTACATCCACCTTTTCGGACATCTCCCCGCAAATTTCATAACAAAGAAACAGGCGCGGGAACTCGGCTGGCAGGGCGGCGGGCTTCAGGATTTTGCGCCCGGCTGCTCCATCGGAGGGGACAGGTTCGGCAACTACGAGGGGCTTTTGCCGCAAGCGGAAGGAAGGTTTTATACCGAATGCGATATCGACACCTGCGGAGCACCCTCACGCGGGGCAAAACGCATAGTTTTTTCGAATGACGGATTGATTTTTTTATACCGGTGACCATTATCAAAGCTTTATTAAGCTTTACGACGCGGACAATCAAACCGCGGGTTTTTGAGAATTTTTAGGGATAATTGAGGATAATTGACCATGACCATATCGGATAACAATTTCACACACAACTCCGGTTCCGAACAAAGCGGCGGCATTAAGAATATCCGCATTGATTTTACGGCGATTGCGGGAATTACCGATGCGCATCTGCGTATTGCCGAGGCATTGCAGTTTCCGGATCATTACGGAAAAAACCTTGATGCACTCTTTGACTGCCTTGCGGAAATATGCAAACCCGTTGCAGTGACTCTCTTCGGAACGAGCGCGCTGACTGCCGCCCTCGGCAGCTACGGGAGCATGATGCTGCGCGTGTTTTCGGACGCGGCAGCCGAAAACCCGAATCTTTCCGTTGAAATTGCCGATTAGTTTTATCGCATTCGATTTGTTAAAGTTTCAATGTTTTGGTTTTAAAACGGAAGCGGCAGACAGGATTTTTTCCCGTCTGCCTTTTGCCGAATATACGAAACTGAGTGTTGTTTAATTGCTTTTTATGCCGTTCCGAGTGCTGCTCTGCCGCTTGTTTTCAAAGACCGGAACCAATCCTCAGCCTTTGTAAATTATTCGGCTGCCTGCTTCGGCACTGCCCTTAATTGTTTTGCATTCAATACTGCCGCGAGCCTCCGCATGTCCTGCGATATCGCCGCAGCTTATATTGCCTCCGCAGTCAACGTTTCCGTCAACATTTCCGCAATTCATGCTCCCGCTTGTCTTCGCATGTCCGAGTATATCACCGCAGTTCACATCTTTGCCCGCATTGACATCGCCGCTGACATTGCCGCATTCAACACTTCCGCCGGTTTCAACATCGCCGCCGACATCCGCACAGCTGACATTGCCGCCCGCATTGACATCGCCGCCGATACTGCCGCATTCAATGCTTCCGCCCGCTGAAATGTCTCCTCCGATATCACCGCAGTTGACATTGCCGCCCGCGCCGACATCACCGCCGATTTCACCGCAGTTCACCTTTCCGCCCGCATATACATCACCGTTAACACTGCCGTTGATGTCGGCATTGCCCCAAATTTCAACATTTAGCGAGCAATCGGTACATCCGCCTTTCCTGCCGAACATACCCGCAATTCCGTTCTCTCTTTCATATTTCAGTTCAACGGGAATGCAAACCGCAGGATCGTATTCCTGACTTGACACGATCTGTTTTCCGCGCATCAGCACAACGCGCAGGGTGTTGTCATCCGGCATTTCGTCAATCATGATATTGCTCCATTCGAAACGATTTCCGTAATTACGGGTTGAAGAACGCGAATGTTTTTTTGCGTTTTTTTCAAATGCGCAGCCCGCTTTTTCAGCTTTTTTCTTTGCCATTCTCTCGATTTTTCTGCCGAATTCCTCTATGGCATCCGTGTTGACGCTTACAATGCCGTTTCTGCCCTTTTTCACAAAGATGCAGCTGCCGTCATCATCTTCATCATCATCATCATCGTCATCGTCATTTTCATCGTCATCATCTTCTTCATCGTCCTCGGCATTTTCATCGTCGTTTTCGTCCTCGTATTCGACTTCAACCGATTCCGGGTTGCAGGCAGCATCGCATTGCTGTTCGGCATCGGTATGAATTTCTTCACCCGCATCAATGTTTTTCTCGTTCTTAACATCGCGCAGCAGCTCATCCAGCGAAACGCCGAAAAGATCCGCAATTCGCGGCATCAACTCAATATCGGGATAGGAAGCCGCCGTTTCCCATTTGCTGACGGCCTGAACGGACACTCCGAATTCGGCAGCAAGCTGTTCCTGTGTCATTCCGCTTGCCTTACGCAGCTCGCGCAGTTTGATTGCAAAGTTTTCTTTCATGGTATTTTCCCTCTTTCTGATTTTCGTGAGTCGCCGCACCGCATATCTGTTACGTTTGGAAAACGTTTTTGTGTTGCGCCAACTCTTAATTTCGCGCTCATTTTAGCAACGCAAGCTTTTCATGACAATAAAGCGGTGGTTGAAAACCCCAAAAAATCTGCTCGACCGTTGGTTGAATCCCGTGCCGCCGCAAATTATTTATTCCTTTCGGTTTGTTTTGCGTGTTTCTTTAAAATTATTTCTGTCTGAAATCTTTTTTTCACAGATATGTCTGCATTTATCAGCAAATCAACCAAAGGTTGAATCGCATATCATTGCGAAACTCTCTTTGGTGTTTGCGCAAGAAGCTGTTTTATCGCCTCATTCTGCGCCCGCTGCGCTGCGAATTCACGGAAAAAGAACTTGCGATGCAGCGGAACATTCGTTCCGAAGCAAGGCGCAGACGCGTCTCAGCATCACAGTCTCCGTCCGCATTCGGCTGTTCATCCGTAACAATTGTTGAAAAAACTCCCGCATTCGCAAGCTCGTAAATATGTTCATAACCCATTCCGAGCCTTCCCGCAACAATAAAGACGGGCACGGCGCCGCCGGAATTTGCGGCACAGCGTTTCACAACCTCGCCGACGGCCTTCCCGTTGTCCGCACTTGATGCATCAAGCTGCCCTTCTCCGGTTATGACAAGATCGGTGTCCCCACGCAATGCATCAAAGCCGACCGCATTGAGCACCGCCGCCGAGCCGTGAGTCAATTCCGCGCCCAAAAGAGCCGACAGCATTGCACCCATGCCTCCCGCCGCGCCCGCACCGCATTCGGCGGACACTTTTCTCCCTGCCGCAGCGTCATACAAGGCCGCAATGTTTTTCATCCCGTCTTCAAGAGTGTTTAATGCTTCGGCATTCGCGCCTTTTTGCGGTCCGTAGGTGTACGTCGCACCGTTTTTGCCTGTAAGAGGATTATCAACATCACACATAACGGTTATCTTTGCCTCGAAAACATCGCTGCGCAAGCCCGACAAATCAATTTTACGCACCAAGGCAAGCTCTCGGCCGCAGCCCGAAAGCTCATTGCCTTCCGCATCCAGAAACTTAACGCCGAGAGCCGCTGCCGCGCCCATTCCGCCGTCGTTGGTTGCGGAACCGCCTATACCGATCAAAATATTCCTTATCCCCTCGTTCAATGCTGAAGCGATAAGTTCGCCCGTCCCCCTGCTCGTTGCAGCAAGCGGATCCAATGCATTTTCATCCATCAATGCAAGCCCCGATGCCTTTGCCATTTCAATAACCGCCGTGGCGCCCGCCGTTTTTTCACCGAATGAGGTCAGAACACCGTATTCGGCAGCAATTTTCCTGCCGTCCGGCGCAGTAACATTCACCGAACGCATATTCCCGTTAAAGGCACGAGTAAGCGTTTCGGCCGTGCCGTCCCCTCCGTCCGCTATCGGAAGCGTTCTCACACTGCATCCGGGAAGGTATTGCCGCGCTGCATTTTTGATAATCGTGCAAACTCTCTGTGCATCCATGCTGCCCTTGAACTTGTCCGGAGCAATAAGCATCCGAATACCTGCGCCGACAGGTTCGATACGCCTTCCGCCGTATTCTTCAAAAGGGTTCACGGCAGGCTTTTCTGTTTTTTTGCAGCCGCACTCCGCCAAATCTTTTTCATTAAAGACAAGGGTTCCGTTTTCGTCAAATCTGCCGTAAAAAGCCAGCTTCTCCGCCCGTCTGAGCGCATTCGTCTGAACGACGGGCCTGTATTCCGCAAGCGCACCCGAAACGAGCGGATTGTCGTTCAGCTTTTCAAACAGACTGCGTGTTTGTTTTATGCCGCCGCCTGCAAATGCAACCGTGAATATGTTTTTATCGTCGCTTTCATCAACGGAGAAATGACCCGCAAACAATTGAAGTCCACGAACGTCCGCCCTTTCAATTGCCGAAAAAACAAGGTTGAACGCATGTTCGCGTTCATCTCCGTTTTCAACAGAATCGAATCTGAATCCGATACCGAAGCGTGAAATATTCATAGTTCTGTGACCTCAACTTTCTTTTGTATTGTGCGGAACAATGCAAAGCCCCGTCCCGCCGTTTTCAACATCTACCGTGCAGTCGTTGCAGCAGTATGCATCCTCAAGCAGCTTTTCGCTGATAAAATCCTCGCATTCGTTCGAAACGCAGCGTGCAACAGCCCATGCACCGTTTTTTTCAAGTTCGACTTCATCGATTTTGCTTGCAATGTAATTTGCGGCGGAAGCACCGAAACGAACCGTTCTGCCCGTTTTTTGGAGTTTATCGGACAGATCATCCAGCATCAGTTTTGCAATCTCGGGAACAGCGGCTTGAGCCGCAGGCAGAAGCGCAGCAACGCAATCCGCATCGGAAGCGATTTCCGGCGGAAGTATCTGCCTTGCGTCCCGTTCGTCGCGGCTGCCGTTCAGCGCATTTGCCTCATCCGAAAAGCCCGCCCTGCGCTGTTTAAAGCTGTCGCCTTCACCGCAGGTGACGAATACAATCGCATTGCGGAAGCTTACGTTTTTACCTTTTGCATCGGTCAAAACGCCGCACCGCATGATGCTTTGAACAAGCGAACGCACGGCAGCGTTTGCGTATTGAATGTCATCAAACAGCACCACTGCAAAAGGCTTCCGCCGCACGGCTTCGGTCAGTCTTCCGCCGGAGACAGAACCCGCAGGTGAACCCGTCAACGTGTTAACCGCCGAATAGTCGGAATACTCGCGCATGTCAAACCGCAAAAGTGCATTTTCGCCCGGATACAATGTCTCTGCAAGCACTGCTGCAAGCTTGGTTTTTCCCGAACCTGCCGCTCCGGTTACGGCAATTGCAGCGCGGGGACGGTCGGGATCGTTCCGCCATGTGAAAGCGGAACGAAGAGCTTTGCACACGGAAGCAACCGCAGTCTCCTGCCCGATTATGTGCGCATTGATCAACGAATCCAGTTTCGAGAGCCGCGAACGGACGGTGCCGTCAAGACTGCTTACGGGAATCCCCGTCAATTCGTGAACAGTCTGTGCAACATCGCCGGCAGTGACGATCGGACGGCAGCTCTTTTTTAAAGAAGCCGCAGGGAATTCCGAATTCTCCGCTCCCGTATGAAGTGCATCCGCTGTTCTCGGCCCGCCGAGCTGCTTTTCCTGTTTTCTTAATTCAGCCGCAAGTGTAAAATCCCGCTCATTCAATGCATCCTCAATACGCATTCGGAGGCTGGCCCTTTCCTGCCGCAGTTCCGCTGTATTCTGCGGAGCAAGCCGTCGGCGGGAAGCTGTTTCATCCATTATATCTATCGCCTTATCCGGAAGAAATCGCTCCGGAATGCAGCGAACGGACATATCAACACAGGCTTCCGCTGCCTCGTCCGTAATCGAAACGCCGTGATGCGCCTCGTATTTCGGACGCAAACCGCGAAGGATTGCGATCGCTTCCTCCCGCGTGGGTTCTTTTACGACTATCGGTGAAAAACGCCGTTCCAGCGCGGCATCTTTTTCGATATAGAGCCTGTATTCATCAAACGTTGTTGCGCCGATCAGCTTCAACCCGCCGCGAGCAAGCGCGGGTTTCAGTATATTGGCAGCATCGAGACTGCCCTCGCCCGCACCTGCGCCGATTATCGTATGTATTTCGTCAATAAAAAGAATTGTTTCGGGAGTTGTTTCGTCAAGAAGTGCTTTCAGTCTCTCCTCAAATTCGCCCCTGTATTTCGTTCCCGCAACGAGTGCGCCCAAGTCAAGCCGCAGCACCCGCGACGAACGCAGCTCGACAGGAACATCACCCGAAACTATCCTTTGAGCAAATCCCTCAACGACAGCCGATTTTCCGACGCCGGGACTTCCCGTAAGCACAGGGTTATTCTTGCTCCGCCTAAGCAGTGTCTGAATCAACCTGTTCAGCTGCGCTTCACAGCCTGTCAACGGATCAAGCTCCCCCCGCGCCGCCCTTGCGGTAAGGTCATCGGTATAGCTTTCCAACATCGGCGAACTCTGTCCGCCCCGAGGTTTATTTTTCCCGCGGGATACGTTTTCATCATGCGGCTGTCTTTCGACCGAATCACTTTTTAAAGAATCATTCGCATTGCCTTTTGTTTTTTCGGCTGCGCTTTCATCATGGAGCAGCTCCGACTTTCGGCTTTCGCGCCCGTTCGAACCGAGTTCCCGCGATTCATCGTTCAAAAGCTTTTTCAGCATCTGCCTGTCCAGCCCGATGGAATCGAGAATGCGTGATGCAAAACAGTCTGTCTCGCGCAAAACGGCAAGAAGGATATGTTTCGTGCAGATTGTGCGGCTTGCATATGCTTTTGCTTCATACAGCGCAAGCTCCAATACGCGTTTTGCAGGCGGTGCGAACCCCCTGCTGTCCGTGAAAATATGTCTTCCGCCGCCGACAAGGGTGTCCGCATACGGAAACACCATGCTTTCATCCGCACCGCATTTGCGAAGGCACTCCCCCGCCGTGCCCGGCGCACGGAGCAGACCTATCAAAATGTGCTCCGTGCCGATGAAGCCGTGATGCAGCTCCTCCGCCGCAGCCTGTGCCGCATCAAGAGCTGCGGATGCATTTTCGCTGTAACCTTCCCAATTCATTTTTTCACCGTTAATTCGTATGGCCGTTAATTCATATGGATTCAAATCCGATTAATCTCTCAATCAAATCGAGCGATTGAGCGGACACTTCGAATACCGCCCTGCAAAATATGCTTTTCTGTTTTTAAACAACGACCGTCTTGCCGTTTTCGCGTATTTTGTCATGCTTCCGTTTTCGTTTCATCGGACGACGCATATAGACGTTCAGAACAATACCCACACCTATCATGTTTGTGAGCATATTCGACCCGCCGTAGCTTATAAACGGCAGCGGAATTCCCGTAACGGGCATTATTCCCATCGTCATGCCGATATTTTCGAAAATATGTGCCGCAAACATTGCGCTGACACCCGTAACAAGGCAGGTGCCGAAATTATCCCGCGCTTTTATTGCAATATACATCCAGCGGAAAAGCAGTGCAAAGAAAACAATAATCAGTATCGTACTGCCGATGAATCCGACCGCCTCCGTTATGCCGCTGAATATGAAATCCGTGTGCCTTGCCGGAACATAGCGAAGCTGTGCCAGCGTCTGCTCACCGAAAAAGCCCTTGCCCGTGAGCCGTCCGGAACCTATTGCCATCTGCGACTGGCCGACATGGTACTTTGCATCGTCGCTTGCGGCGGACGGATTCAGAAAAACATCGATTCTGTCGCGCTGCTTCGGGGTCAAAACAAAAAAGTACATCAGCGGAAGCCCTACCCCGGCTCCGACAGCGGCAAAGATTATATAAATCCACTTTATCTGCGCAACGAAGAATGTCACAACCATGATAACAAGCAATACAATCGCCGTTCCGTAATCAGGTTGGAGAACTATCAGCATGAACGGAACGAATGTTATGCCGAGAGCAATCATAACGTCCTTGAATTTCAGCAATCGCCCGTCCCTGTCCATTGCGGCAGAGACGTATTTTGAAAGCATCACGATCAATGCGATCTTGCTCAGCTCGCCCGGCTGTATTGCCCTTTCAAGCGTGTCGAAAACAAACCAGCCCTGCGCACCGCCGCGCACCTTGCCGAAAATGAAAAGCAGCATCAGCAAGCCTATTATGCCGATGTATGCCCACATTGCAAAAGTTTTGAATATGCTGTAATCAAAAACAAGAAATATTATCATTGCAGCAAGTCCGACAAGGAAGTTTGTTATATGCTTCTGCAGGTATTCCATGTTGAGCTTGTCCATATAATCCGCAATGCCGTGTTCCGTGCCGTCAAAAGGCTTTGCCTGAACGGAGGCAAGTGCGATCGTGCCGAACACAACGAGCGCAAGCACGATTCCGACCGTTACCCAGTCTATTCTTTTCAGGTATTTCTTATCAAAAAGGCTCATTCAAAAGCCGCGCCGCGCCCGCAAGTGGCTTCGGCAATCCTTTCGTGTTTATGTGTTTACAAGATCTGCGGTGCGATACGAAAAGCCGTTTCCCCGCACCGCACTTTTTGTCCGCCGCATCAAACGATGAGTTTTTTCTTTGCCTTTTCGGCATTTTTCAATTCGTCGAGTTTGGCTTCGTATCCGGGTTTTCCGAGCAGGGCATAAGTTGCATTCTTTCCCTCCTCGACTCCGGGCTGATCGAATGCATCGATGCCCAGCAGTTCTCCTGCAAATGCCGTCTGCATTTCAAACAGCATTATAAGCTGCCCGAGAGTGAATTCGTTGACTTCGGGCATGATGATGTTTTTGTTCATATGTCCGCTGACGGTTACGGCGTGTTCGGTTGCACGGAATTCGGCGGAAATCAGCTCACCCAAGCTGTGTCCGGATAGAAACGCAATCCCCGGAATGTCGTCAAAAACATGCGGAACAGCAACATCACTGCGGTATTTTTCAACAGAGATGAAAGTTATTGTTTTGTCAAAAGGTCCGTCGGTGTAAAGCTGAACCTGCGAATGCTGATCCGTAACGCCGAGAGATTTTACCGGAGTCTGTCCGAATCGCATAACCTTTCCGTCCTTCACGAGCTTTTTGCCCAGCGATTCCGCCCAAAGCTGCGCATACCAATCCGCCATGAATTTCAGCGAATCCGCATAGGGCATCAGCACGCCGATGTTTGCGCCGTGCTTTTCCGCCGCAATGATTTCAAGCAGGGCAAGCATCAATCCGGGGTTCCTTTTCACATCGGCGTTTGAGCAAAGCTCATCCATGTATCCCGCGCCCGCAAGCAGTGCGCGAACATCCGCTCCGCCGATGGCAGCCGCAACAAGCCCGACAGGACAGAGTTCGGAAAATCTTCCCCCTACGCCGTCCGGAATAATAAAAGTGCGCAGGTTGTATTTTTTTGCAATGCCTATCAGGTTGCCCTTTTGTTTGTCGGTTGTTGCAATCAAGTGATCGCGCAGCCCTTCTTCGCCGTAACGGTCAATAAGCATTCGCGTTATAATAAGCAGCTGCGCCATGGTTTCGCTTGTGCTGCCCGATTTTGTGATAACGTTGAACACGGTTCGGTCAGTATCAATCACATCGAGCAATGCAGCCATGCGCTCGGGATCAACATTGTCTTCCACAAAAAGGCGCGGAGATTTTCGTTTTTCGGAAGGAAGATCGTTATGATAGAGATGATTCAGCGCACGATGCACCGCAATCGGACCCAGTGCGCTTCCGCCGATGCCCAGAATCACGAAATTATCCGCTTTTGACCTGACGAATTCCGCTGCCTCTTCAACGGCGGGAAGGATTTCAAGCTGAGTTTCGGGCAGAAGCCGCCAGCGCATTTCGCCGCGCTTTTTTTCAACACCCGCAAATGCACCCTCTGCACGCGGCAGCATTTCCGATATTTCCTCCGCCGTGATGCCGTGTTTGCCGACAGCCTCGGCGAGCATATTGCCGCAATCGATGCGAACACGCATTTTTTCACAGTATTCTTTTGAAAACACGCTCATTTATTTTTCCGTTCCTTTCTGTCCCGCAGAGGGATTTGTTCGGCCGAATTCCGCCGCCGCAAAGTCGTGTTCAATTCACTGACAGCGGTATATTCAGCCAATCATATTATACCACATGTTCACGCCGTTTGCTCATGTTTTTTTCGGAACGAAATTGCGGAAATCCGTGCATATCCGAATGCCGTCCGCTCCGTTTGAAACATATTATATCCGTTAAATCAAATCAAAATATTCTTTGATAACGTTCACAAGCACATCGGCTCCCGCAGGGGAATAACGCGGCGAAACGGCAAGCGAAGCAAAATCATATTCGGCCGATGCCGAAAACTCGGTGTAGTCATCAAAAACTTTGAAGTCCACTCTCGGTTCAATGCCGTTTTTTGCTTCAAAAAGTTTCGAAACAAAGCTTGAAAGCCGAATGAATTCATATTCTCCGCAGCCGCGCTGATTTTCCTGTTCACATCGGAATGCAAATTGCGGAATGTCCGGACGAGACTTCGGGTTTCGGACATTTTCAAGGCGTGAAATCCACCGAAATGCAAGTGCAAACAAAAGATAATTTGCTTCATCGAGCTGTTTCATTTCATAGTAGCGTTTGATGTCCGCTCTTTCCGCAGGGCTGAGGGGCAGCACGGAATTCAGCACAAAGCCGGGTCCGGGTCTGCCTATGCCGAGATCGCTGTGTGCATCGATATGCGCAACCTCAAACGGCACGGAAAGCTGCCCGGCCGCAATCAATTCCTGCCAGAATTGCAGCGCACCGTCATGCGTTTCAAAAACCCTTCCCGGAATCTTTCTTTCCGTATTCAGTCCGCAGTTTTTTTCCAAAAACTCCCTTACTTTCTCCGCCTGCCACGGTTCATGACCGGCAGCATCGGGCCGCGCGCCGGCCGGTGCCGGTTCGCAGCAGTCCGCAAGGAAAAAATCAAGATCAATGTCAAGCACTCTCATTCGTTTATCTCCCGGTTTCGTTATCGCTCAAAGCTGTATGTTTTTGCGCATTCGGTCTCGGCACCGTGCTGCGTTCAATGCGCAAACCCCGCCGTTAACGCATACAGGCAGGGTTTACGCATACTTATTTACTCAGTTGACTGCTGCGTCGTTCGCCTCAGCTTCCTTCATTTGCCTTGGTTTACCCCTATTTTCCTTTCACAACGGCCTCGGCAAACGAGTTGTCAACGAGTTCACCGAACTCAACTCTCGCCTTCAATTCACCGTTGATGTCAATAATATCCTGCAAACGTGTGAATGCCTCCTCCGTCATGATCGGGTCAGCCATCCATGAATCCGTCTTTCGATAACTGTTTGCAACGATTTTCAGCGTTTCAACATCCGCATCGGGGAAAAATTCCAGCATCGCTTCCGCCGCTTCGGCATCGGTCGCGTCCTTAAGCCAAAGCTGAGCCTTATAAACAGCGCGAATGAAGGATTCAACGAGTTTCGGTTCCTTTTTAATTGTATCCGGCATGGTCATGAAAGTTGTGTACGGCACCTCGCCCGATTCGAGTCCGACATTTGCAACGATGTGCCCGCTTCCGCTGCGTTCAAAAAGCGTTGCTGTCGGTTCAAAAAGCGTAACATAGTCGCCCGTGCCGCCTTCGAATGCTCCGCCCATCAGGTTGAACTGAATGTTGTTGATAACCTCAACATCCTCCCCGGGCTTCAATCCGTTTTTCAGCAGAACATAGATAAAAGTCATATACGGCATTCCGCCCGCACGCCCCGCAATGACGGATTTTCCGCGCAAATCCTCCCACGAGAAATCATCCGTTTTTTCCCTTGAAAGAAGGAACGAACCGTCGCGCTTTGTGAGCTGCCCGATAATCATCGGGTGGTTTGCGCTGCCCTCGTTCACAACATAAACACCCGTTTCCGGCCCCATCAATGCAAAATCCGCATCGCCCGATATAAGCGCGGTCATGCTTTTGTCGCTTCCCCCGCCGGTCACAATTTCAAGATCAATGCCCTCCTCCGCAAAATAACCGCGGCTGACCGCGATATAAAGCGGCGCATAGAACACGGAGCGAGTGACCTCGTTCAGCGTGATATGCCGCAGTTCGCCCGAACCGCCGCATGCCGCCGCAATCGGAACAAGCAGCAAAAGAACAAGAAAAAGAGCAAGAAATTTCTTCATTTCAATACCTCCAAAGAAAAGCCTTGCTCCATTGATATGCCGCAAACGGGTATGCGGTGCCTTTCGGCGATTATTTTTTCTTTCTGTTTCTTATAAAGGTATTTATCCCGTAATGGAAGAAAGAGATCAACGCTGCCGCTATGGCTGCAAAATATGCATAAAGATAAAACGGACATATGCCGAATTCAAGCTGCAAAAATGTGAGCGTTATTGCGCCGACAAACAGCCCCGTTGCAATCTTTCCGAACCAATCGGCATAAACAACAACATGTTTTGAATAAAGGATTCCGCCGACAATTATCATTATCGCATCCTTAGCAAGGATTATCAGCATTATATAAAGCGGAATGACCCCTTTGAACCAGAAACATGCGAGAACGGCAATCAGCATCAGCTTGTCCGCCAATGGATCGAGAACTTTGCCGACGTTTGTGATCCAATTGTTGCGCCGCGCAAGCCAACCGTCCAGAATATCCGTTCCGAACGCGAAAATATAAACAAAAAAGCTCAAAAGATAACGTTCGTTTTTAAACAGCGCGATAAAAACCCCGATTAAAATCAACCGAAAAACCGAGAGCATGTTCGGAATCTGTTTTTTAAATTTCATATTCGTATCACCTTTCTGCCGCCCTGCCGCTGACTGAGCCGCCTGTTCCGTCGGCAGGCTGAATTAAAGAACCGCCGCTTCGGCTGTCGGCCTGATTGGACCCGAACCGAACGATGCAGGTTTGGCATTCCAACCGTATGCAAACAGTATAGCACATGTTTCAAATCAACTCAATAGCAATATCCCGTCATTGCGGCGGCAAAAGACAAGCTGTTTTCTGCTTCGAATACGCTTTTTTATCCGGCGTGCGCTGATTCGACCTTTTTTTCGAAAAAAAATGCGTTTAACCGGTTGCAATAAACGCCGAAATGGGGTACAATGCATGGGGTACAATTAAATTAAGCCCAAAGGAGATATTACCATGAACGAAGAGAGAGATTTTGTAGTATTCACCGATGACGACGGCAACGATTTCGAGCTTGACGTTATCGACTATTTCGATTATAACGACAAAGAGTACGCCGTCCTCGTCGACACCAACGATGAATGTGACTGCGAAGACGAAGAGTGCGACTGCGAAACCAACGTCTACATCATGCAGGTTGTTGTGAATGAAGCAGAGGACACCGAAGAATTCGTCTCCCCCGCCGAAGAGGATATGGACGCACTGATCCAGATCGTTCAGTCAAGGCTTGAAGAAGGCGACTGCTGCTGTGATGACGACTGTTGCTGTGACGAATGCACCGACGACTGCACCTGCGATGACAGCTGCGCGGGCGACAACGCTTCCGCAAAATGCGGCACCTGCTGCAAAACCGAGGAATAAAATTCACTCAGTGTAAATCAACAAACGCAAACAAAAGGCCTCCGTCTAACATCATAATATTCGGCGGAGGTTTTGATTTTGCTGTTAACACGAAAAGCAAACATCGACATTCACCCTTGAACTGTCTATCACCGAATGAGGAGGAATTTTAATTGTGAATATTGAACTTGTTCGGCTCACGCCGCAATACCGCGAACAATTGTTTGAAATGCTGACCGAATGGAAAGCGGATATTGAAAACAACCGCACAAATCCTTCCCCCTATGCAATATTCCGCAATGATTTTCACGATTTTGATTATTATCTTCAAAACCTTGAAACAAAGGAAGGGAATGCGGACGGATACGTTCCGGACACAACGCTGTTTTGCCTTGACAAAGACCGAAATATCTTTGTCGGCGCTGTCAATATTCGACATTATCTGAATGAAACGCTGCTGAAAACAGGCGGCCATATCGGCGATGGTATCCGCCCGAGTGAGCGCCGCAAAGGTTATGCAACGGCAATGATCTCACTTGCGCTGCAGGAATGCAGAAAGCTCGGCATAAACAGGGTTTTGATGTGCTGCGACAGGAACAATATCGGCTCGGCAAAATCCATCATCCGCAACGGCGGCGTGCTTGAAAACGAAGTTGTCGAGGATGGGGTTCCCGTGCAAAGGTATTGGATTAAGCTTTGATGTTTTGAAGTGAATTAAGTCTGAAAAGTACCGAAGCAATGCCGGCATCATCCGCCTCTTAGTGAAACAGCCGTATGCCCGAGCTTAAACTCAGCCGGTGAGCTTGATATTTCGACCCTCGGCTTTTTGCCGCCGCTGCAATGCGGCAGCATGCTTCGCCGCATTAAATTTCAGCCTTCCGCTTCATTTCACGTTTATACAAACTGCTGTATAAGCTGCGGAAACGAAACGGAAGGTTCTGCATTTTTACTTCTCCGGTTCAGTCCTTCCAACCGAGATAGTTTTTATAAATAACATGGTGCGGAATGGAGTCGCCAAGCTGCGGGCTCTGCGAGCTGCATATGCTGAGAACAATTTCGTCCCAAGTTACCGTCGGATCGTTGACAAGAACATAGTTGTCATATTGTGTATACCTTGCTGCTTCCGACGGCGCATCACCCGTGAAATGCAGCAGATATTTATAGGTATCCCTGTTGCCTATGTATTCCGCCGTGCTTTCATGCCACCTCAGCACAAAAGTCTCGCCGTCGTATTCCAGCAAATTGAAGACCAACTGCGGGTACTTATCCTTATGCTGCTCGTACAGTTCGTCGCTTATGCCTTCTCTGCTCAGTGTGTAGTAATTTGCACACAGAACGATTGCGGGAGCGCCCTTGCTGACCTTTTCATAGAACGCATCCCATGTTTCTTTTCCGAAAACACAACCCTTGGTTTCGAAAACAACGGCATTCGATTTTTTCGCAAGTTCCAGAGCTTCATCCGCGGAGCAGACCGTTTCCAAAACCTGTTGGAGCCGCTGCTTTTCGCCGCTGTCAACGGCGGGAGCTTCCGTATGGCTTTCCGCTTGCTTTTCCGTCTGTTCCGGCTTGCCGGTGCACGCCGCAAACATTACAACCGACAAAACGACCAGCAATAAACACACGATTTTTTTCATTTTATTCTCCTTTCATTAACCTGCATTTGTGAGCAGGGTATATATGATGATAATTATCAGCAGCCCGAACCCGACTGCGGAAAACGCTGTCATTTTCTTATACGAAAGAATGCTTTCAATTCTCGTTCGCACTTTTGCTCCTCCAAATGCCGAAACAAACAGGCTTTTGCTTTGAACGCAGTTCAAAAGAGCAAGTGCGTACTCCCTGCGCTCATCTTCACTGTACTTTGCTGTTGCGGCCTCATCGCACGCAAGTTCAAGATCCGAAAGGAACGCTTTTAAAAAAATCCATGAAAGAGGGTTGAACCAGTGAACTGCCGCCGTCAAAAAGCCTGCCAATCGCCAGAGATTATCCAGTCTGCGAATATGTGTTTTTTCATGTTGCAGGATATGTTTGAGTTCCGCTGCCGCAAACGACGTCGGCAAAACGATGCGCGGCCTGATAATGCCGTATACTGCGGGGCTTTCCACTTTCGGAGACAGAAAAACATTCCCCTTGAGGTGAACGGCATCCCGAATTTCATGCTTTGTCGTTGAATAAAGTATTGTCAACGCAAGAATCAAAGCCAATGCCGAAATTATCCAAACCAATGATGAAATTTCAAACACCTTGCTCAGAATATTGACCTTATACGCAATGGGGAAATAGCTGTCTGCAAGCATTAGTGTGTTTGTTACGGAAAAGGCGATATCATCCGCGGGCTGATAAATCGTTACGGTTTTTGTTGTCAGCTGCGAAATCAGTGTCATCAGGCTGTATCGGCTGTTCAGGCCGAAAGGCACCCACATGCGCACAAACGGAATTATCCACAGAAATACGGAAAATCTGCGCGGAACGGCTTTAATCTTTCTTGCAGCCATAACGATAAGCCCCGTAACGGAAGCCGTTATGCTCATATTAACTATCCAATAGCAAAACTCTCCGAGCATGGTCGTCACCTTTTTTCAATCAATCGTCGAAGTTCGTCTGTTTCGCTCTCCGTAAGCTTTTCATCCTCCAACAAAGCTGAAAACAGTGCTTTGCGCGAACCGCCGAAAACCTTGTTGAGCAGGGATACGGCCTCCTTTTTTTGCATTTCCGCCCGAGTAACCGTCGGAGTGCAGATGAATCCGGGTTCGTCACGGCGAATAAAACCTTTCGTTTCAAGTTTTTTTATGACAGTATAGGTTGTGTTCTTGTTCCACCCGATGGTGTCGGCAGCAATCAAACTGATCTCCTTTGCGGAAATCGCACCCCTTGCCCAAATTATTTCCATAACCTTCGCTTCACTGTCAAACAATTTTTCTCTCATTCTTTCGCCTCCGGACTATCTCTGTAGTCTATACTATCGCAATAGTCTGCAATTGTCAAGTTCTTTTTTCAAAAAGGCCGAGCGCTTCCGACACTTTTTTGAATTTTTCATCAATTTCGGCTTCACCGTCCAAATGCAGAACCCTGCACGAAAGCTTTTTCTGCCACTGATCATGTCTTGCCTTGCTTCTGATTTCCGCACCGCCGTTGAAAACGAAGTTGCCGACAACCGCTTCCAGCGGTCAGAGCTGGATTATCTGATCTACAATGACCCGCTTGCTTATGCAGACTCGGTTCTGAACGGCGATCCCGAAGCTTATTTGAAGGCTGTGACGGAACACAACCCTCTTGATAGCTGACAGAACGAATATAGCTTATTGGCAACCAAGGCGGGCAGGCATAAACCGTGCCTGCCCGTCAACATCCAGTATTAAATAGGTTTAATGTTAGGCGCTTGGTGTGGTTTGTATACGCTTTGCATTATATTGTTCGTGCTTCAACTTTTCATTCCTTGACAAGTCTCCTTTCAGATAATTAAAAAACAAAAGCGACCAACTTTTCACGGTTGATCGCCTTGGGGGGTGTTATGATTTTTTATTCTATTATCTCCAAAGAGTTTAGGTATTTACGAATCTTATTATTTATTGTTATCCATTTTTCACTTATCTCACGGGTGCGTTTATAATCATCTCTGGAAAACGTTTCTTTTTCAGATTGTGGTCTTAGATCTGTAACAACAAACCTATCTTCATATGCTGCCAGTTGTAGACCGAATAGTTTCAGCAATTCATTGTACCCATCGTAAATATTCTCTGGAATAAATGGAATATTGGATTTTAATGAATCCTGTGCTTTCACAATAGCTTTTACAGCAGCCTCATAATGTTTCTTGTCTAATTCCAGCCGAGCCTCTCTGTCTGCAGGGACCATGGTGAGTCCTGTAGGAACCATAATATTTATTGCTAAGACTGCATCTGAAAAATCGGAACTAAGTTCTCGATAAATTGCAAACTCTGTATCAAACTTGGCCCTGCTAATATAAGTTTTATTCTCCAAAGATGATTTGTAGTTTTCTAATTCTTTTGAAAGCCTAAGTTCATACTTTTTTGAAAGCCTATCAGCGATAAAATCACTTAAGTATCTGACAATTGCGGCAAAGATGACTGTTATGCCGCCAAGACCACCTACTATGGATACAGTAATTTTCCAAACATCTTCCCAATTCAAGACATTCCCTCCTTTTTCAAACGTTCACGCAATAGCAAAATCCCTTCGATTTTGAAAAAGATATGTTTTACTCAGAATCTTCCTTCTTCGTGTTTTGGACACTTAGGATTTGCGTTATGCCTTTGAGCT
>OLOS01001577.1_pt1 | contig 18063 bp, 13 predicted proteins | sample 1672631 | NCBI WGS metagenome assembly OLOS01 (sample SAMEA3136707, study PRJEB25190) | human gut metagenome | biome: human gut; feature: human-associated habitat; material: faeces | place: Austria | collected 2013 | reverse complement strand
GACGCCGATCTGCCGACGCATGTCACCCTGACGGCTACGGCCGACCACGCCGACTTGAGCTGGATGATGACGCTGGCGACCAGCGACCCGATCGACTGGCTTTGCAGCGCGGCCGATGAAAGAATCGGCGATTTGAACGACAACGTCAATGAGCTGAAGACGGGTCTGACCGCGCTGTGTGACGGCGAAGCGCTGCCGGAGGGCGAGGGAACGCTGCACGATGGTCTTTCCGCGCTGTTCACGCTGTATGATGGCGTTGCGGCGCTTAATGACGGTGCCAAATCCCTGAGCGACGGCGCCAAGAGCCTCGATGACGGCGCATCTGAATTGGAAACGGGTCTGACAACGCTTGTCGCCAACAACGACGCGCTGAATCAAGGCGCGGCACAGCTTTTCAGCGCCGTGCTCGCGACAGCCAATCAGCAGCTCGCGGCGGCCGGACTGGATGCCGCCGGAATCACGCTGCCGGAACTGACGAGCGAAAACTACGCCGACGCTCTGGATGCGGCGCTGGCTCAGCTCAACCCCGAAACGCTGCTTGAAACCGCCAAGGAAACGGCGCGCGCACAGGTGAAGGCCGAAGTGATGAAGCAGGAAAAGGCGGTTCGAGAGGCCGTTTCTCAGGCGGTCAAGGCGCAGGTGCTGGAAGGTGTGCTTGCGCAGAGCGGCCTGAGCATGACGGCAGAGGATTACGGCAAGGCGGTCGAAGCCGGTCAGGTGACGCACGAACAGGCACAGCAAATCAGCGCGGCCGTCGAACAGATGATGAACAGCGACGACGTCAAGGCCAAGCTGGAAGCCGCCGTTGCCGAACAGATTGACGCGCTTGTGGAGCAGAATCTGGCGGACGAATCCGTTCAGAAGCAGCTTGAAGAGGCCATTGCGCCCGCGAAGTCCGGTTATGATGCGCTCAATTCCCTCAAAACGCAGTTGGATTCCGTCCATACGTTTGTAACCGGGCTGAGCAGCTACACGGATGGCGTCAGTCAGGCGGCGCAGGGAGCGACTACTCTGCACGCCGGCAGCACGCAGCTCTCCGACGGCGCAGTGCAGCTGAGCGATGGCACGGATCAGCTTGCCGACGGTCTTGACGCGCTCAAGCAGACGTTGAATGCCGACGTTCTGCCGCTGCTCAACGGCGACGTGCAGAAAGCGCTCGACGTGTTCGAAAACACCAAGAATCAGCTTGCCGCCGAAGTCAGCTTTGACCTGATCGACGACGGCATGGCGCACGATATGGTTTACATTATCCGCACGGATCTGAACAAATAAGGTCATTGGGCAAAATGCCGCTCGGTTTGAAACGCCGGGCGGCATTTTTGCTCTGAAAGCGCAAATTCGCCGGTTTTCGAATTGACGAAACCGCCGTTTTTCGTTACAATGGAGATGGTATGTAAATTGAGTTTTGACGGATTTGGGGTTTTGAAACAAGTCAGGAGGCAACCGGCAGTGCCAGAAAAAAGGGGCATGGCCTTCATCGGTTTCCTTCGCGGAAAGGCGGTTTTATACACATGGCTGCAAAAGAAATTCGCCGCGCAAAGCTGCGCGAACGAATGTTTGGTGATCGGGCGTTTTACGCGGAGATGATCTCCGTCGTCGTGCCGATCATCATTCAGAACACGGTATCCAACGTCGTCAGCCTGCTGGATAACGTGATGGTCGGGCGCGTCGGCACGCTCCAAATGTCGGCGGTTGCGATTGTCAATCAGCTTCTCTTCGTGTTCAACCTGTGTATTTTCGGCGGTTTGGCCGGGGCTGGCATTTTTGCCACCCAATACGCCGGCGCGCACGATCACAAAGGTGTTCGCGACTGCTTCCGCGTAAAGTGGATGATCTCGCTATCCATGCTGGCCTGCGCGCTGGCCGTATTCATCGCGCTCCCCAAGCAGCTCATCGGCATGTATCTGGCGGAGGAAACGGCGCAGGCAGATGCGGCCGCAACGCTCGGTTTCGGCATGGATTACCTGACCGTGATGCTCTGGGGGCTGCTGCCCTTCGGCGTAACGCAGGTCTATGCCAGCACGCTGCGCGAGGTGGGCGAAACGCGGCTCCCGATGCTGGCCAGCGTGGCGGCGATTCTCGTCAACCTTGTGTTCAATTATTTCCTGATTTTCGGCAAATGCGGTTTCCCGGAGATGGGTGTAACCGGCGCGGCGATTGCGACGGTGCTTTCCCGCTATGTCGAAACGGCGATCATCGTGGTCTATACGCATACCCGAAAGGAATATTTTCCCTTTATTCACGGCGCATACCGCAGTCTGCGCGTTCCGAGTCCCCTGATGAGCGGCATTTTGCGCCGGGGCACGCCGCTGCTGGTCAACGAATTTTTGTGGTCATCCGGCATGGCGGTGCTGCTTCAGTGCTATTCCGTGCGCGGGCTTGACGTTGTGGCCGCCTGCAACATCGCCACGACGGTGAGCAACCTCTTTAAGGTCGTCTTCCTGTCGATGGGCAACGCCGTGGCCATCATGGTGGGGCAGGCGCTCGGCGCGAACGATATCGAGCGGGCAAAAAACTGCACATGGCGATTGATGACGGCGGCCGTCGGTTCAAACCTGTTTATGAGCATTCTGCTGATTCTCTTTGCGCCTTCCATCCCGCATATTTACAATACGGCAGATGGCCTCCGACATGCTCTGGGTCAGTGCCGCAATGATGCCATTCAATGCCTTCACGAATACCTGCTACTTTACGCTGCGCTCCGGCGGCAAGACGATCATCACGTTTTTGTTTGACAGCGTATTTACCTGGTGCATCAATGTGCCGACGGCGTGGCTTCTGGCCTATCGAACGGGCATGGGCATTGTGCCGCTGTATTTCTGCGTGCAGGCGCTGGAGCTGATCAAGGTCGTCATCGGCTTTGCGCTGGTCAAAAAAGGCGTGTGGATTCACAACATCGTTGCGCCGGTAGCGGAGAAGGAAGCGGCCGAAAAATAAAACCGCGCATATCAAAAAAGCAGGAGGCGACGTTCGGTCGTTTCCTGCTTTTGCTTATTCCTGTTCGTCCTTCAACGCTTCCAGCGCCTGCCGCGCCTCCGCGTAGCCGTAGCCGCGCCGCGCAAGCGCGGCAAAAATTTTCTGCCTGTCTTTGGGGTCTGCGAGGTTCTTGCCGGAAGCGGCCTTTCTGGCCGCTTTGAGCGCGCCGGAAAGCATATCGTCGTGGTCGATGGCCGACAGGGCTTCGTCAATGGCCTCGCTGTCTACACCCTTCTGGCGAAGCTCCATGCGGATGCGGCGCGCGCCCATGCCCTTTGTCGTGCGCGAAGCCGCCCACTGCTCGGCGAAATCCGTATCGTTGATATACCCGGCCTCGTCAAGGCGCGCCATCACGCGGGCAATCGTCCGCTCCGGATAGGCGTTCTTGCGCAGGGCATCCGCGATTTCCTGCTGGGTTCTTGAGCGCATGGCCAGCAGCGCAACGGCTTTTTCCACCGCAAACGGATAGGACCGTTCCCGCAGAAACGAATCGAACGCCTCGCGGTCAAACGGCGTTCCGCCGCGATAGGGGCGCTCCTTGAGCATGGCGCGCGGCATCACAAGGGTTTCGCCGGTGGAAAGAACCAAGGTGGCGCGCCCGTGACTGCGTTGAACGCTGATGAGTTTGGTTTCCATCATCAGGCCTTGCTGCGCCGCTCTTCGAGCATGCCGCGCTTGAGCTCATAAAGGGGCTTGGACAGATCAACCTTGTAGCGGTGAGGGCTGTGCAGACGCTTGTATTCATCCCAGAAGGTTTCCATTTCGCGCTTGGCGTATTCGGAAATTTCGGAGAGCGTCGGCAGCGTATAAACCATCTCGCCGTTTTCAAAGATCGGCGCAAGCAGCGGGCGAACCTCATAATCGCAGAGCGTCATCTTTTTCCACGTGTTTTCGGGATCGAAGATTTCAAGCGGTTCGCCGGAGGAATAATCCTCGTCCTCCAGCGCAATCAGATCCGCCAACGCTTTTCCGCTGAGCCTGTCGTAGAAGCGATAGAGGCGCTTAACGCCCGGATTGGTGATCTTCGCCGGGTTCTCGGAAATCTTGATGCGCGGCTCAAATTTGCCGTTCACCTCTTCGGCGGAGAGCTTATACACGCCGCCCAGCGCAGGGTTATCCATGCTGGTAATCATGCGCGTGCCCACACCCCAGACGCTGATCGCCGCGCCCTGCGCCTTCAAATCCCAGATAACCTCTTCATCCAGGTCGCCGGAAGCAAAGATTTTCGCGTTCGGGAAACCGGCCTCGTCGAGCATCTTGCGCGCCTGTCGGCTCAGGAAGGCGAGATCGCCGCTATCCAGACGGATGCCCATCGGTTCATAGCCCTTGGCGCGCAGTTCGCCGAACACGGTGATGGCGTTCGGAACGCCGCTGGCCAGCGTGTCATAGGTATCCACCAGCAGCAGGCAGTTTTTCGGAAAAACCTCGGCGTATGCGCGGAAAGCGCTCAGCTCGTCCGGGAAGGACATAACCCAGCTATGCGCGTGCGTGCCGCCGACGGGCACGCCGAAGAGCTGACCGGTAAGCACGTTGCTCGTCGCCTGACAGCCGCCGATCATCGCCGCGCGCGCACCGTAAATGCCCGCATCCGGCCCCTGCGCGCGGCGCAGACCGAATTCCAGCACGCCGTCGCCGCGCGCCGCCTGCACCACGCGGGAGGCCTTGGTGGCAATCAGCGTCTGATGGTTGATGATGTTGAGCAGCGCGGTTTCAAGAAGCTGTGCTTCCATGATCGGCGCAATGACGCGGACAATCGGTTCGCCGGGGAAAATGACCGTTCCCTCCGGAACAGCCAGAATTTCGCCGGTAAACCGCAGGGTGGACAGGCGGGTGAGAAACGCCTCGTCAAAGATGTTCAGACTGCGCAGATAGGCAATATCGTCCTTGGAAAAATGGAGATTCTTGACGTATTCAACGGCCTGCTCAAGGCCGGCCGCCACGGCATAGGCCGTCATGTCGCCCTGCTTGCGATAGAAGATATCAAAGCAGGCGCGGTTATTTTCCATGTCGAACCGCAGATAGCCGTTCATCATCGTCAGCTCATACAGGTCGGTCATCATTGTCAGGTTGCGCATTTAATCCATCTCGCTTTCTGAGGTTCTGGGGTACAGGGGATAGCAGAGCAGCCAGCCGCAGAGGATGAGCTGAATCATCGCCGCACACTGGCGTAAAGTCACATAATAGGTATTATCCGCGTTGGCGCGTCCCATGCCGGCGATGAGCAGCCCGGCCAGAAAGAGGCCGTCGGCCAGCAGCGGCGCGGCGATGCGCCAACTGAATCGCCCGCTGTCCATCGTCCAAAGCGCGATGATGGCGATTTGGGAGATCATCAGCACAGCGAGGCCGATTTGGGAGAAGGTGAACAGGAAGCTGTACGCGCCGCGCTCAAATTCGCCGAGGAACGCGACGGCAATGCACAGCACCGCGCTGACCATCGGCACGACGGTCACGGCGCTGATGCGGTCGCGGATGCGCAGGAAGAAATAGATCACCACGCCGAGCGCCGCCACCGCGGAAAGAATTTGCGAAATGCGGACAAATTCGCTGATGAAGGTCAGGCTGTCGTTGCGCAGCCCTTCGATCACTGTCCGGCCGGAGCAATACAGCAGCAGATACCAGCAGAACACGTCGCCTTTGCGGCGGCGATGGTTGCGGATGACCATCAGCAGCACAAAGACAAACATATCCCAGCAAAATTCATAGAAGAACGTCGCCATGTGCCAATACCATACGTCGCCGACGGGAATCTCCACGGCAAAGGGAAAAAATTGAAGGCTCTCCTCAGCGATACGCAGGCCATAGGCTTCCATATTGATGTAATTGCCCCAGCGGCCGATGCCCTGACCGAGCACAAGCGCAGGTGCGACGACATCCAGCAGGGTCAGCATGGAGATTTTATGCTTTCTGCTGACCAGTCTCGCGGCGATCAGGCCGCCGATTACGCCGCCGTAAATGGCCATTCCGCCTTCCCGGATATTGAAAACGGAAAGCATGTCTTCGCTGTAATCATTGAAGCGAAAGGCGACGTAATACAGCCGGGCGCAAATGAGTCCCAGCGGAATGGCATAGAGCAGAAAATCAATCACCGTATCCTGCGGCAGATGCAGGCGGCGCGCCTCGCCCGACGCAAGCAGATAGCCGATGACGATGGCGCCGGTGATTAAAATGGCATACCAACTGATGCCGAAAAAGGCAACGCGATCTAAAAGGGGTCTGCTGAGCATAAAAACCTCCCGAAAGTCTTTTATCAAGTAGGATATCGCTATCTTTGGTAGTATACCGCCGGGATATCCGTCTGTCAAGAAATGGTTGCATTTCGCATGTAACATGAACCGAAAGTTTGTTATTTTCTCTTGCCCCGTGGCGCGCATGATGCTATAATGGGGAAAACGCAGGTTAAAGGCGTTCTTTCAGCGCGCCTGCTAAGGAGGAAGAAGCATGTCTATTGTTCATGTTATGGATCATCCGCTGATTCAGCATAAGCTCTCCCTGATGCGCGATCAGGAGACCGGCCCCAAGGAGTTTCGCGAGCTGCTGAACGAAATCTCCATGCTGATGGCTTACGAAGTCACCCGCGATCTGCCGCTCAAGACGATTGAAATCGAAACCCCGATCTGCCGCGCGCAGACTCAGGTGATCGCAGGCAAGAAGCTGGCCATCGTGCCGATTCTGCGCGCCGGTTTGGGTATGGTGGACGGCATTATGAGCCTTGTTCCCGCCGCGAAGGTCGGCCACATCGGCCTTTACCGCGACCCGAACACCCTTGAGCCGGTGGAATACTACTGCAAGCTTCCGGCCGATGCGCAGGAGCGCGAAATTCTGCTGGTCGATCCGATGCTGGCGACCGGCGGCTCTGCCTCCGCGGCGATCGGCTTCCTCAAGAAGCGCGGCTGCAAGAACATCAAGCTCGTCAACCTGATCGCCGCGCCGGAAGGCGTTGCGCGCGTGCAGGCGGATCATCCGGACGTGGATATCTACGTGGCGGGCATGGACGAGAAGCTCAACGACCACGGCTATATCATTCCGGGTCTGGGCGACGCGGGCGACCGCCTCTTCGGCACCAAATAAAGCAGAAAGTACGCTGGAAACGGCGTACTTTTCTTTTGTTTGTTGCGGCACGCAGCACTTTATGATATAATGAACCCCATCAAATGAGTTTAGGGGATAGCTGCCATGAAAGACCATGTTGCCGTGCTGGTGCCATGCTACAACGAAAGCAAAACCATTGAAAAGGTCGTGCGGGATTTCAAGCGCGTTTTGCCGGAAGCAACCGTCTACGTTTACGATAACAATTCCAGCGATGGCACGGGGGAGATTGCTGCCCGCGCCGGCGCCGTCGTTCGCAGGGAGCGGATGCAAGGCAAGGGAAGCGTCATTCGCCGGATGTTCCGGGAGATCGACGCGGATTGCTACCTGATGGTGGACGGCGACGACACCTATCCGGCGGAAGACGCGCCCGCGATGGTGTCTGCCGTGCTTGACGAGCAGGCGGATATGGTGGTCGGCGACCGACTGTCCAGCACCTATTTCACCGAAAACAAGCGGCCGTTTCACAATCTGGGCAACGGCCTTGTCCGCGCGAGCATTAACCATCTGTTCGGCAGCGACATCAAGGATATTATGACGGGCTACCGCGCGTTCAGCTATGCGTTCGTCAAAACCTATCCGGTATTATCCAAAGGGTTTGAAATCGAGACCGACATGACCATTCACGCCATCAACCGGCGGATGCAGGTCAGCAATATCGTGGTTTCCTATCGAGACAGGCCGGACGGAAGCGAATCCAAGCTCAACACGTATCAGGACGGCGCAAGGGTGCTGCTGACCATCGCCCGGCTGTACAAAAACTACAAGCCGTTTGCATTTTTCGGTCTGCTGGCGCTGATTCTGGCGCTTGTATCCACCGGATTTATGATTCCCGTGCTGATGGAGTTTGCGAAAACGGGGCTTGTGCCGCGTTTCCCGACGCTGATTGCCTGCTGTGTGACGATGCTGGCGGCGTTGCTTCTGTTTATCGCGGGGCTGATTCTCTCCACGCTTCAAGAGAAAGACAAGCGGGATTTTGAATTTGAGCTTCAGCAGGTCGGCGATCAATACCGCCGCCTGACGACGGAAGAAGCGGCGCGGCAGGAAAAGGTTTCCGCATAACAGACGATGGAGCAGATTGACGAAAAAACGTTTGCGCAGTTGGCCCGTCTGGCCGGTTTCGGCAGGACGGGCTTTTGCAGCGCGGCGGCGTTTACGGCGGAGCGGAACGCGGTTGAGCGCGGGCCGGAAATCGCCGAACGGCGGCAGTTAAGGTTCGATCCCACAGCGGACGATCCGCGGACGAAGAGCATTGCCGTAATGCTCTGGCCATACGTTCCGGCCGCACAGGAAGAAGATGGCTGCGTTTTTGTGGACGGCTATTATTTCGCGTCCAACGCCGCGTATCATGCGGCAAGGGCGCTGGAGGCGCAGTTGACCGAGGCCGGGCATTTTGCCAAGGCGAACGTATCCTATCCGGCAAGAGAAGCCGCTTTGCGCGCCGGAATGGGCGTAATCGGGCAAAATGGCATGCTAATTACGCCGGAATATGGTTCCAGATTTGTCATCATTTTGATGGCGACGGATATTGTGCACACCGCGCCCGATTGCGGCGAGCACGGCGGCTGTCTGCACTGCGGACGATGCGCCAAAGCCTGCCCTGCGGGGGCGATTGATGCGCGCGGCCTGAGCCGCCCGGAGCGCTGTATCCGCAATTTTATGATGGAGGGTGTCGTCGCGCCGGAGGCGCTTCGCGAAAAAATGGGCATGAGGCTGATCGGATGCGATATCTGTCAGCGTGTTTGCCCGATGCAGCCCAAATTTGAAGCGGGAAAGACGCTCGGACTGAAGCTCTGCGCTCTGGTAACGGAGGATCAGTCGCTCTTTTCCGCCGCCATACAGAAGCTCTCCGGCGAAATCGGGAAAAATGCCGCCAGACCGCAGCGCGTCCGCGCGCAGGCGGCGCTGCTTGCGGGCAACAGTGGCGACGCAAAATATCTGCCCGTGCTGGAAAGCTGGGCGAATCTGCCCTTTGAAGCCGTGGCCGAGCATGCGCGCTGGGCGAAGGAAAGGCTTTCAAAGGCAGGGCTTGACCGAACGAATAAAACAGATTAAAATACATTCAAACGGCTGATGGGGAGGAAATGCTTTGCTCAAGGAACAGATTGACAGCCTGCTTGACCGCGTTCAGAAACCGGCGCGATACATGGGCGGCGAAATGAATTGCGTGCTCAAAGACCCGAACAGCGTAGATATCCGCTACGCTTTTGCATTCCCGGATGTTTACGAGGTCGGCATGAGCCATCTCGGTTCGCGTATTTTGTACGATATCATCAACAAGCGGGAGGATGCGCTCTGCGAGCGTGTTTTTATGCCGTGGGTGGATATGGCCGATCTGATGCGTCAGGAAGGCGTTCCGCTGTTTTCGCTGGAAACACGCTCGCCCATCGGCGGCTTTGACATGCTGGGCGTCACCCTTCAATATGAGATGAGCTACACCAATATTCTGGAAATGCTCGATCTGGCTGGGATTCCGTTGCGCAGCGAGGATCGCACATGGGATCACCCGATTGTGATTGCGGGCGGCCCCTGCGCGTTCAACCCGGAACCGCTGTATGCGTTCATCGACGCATTTTCCATCGGCGACGGCGAAATCAGCACGCTGGAAACCATCGACGTGGTAAAGCAGTGCAAGCAGGAGGGCGTCTCCCGCGAGGAATGTCTGCGCCGCCTGTCCCGCCTGCACGGCGTATATGTGCCCAGCCTGTATCGCGCGTCGTATAATGAAGACGGAACGCTTGCGTCCTTTGAGCCGACGGAGGAGGGCGTGCCACGCACCGTCGTCAAAAACATGATCGCCAACATCGACACGGCAGATTACCCGGAAAGCATCATCGTGCCGTTTATGGAGATCGTGCACGACCGCATCAATATCGAAGTACTGCGCGGCTGTACGCGCGGCTGCCGCTTCTGTCAGGCAGGCATGATCTATCGGCCTGTCCGCGAGCGCAGTGTGGAGCATCTGCTCGAGCTGGCGCAGAAGCTCGTCGATTCCACGGGCTATGAAGAGATCACGCTGTCCTCCCTGTCCACGGGCGATTACACCTGCCTGCCTGAGCTGGCGCATAAGCTGATGGATAAATTCCAAGAGGAGCGCATCGCGCTGTCCCTGCCGAGCCTGCGGCTGGACAGCAAGCTCAAAGAAACCCTCGAAGAGACGCAGAAGGTGCGCAAAACCAGCCTGACCTACGCGATGGAGGCCGGCACGCAGAGACTGCGCGACGTCATCAACAAGGGCATCACCGAAGAAAACCTGATGAGCTCGGTGAGCGATGCGTTTGCGGGCGGCTGGAGCAGCGTGAAGCTGTATTTCATGTTTGGCCTGCCGACGGAGACGACGGAGGATCTCAACGGTATTGCGGATCTGGCTTCCAAAGTGGTTCGCAAGTATTTTGAAACGCCGAAGAACGTTCGTGCGCGCGGTCTGCGCGTCAACTGCTCGGCAAGCTGCTTCGTGCCCAAGCCGTTTACGCCGTTCCAATGGGAACCGCAGGACACGATTGAGCAATTTGAAGAGAAACAGAAGCATCTGTGCCAGATCATGCACATCAAGGGTGTGGAATTCAACTGGCATACGCCGCAGGTTTCCTTCCTGGAGGCGTGTTTCGCGCGCGGCGACCGAAAGATGGCCGATGTGCTGGAAGCCGCGTGGCGTCTAGGCTGCCGGTTTGACGGCTGGACAGATCAATTCAGCTTTGAAAACTGGATGAAGGCATTCGAACAGTGCGGCGTAGATCCGGCGTTTTACGCCAACCGCCGCCGCGAGAAGGGCGAGCTGCTGCCGTGGGCGTTTATCGATGCCGGCGTGACGGAGGCGTATCTCTGGCGCGAACACGAGCGCGCAATGCGCGCGGAAGTGACGCCGGATTGCAGACAAGGCTGTCAGGGCTGCGGCCTCAAGCGATTTGAAGGAGCGTGTGAAGGACGATGAGAATGCTTTTGCAGTTTCAAAAAGGCGACATCGTTCGTCATCTCGGCCTGCTGGATTTGCAGCGCACCATGCAGCGCGCGCTGCGCAGAAGCGGACTGCCGATTGCGTATTCCAACGGCTTTAATCCGCATATCGTGATGTCCTTTGCTTCCGCGCTGTCCTCGGGCATTCCCGGCGACGCGGAATTGCTGGATGTTTCGCTCAAGGGCGAAGCGACGGCGGAGGAATGCATGGCGGCCATGAATCGCGTTCTGCCTCCGGCGCTGCAGGTGTCCCGCGTCCGCATGGTGGACGACCGCTTCCCGAAGGTCAGCGCGGCGCTCCGTCAAGCGGAATATACGATCACACTGCGGGGCGGCGGCGCATGCGCGATTGCGTCCGCTCTGCCGGCATTTCTGGCGCAGGATGAGATCGTGGCGCTGCGCAAGACGAAGCGCTCGGAAACGATGGTCAACATCCGCCCGATGATCCATGCGCTGACAGCGCAGACGGACGAAGAGAAAAACACGGCGGTACTGACGGCTCGCGTCTCCTTTGTGGAGGCCGCGACGCTCAAGCCGGATTTGCTGGTGGAATCGCTGTGCACGTTCGCGGGTGCGCAGCCGGAGCGCTGCGAAATTCGCCGAACCTGCCTGCTTGGCGAAAAGGACGGCCAGAGCGTGCCGCTGATTGATCTGTAAACGATGAAAAGAGAACTGATTGTGGATTGCAGATCCGGCGGCATGCGTGCGGCGGTGCTGGAGGATGGCGAACTGGTCGAGCTGCATATGGAAGGCGGCGAGCCGGATCGCCAGACGGAAACGCTGTATTATGGCCGGATTCAGGCGGTTCGTCCTTCCGTCCACGCGGCGTTTGTGGAAATCGGGCAGGAGCTGAATGCCTTTTTGCCGCTTGAAGATGGCGTAAAGCTGAAAAGCGGCGACATGCTCATCGTTCAGGGCGTCGCCAAGCAGACGACGCAGAGCAAGGGGCTTCGCGTCAGCACACGCATCAACCTGACGGGGCGCGCTCTTGTGCTGATTCCCGGCGAAACCGGCGTACACATTTCCAAGAAGGTCAAAAATCCGGAAACGCGCGCGCGACTTGCCGCAATCGGGCGCGCAATCTGCCCGCCGGATTGCGCGATCATCATTCGGACAGCTTCCGAAAATGTATCCGCTGAACAGCTTCAAACCGAGGCGGAAATGCTTCTGAAATCGTGGCAGGAGACGAATCAGCGGGCAAAAGGGATGGTCAAACCGGGCGTTCTGACGAAGCCGGAACCGCTCTCCCTGCGCCTGACGCGGGATTTAGCGGGAAATTTGGAGCGCGTGGTCATCAACGATGGCGATGAGTTTGACGCGCTCTGTCAGGCGCAGAAGGATGGCCGTCTGCCGCTACAGACGCATATCGAATATGCCGACGAGCAGAAAACGCTCCTTTTTGACGCATTTAATCTGGAAACGCCGATTGATAAAGCGCTGAAAAAGCGCGTATGGCTTCCCTGCGGCGGCTATCTGATCTTCGATTTCGCGGAGGCGCTGACGGTGATCGACGTCAATTCCGGCAAGATGGTCACAGGAAAAAGCATGGAGGAAACGGCGCTCCGGGTGAATCTGGAAGCGGTGAAGGAGCTTGCCCGCCAGCTCAGGCTGCGGGATGTGGGCGGCATCGTCATCGTGGATTTGATCGACATGGAGAAGGACAAAAACAGGCAGGCCGTTCTCGCCGCGCTGAAGGATGCAGTGAAAAGCGATCGCATGCCCGTCAAGATCGAAGGCATTACGCGGCTCGGTCTGTTGGAGATGACGCGCAAACGCAAGGGCGAGCAGCTTCGGCGCGCGCTTCGAACGACGTGCGGCGTCTGTTCCGGCTCGGGCGAGCTGCTTTGCGAGGAAGAAATCGCGCGGCGGGCACTGCGTCAGGCGCGCAGAATGGCGCTTGCCGGTCAGCGCGGGCCGTTCGTAATCTGTCTGGCCGAAAAAGCGGCAAAGGTTCTGGCGGCAATGCCCCAGCCGGAAAACTGCCCGCCTGTTTACGCACTGGCCTCAGGCGGATACCGAGAGAAATTCAGCGTCATACAGCCGGGCGAGGGCGAAATTCCCGAGCAGGCGGCAGCGCTCCAAACGAATAAGTAACCCAGAAGTGAGAACACAGATAAAGGAATCAAGCATGAAAAGAACGCAGGCTATCGAGCTCCCGGAAGAGGAGATTGCAAAGCAAAAGGAATGGATGGCGGCATTCGCCGCGCTGGAAGATCGCCCACACACCTATTGTGTGGTGACCTACGGCTGCCAGATGAACGCGCACGACAGCGAAAAGCTGGAAGGCATGCTGACCCAGATGGGGATGACGCCCGCCGCCAACCGAGAAGAGGCGGATTTTGTCATCTTCAACACCTGCTGCGTCCGCGACAATGCGCAGCGGCGCGCGCTGGGCAACGTGGTCTGGCTCAAGGAACTGAAAAAGACACGTCCGGAGTTGATGGTCGGCGTTTGCGGCTGCATGATGCAGCAGCCGGGGATGGGCGAGCAGATTCTCAAGCAATATCCGTTTGTGGATCTGGCCTTCGGCACGCACAATTTGTATCGTTTTGCGCAGTTGATGCTCAAGGCGGTGCAGTCCCGCCGCCGCGTGGTCGAGGTGATTCAGGATGACGAGGGCAGCATTCCGGAAGATCTGCCGGTGCGCCGCAGCAGCCCGTATCACGCTTACATCACCATCATGTACGGCTGCAACAACTTCTGCTCGTATTGCATCGTTCCGTATGTGCGCGGCCGGGAACGCTCCCGCGCGTCGGCACGCATCATCGAGGAAGCGCGCGAATTGAAGGCGGACGGCGTGAAGGAAATCATGCTGCTTGGGCAGAACGTCAACTCCTACGGGCTTGACGTTGAAGGCGAATTGAGCTTTGCACAGCTTCTTTCTGAGCTGGACAAGGTGGGGATTGAGCGAATCCGCTTTATGACCTCCCATCCGAAGGATATTTCCGACGAGCTGATTGACGTGATGGCGTCGGGCAAGCACATCTGCCACGCGCTTCATTTGCCGGTTCAGCATGGCAACAATCGGATTCTCCAATCCATGAATCGCCGCTACACGCGCGAAAAATATCTGGAGCGCGTCAAAGCCATTCGCTCGAAGGTGCCGGATATCAGCCTGACGACCGACCTGATCGTCGGCTATCCGGGCGAAACGGAAGAAGAATTTGAGGAAACCTGTTCGCTGGTTGAGCAGGTCGGATATGACAGCGCTTTCACCTTTATCTATTCGCCCCGTGTGGGTACGCGCGCGGCGGATATGCCGGATCAGATTCCCGAGGAGGTTTCCTCTCGCCGGATTCAGAAGCTGATTGCGCTGCAAAAAGACGTCACCCACAAGCGCTACGCGAATTATATCGGTCAGGTGCACAGCGTGTTGGTGGAGGAATCGTCCCGCCGGGACGAAAACCAGATGGCGGGCAAGAACGAATACAACATCACCGTCAATTTTCCGGGCGACAAGAGCCTGATCGGGCAGATTGTCCGGGTGAAGATCACGTCCGCCGGCGAAAGCACATTGCGCGGCGAACGTGTGGAATAAGCCGAAAACGGCGAGAGGAGATTTTGATTATGAGCAAGGTTACGGATTGCGCCCGCGCGCTGGGTCAGGCGATTGTCGATTCTGAAGAATACAAGGCCATGCAGATCACCGAAAAGACCGCGATGAACGACCCAGCTGTGGCGGCCGCAATGAGCCGGTATCTGGAAGCGAAGGACGGCATGCACACCGCGATGAGCGCGGGCAACGCGGACGAGATTGCGCGTTTCAGCCAGGAGATGGACGACGCGCAGCAGACGCTGAACGCGATGCCTGCGGTTGACGCGATGACGACGGCGCGCCAGAATTTTTCCGAATTGATGAATCAGGTCAACCACGTGCTTGAATTTATGATTACGGGTGAGGTTGAGCAGAGCGGCGGCTGCACGGGCAACTGCGCTTCCTGCGGCGGCTGCCACTAACGGGATAAAGGCGAAAGAAAAGGCTTGACGGAGGCACATAAATGGCAAACATGACCCCGATGATGCGTCAGTATCTGGAAATGAAGGATAAATATCCGGGCATGATTCTCTTTTTCCGGCTGGGCGACTTTTACGAGATGTTCTTCGATGACGCCAAGCTGGTTTCAAGAGAGCTTGAGCTGACGCTCACCGGGAAAAGCTGCGGCATGGAGGAACGCGCGCCCATGTGCGGTGTGCCCTTTCACAGCGCGGAAACATACATCAACCGGTTGATCGAGAAGGGCTATAAGGTGGCCATCTGCGAGCAGATGGAAGACCCGGCGACAGCGAAAGGCCTTGTAAAGCGCGACGTCATCCGTGTGGTTACGCCGGGCACCGTGATCGAGCAATCCATGCTTGACGAGCGGCGAAACAGCTATCTGCTGTCCGTCTGCATGGACGGTGATCGGGCAGGCTTGGCCTTCGTGGATGTTTCGACTGGCGAATTTCAGCTATATGAAATCGAAAGGGCTTCCGTTCGGCTTCAAGACGAAATTGTGCGCATGATGCCCAAGGAGATTATCGCCAACACAGCGCTGCCTAAGAACGCGACGACGCTGCATGTCGATGTGCAGGACGGCGCGCGCTTCCAGCTCGCCCGCGCGCGCGCGGCACTGCTGGAGCATTTTAAGGTGCAGAGTCTGGATACCTTCGGCGTCAGCGGGATGAAACTCGGCATTCGGGCGGCCGGCGCGCTGATGCGTTATCTCGAAGAGACACAGAAAAACGCGCTGGAGCACCTCACTGAGCTGAACGAATACCACGACAAGCGATACATGATGCTCGATCACACGGCGCGACGCAATCTGGAATTGACGGAAACCATGCGTTCCCGCCAGAAGCAGGGCTCACTTCTGGGCATTCTGGATTACACCTGCACGGCGATGGGCGCGCGAACGCTTCGCGGCTTCATCGAGCAGCCGCTGGCCATCAAGAGCGAAATTGACGAGCGTTTGGAGGCGGTGCAGGCGCTGCACGACGCGGATATGACGGTAGACATGATCCGCGAGGAGTTGACGCAGGTTTACGACGTGGAACGCCTGCTCAGCAGAATCGCATACAAAACCATCAACGCGAAGGACTGTCTTGCCCTGCGCGATTCGCTTGCTCACGTTCCGGCGATTCACGACGCGCTGGCCTCCATCGCGCCGAACGGCATGCTCCGCAGTCTGCTCGACCATCTGACGCCGCTTGGCGACGTGGTGGACAAGCTGACGCAGGCCATCGACGTGGACGCGCCCGCGCTGATGAGCGAGGGACATTACATCAAAAGCGGCTATAACGAGGAACTGGACAAGCTGCGGGAGGCCTCCCGAAACGGCCATCAGTGGATCGCCGATTTGGAAGCGAAGGAACGCGAGCTGACGGGCATCAAGAACCTGAAAATTCAATATAACCGCGTTTTTGGCTACTATATCGAGGTGACGAAATCCAACTACGAGCAGGTGCCGTATCGCTACACGCGAAAACAGACACTGGCCAACTGCGAGCGCTACATGACGCCGGAGCTGCATGAAATTCAGGAGACCGTGCTCGGCGCGCAGGAAAAAGCAATCCGTTTGGAGCAGGGGCTGTTTATCGAAATCCGCGACTTCCTGTCCGCTCAAATTCCCCGGATTCAGCATACGGCGGTCGGCCTGAAAACGCTGGATGCGCTGGTCTCTCTGGCGGTTGCGGCGGTCAAAAACCGCTATGTCCGCCCGGAAATTGCCGATGACGGCGTGATTGATATCGTCGATGGACGTCATCCTGTCGTCGAGGCCGGTATGCACGGTGACGATCAGTTTGTGCCAAACAGCACGCTGCTCGATGACGAGGATAACCGCATGCTTATCATCACCGGCCCGAACATGGCGGGCAAGAGCACCTATATGCGGCAGGTGGCGCTCATCACGCTAATGGCGCACATGGGCAGCTTTGTTCCAGCGGAAAGCGCAAAAATCAGCACTGTCGACCGCATTTTCACGCGCGTCGGCGCGTCGGACGATTTGGCGAGCGGCCAATCCACATTCATGGTGGAAATGAACGAAATGGCGCACATTCTGCGAAGCGCTACCTCAAAGTCGTTGATTGTGCTTGATGAAATCGGTCGAGGCACCAGCACGTTTGACGGCCTGAGCATCGCGTGGGCCGTTGTGGAATATCTGGTGGATAAAAAGAAGATCGGCGCCAAGACACTGTTTGCGACGCATTACCACGAGCTCAGCGAGCTGGAAGGGCGGCTTGGCGGTGTGGTCAACTATCGCATCAGCGTAAAGGAGCACGGCGAGGACATCATCTTCCTGCGCAAAATCGAGCGCGGCGGCGCGGATAAAAGCTTTGGCATTCACGTCGCGCATCTGGCTGGAATGCCGAGACCCGTCATCATGCGCGCGCATGAAATTCTGGCGAGGCTGGAAACGAACGACGTCAGCCAGAGCACCATCGGCCAGAATATTCTGGGTGAGGAAGAAAAAAAACCGAAGCAGGTCAACCTTTTCGAAGCGCCCGCCATGGATCTGGTTGAAGAAATCCGAGCGCTTGACGTGATGAGCATGACGCCGATTGAAGCGCTCAATACGCTGTTTACGCTCAAAGAAAAGGCGCGCAAAGCGTAGCTCTATTCAAATCAACGCTATAAAAAAGAAAGGGAGGCTGCCGTGGAAGACAGACCGATACTCAAGCTCAATCAGGAGCTGATTGGCAAGATTGCCGCAGGCGAAGTCGTTGAAAGCCCCGCCTCGGCGATCAAGGAGCTGGTGGAAAACAGCTTAGACGCGGGTGCAACATGCGTCACCGTGGAAATCCGCGACGGCGGCATTGCCTATCTGCGCGTCACGGATAACGGACGCGGAATCCGCGCCCGTGACGTCCGTATGGCCTTTGAACGCCACGCGACAAGCAAAATCACAAAATCGGACGATCTGTTCGCCCTGCACACGCTGGGCTTCCGCGGCGAGGCGCTGGCCTCCATCGCGGCGGTATCCAAATTAACGATAACGACGCGCAGCATCCACGAGGAAACGGGAACACGCGCGATCAACGAAGGCGGAGAGATCAAGAGCATCACGG
>OLOS01001573.1_pt1 | contig 18086 bp, 14 predicted proteins | sample 1672631 | NCBI WGS metagenome assembly OLOS01 (sample SAMEA3136707, study PRJEB25190) | human gut metagenome | biome: human gut; feature: human-associated habitat; material: faeces | place: Austria | collected 2013 | reverse complement strand
TGTCCTGGTCCTGGCTGTTTCGCTTCTGCTTAACGGCTGTGGGGGACGGCAGGAAGCCGGAACAGGGAATGCGGATGCCGGGGCAGGGGAAGTGGTCATCTGGTCCTACTATGAGACAAAACAACAAAAAGAAGGCCTGGACCGGCTGGTGGAAGGTTTTAACAACCGGCAGAAGGACTATGTGGCCCGGTGGGAGGACCAGGGGCCTTCCTCGGAATTTAAAAAACTGCTTTCCATCGGTGTGGCGGAGGGAAGCCTGCCGGATGTTGTCATCATTGATAATCCGGACATGAGGAAATATGTGGAGCTGGGTATTTTCGAGGATATAACACGGACCGTGGAAGCGGATTATGACCTGACGGAATTTTATCCCGAGGTCATCTCATCCGTGCGGTATGACGGCAGGTATTACGGGGTGCCCTTCTGCTGCAATAATGTGGGCCTTGTGTATAACAAGGACATGTTCCGGGAGGCGGGGATGGAGCCGCCGGGGAACTGGGAGCAGTTCCTCCATGCGGCAGAGGTGATGACTACAAAAGAACGGTATGGTTTTGCCATGTCCGCAATACTGGAAGAACAGTCCTCCTTCCAGCTGGCCCCATGGCTCCTGTCCACAGGGGAGGACATGGAGGACCTGGGCGGGGAAGGGACGGTGGAGGCCCTTTCCATGATTAAGGAGATGGTGGATAAGGGGTATATGCCCAGGGACTGCATCAACTGGTCCCAGGTGGACGTGGCCAGACAGTTTGCGGCGGGGAAATGCGCCATGATGGAGAATGGTCCATGGGCCCTTCCTCTGGTGGAGGAGGCAGGAATCGATTACGGGGTGGTGACTCTGCCTGTGGATGAGCGGAGCATCGTGGTAACCGGAGGAGAGAACTTCGGGATCATCAAAGGAAAAAACGTGGATGGTGCCATGGCGCTGCTGGCCTATTATTATGAAGATGACGTGATGCTGCGGCTCAATGAACAGATGTATGCCCTGCCTCCTGTGAGGCGGCTGGCCGTAAGGCTTCAGGAGTCCAATCCTGCCTACCAGGTGTTTGCACAGCAGATGGAGCACTGCATCACCAGAAGCGCCTATCTTTACTGGCCAAAGATAACAGGGGTTTTATCGGAAAGCCTGTACGGGGTAATCGTGGGTGGGACATCGCCGGAGGAAGCGGCAGATGACATCCGTGACAGGATACAGGCATGCATGCAGGAATGAATTTTCAAACACGCTTTAGGTAGAGAAAATTAAAGAGGGTGGATAATTTTAAACCGTTTTTTTGCCGGATTTAAAATATGTCCACCCTCTTTAATATTTTCCCCTAACAAACAACAAGACCCCCTCTTATAATGAAATCACCATAAGCAATACAATATTGAGAGGGAGGTTTTTAGAATGAAGAAACGGTTCGTCAGTACATTATTATGTGCAGCCATGGCTGCTTCACTGGTTACGGGATGCGGTTCGGGGACGGCGTCCGGCAGCGGAAACACACAGGCTGCAGCGGATACGGGCAGCAAAAAGGAAGTGGTCATCTGGGATTATTTTGAGACGGATGCCCAGAAGGCAATGATGACCACCTTACTGGACGGATTCAATGCATCCCAGGATGAATTCGTGGCAAGCCATGTGTACGTGCCATTCTCTGATTATGAGAAACAGCTTACTTTGGGAATCGCGTCAGGAGAGCTTCCTGACCTGGTCATCCTGGATGGCTGCTCCATGGCGTCCTTTATCTCTTTGGGACTGTTCGGCGACATCTCGGATGCCGATATTAAATGGGATGAATACATAGCCGGACCAATGGAATCCACCATGGCCGACGGCAGGCATTACGGCATCCCGTTCGCAACCAACTGTACGGCCCTGTTCTACAATAAGGATATGTTTGACGCGGCCGGGCTTGCATACCCGGATGAGAATACCACATGGGATGATTTCCACGAGATGGCGAAAGCCCTGACCAAGGATGGGGTAACCGGTTTTGGTAATGCGGCCACCAACACGGATGAGGGTACGTTCCAGTGCCTGCAGTGGCTCTATACGGCCGGAGGAAGCTATACCGACATCAAGGGCGGCACCGAGGCGTATGAACTGATGCAGGAAATGATTTCAGACGGTTCCTGGACCAAAGAGGTGGTCAACTGGACGCAGTCGGATGTTAACAACAACTTCATCGCAGGCAACCTGGCCATGCAGCAGAACGGACCATGGCAGATCCCCGGCATAGCAAAGGATGCCCCGGACTTAAACTACGGCGTGACCGTGCTTCCGAAAAAGGACGCCGCAAGCGGGCAGGCCACCTCTATCCTGGGCGGCGAGAACATGGGCGTGGTTGCAAAGGACGACACAGCGGGCGCGGTTGCATTCCTCAAATACTATGACCAGACCGATGTGATGGTGGAAGCCATGAAACAGTACGGCTCCTTCCCTCCAAAGACAGAAGCCGCCAAGGACGCATACTGGACTGAGGACCCGGTCCAGGCAGAATTCATCACCCAGCTGGAGACATCCATACCAAGAGGACCGTCCGCATCCTGGCCATCCTATTCATCCGCAATCCAGAAGGGCTTCCAGGAAGCGCTTACCATGGCAAAGACGCCTGAACAGGTGGCAGAGGATACACAGGCCGCAGTGGATGCTGTTAAGTAGGGAAATGGCGCGTTCATAAAGATACATGTTTAAAAGAAAATGGCTTTCATGCCAGGGCGTGTTTGAAAATTGCTTTCCGTCTGCTGTGCAGATAGCGGGATGAATGACCAGACACGCCAGGGGCGCCGCGGATGACGCGGCGCCGGTACGGTTCACGGGCCGCCGGTATGGTTCACGGGCCGCCGGTATGGTTCACGGGCCGCCGGTACGGTTCACGGACCACTGACACGATTCACGGGCCACGGCCTGTTTTATGTCCGCCCCACAGGGGGCGCAGGTGTGTTTGGACATTCATTTCCATAAACAGGGCAGCTTGGCTTGTGGGAAGCAATGTTTAAATACACCGCCAGATGGAGAGGGAGGATCCGGATGAAGGGAAATAAGAGAATGGACACGGCTGCCAAGATGGGCTTTCTGTTTGCAGCCCCGGCAGTGCTGTATATGCTTGTGTTCATCGGCTATCCGATGATACAGAATATCATACTGAGTTTTAAGAATGTGGATGTATACACATTTTCAGACGCCACAAAACAGAATTTTGTAGGGTTCCGTAATTATATGGAACTGTTTACAGGAAAGAATTCCATCCTGTCAAAGGCCATCATGAACACCCTGGTTTTTACGGTGGGATCGATTTTTTTCCAGTTCATCATTGGCTTTGGCCTGGCCCTGCTGTTCAATAAGAAATTCCCAGGCTGTTCCTTTTTCCGCGGCGTGACCATGATATCCTGGCTTCTGCCCGTGACGGTTGCCGGGCTTTTATTCAAGTTCATGTTTGCCAGCAGCGGAGGAATCGTCAACCAGTTCCTTATGGGGCTTGGGCTTGTAAAGGAACCCATGGACTGGCTTTTAAAGCCGGGCCTTGCCATGACGGCGGCAGTGGTGGCCAACATATGGATTGGGATTCCGTTTAACATGATGCTCCTCATCACGGGGCTGACCACCATTCCGGGAGACATATACGAGAGCGCCAGCCTGGACGGGGCGGGCAAGCTGCAGACCTTGTTCCTGATCACCATTCCCATGATCAAACCGGCCATCATGTCGGTCCTGACCCTTGGCTTTGTATACACCTTCAAGGTATTCGACCTTGTATGGGTAATGACAAAGGGCGGGCCGGTCAATTCCACGGAGCTGGTGTCCACCTACGCCTACCGTCTGTCCTTTGAGGAATTCCAGTTCAGCCAGGGCGCGGCTGCCGCCAATGTGCTGTTTTTAATCCTGCTGGTGGTGGGATGTTTCTATATTAAGACAATCAGCGATGATGAGGTGATGTGATATGAAGAAAGAGAATAGGAGTAAACTGATTTCATTCCTGTTAGGCGGTCTGGTGTTCCTGATTTTTATTTTCCCGCTGTACTGGATGATTGTCACTGCCCTTAAGACCCAGGTGGAGATATTCTCCATACCGACCCCGCTGTGGCCAAAGAACCTGACCTTTGAGGCGTTTGCCAAGCAGCTGTCCACTTCAGGGGATACCCTGAGGGGATTTAAGAACAGCCTGATCATATCCTGCGGCGCGACGGTCATTGCAACGGTGCTTTCGATTCCGGCTGCTTACGGCCTGGCCCGGTTCCGGTTCGGGGCCAGGAGGGGACTGGTGCTGTTCTTCCTGATTACCCAGATGCTTCCATCCACCCTGGTACTGACCTCCCTCTACATCATGTTCTCTAAAATGCATCTGCTGAACACATACTGGGCGCCCATCCTGGCCGACGCCACCCTGGGCATCCCCTTCAGCATCATCATCCTGCGCACGTATTTCGTATCCATACCAAAGGAACTGGATGAGGCGGCCAAGATTGACGGCTGCGGCCATGTGTCTGCATTTACCAAAATCATGCTGCCCATTGCCAAACCGGGAATCGTGGTTGCAGCTGTGTTCTCATTTGTATATGCATGGGGCGATCTGATTTACGGCATCACCTTCATCACGAACCCCAATATGAGGCCCATTACCTCCAGCATCTATAATTATGTGCAGCAGTACCAGACCTTGTGGAATTCCACCATGGCATTTGGGATCATTGCCATTTCGCCGGTGGTGCTGATATTCATCTTCATGCAGAAGTACATTGTAAGCGGACTGACCAACGGCGCGGTGAAGGCGTGATGGACCTGCGGGAATAAAAAACAAAAAAGGAGAGGGATAATGAAACTGCATCCGGTAGATTTAAAGAAAATACATATCAATGACCCATTCTGGTCAAAACATGTTTCCCTTGTAAAGGAGGCGGTCATCCCCTATCAGTGGGATGCCATCAATGACAGGATAAAGGACGCGGAGCCAAGCCACAGCCTGATGAATTTCAAGATTGCGGCGGGCCTGTGCGAAGGGGAATTTTACGGGGCCGTGTTCCAGGACACGGATGTGGCCAAATGGCTGGAGGCAGTGGGGTTCGCCCTTGCGGCACAACCGGATGGGGAGCTGGAGCGCACCGCGGACCAGGTCATTGACATCATTGCAAAGGCCCAGTGCCCGGATGGTTACCTAAACACCTACTTTACCATCAGGGAGCCGGAAAAACGCTGGAGCGATTTGTGCGAGGGGCATGAACTGTATACGGCAGGCCATATGATGGAGGCGGCCGTGGCCTATTATATGGGAACGGGCAAAAGGAAGTTCCTGGATGTGGTGCTGCGGTTTGCGGATCTGATCTGCGATACCTTCGGCTTTGAGGATGGTAAAATCCATGGATACCCCGGCCATCAGGAGGTGGAGCTGGGCCTGATTAAGCTGTATCAGGTGACGGGGGAATCCAGATACCTGGAGCAGGCAAAATACTTCATTGACGCCAGGGGCGTGGGGGAGAACTATTTCCTGAAGGAACTGAACCGTCCGGGATTCCGGTACATTTTCCCGGAATTCAAGGATTATGAGCCAATCTATTCCCAGTCCCACCTGCCGGTCCGTGAACAGAAGACGGCGGAGGGCCATGCGGTGCGGGCCATGTACATGTATAGCGCCATGGCCGACCTGGCTGAGGCCTGCGGGGATGATTCACTGATGGAGGCCTGCCGCACCCTGTGGGACAACATGACCCAGAAGCGCATGTATATCACGGGCAGCATCGGTTCATCCGGTATCCTGGAACGGTTTACCACGGATTACGACCTGCCCAATGACTGCAATTATTCGGAATCCTGCGCATCCATCGGCATGGCCATGTTCGGCCAGCGCATGGGCAACATCACCCGGGAGGCAAAATACTATGACGTGGTGGAGCGCGCCCTGTACAACACGGTGCTGGCAGGCATTGCCCTGGACGGAAAAAGCTTTTTCTATGTCAATCCCCTGGAAGTGTGGCCGGATAACTGCCTACCCCGCACGTCAAAGGAGCACGTGAAACCCATCCGCCAGAAATGGTTCGGCGTATCCTGCTGTCCGCCCAATATTGCAAGGACGCTGGCGTCCATGGGGCAGTATATCTATGGCGTGGACGGGGAAAGCATCTATGTGAACCTGTTCATTTCCAATGAAACCACGGTGGATATGGGCGGCAGCGAAGTATCCGTGACCATGGAGACCAGGTTCCCGTGGAAGATGGAGGTGGACATTGCCTTAAAGGGTGTGCCTGAAAGCGGCATGAAGCTGGCTGTAAGGATACCGGATTATGCCGGGAATTTTGCGGTAAGGTATGTTGGGGATGCAGGGCAGGCAGATGGATATGGCCCTGCATTGGTCCGGGAAAAAGGCTATGGGATCATTTCCCTTACAGGGGATGTGTGCCTGCATGTGACATGGGATGCGCCGGCCAGGTTCGTGCACAGCAATCCGCTGGTCCGGGCCGACAGCGGCAAAGTGGCCCTTGTCCGAGGCCCCATCGTATATTGTCTGGAGGAGGCTGATAACGGCTCCAACCTGGCGGCGGTTTATGTGAATCCCGGCACTCCCGTGGCGGAGGAAGAAAAGGATTTGTTCGGAGGAATCATCGGGCTGTCCTTTGCCGGTAAGAAGATATCCGGCCGTGAATGGGGAGGGGACGAACTCTACGGCCTGCACCCCGTCACCTGGGAGGACGTGAAGCTGAAGGCGGTTCCCTATGCCTGCTGGAATAACAGGGGAGTGGGGGAAATGGTTGTGTGGATGAAGGAGTTATTTAAAATGTAATTGAATCGATTGGATTGTTATAAAATGCCGGAGACTCAAAAAGATTGGGACTCTGGCATTTTTAAGTTTGGATTATGGATGTGGAAATATTTCGTGAAATCATCATAGTCATCATAGACATGTTTCTGCTTTAGGGATATGATTAAGATACCACCGCTTCCCTTTCCTCAATCATGGCAGATTGTATGATCCATCTGCAAAAAAAGGAGTCTGGAATGATGAATGCCCTCACAAAGAAACTATTAGCCCTATTCCTTCCGGGGCTGGCCTGCATGAATTTATCATCATGCCGTTCTGCCCCGACTGCCCCGGATTATTTGGACGAAGCAGCACAACCGGCTGACATGTATACCATAGATACCATGGATGAAGCCCGGGAAGCCAGAAACCGATACAAAGCCTTTCTGGAACAAGAGGATATGTATGCACTTACTGCCACTGCAGCATATCCGCGGGGAGACAGCCGTGCAAAATATGCAATTGGTGACTGTACCGGAGATGATGTGCCGGAACTTCATTTGACCTTTGGGACAAACTATTACATTTATACATACCGGGATAAGGAGGTTGTACTTCTGCGGGATTTCTCCCGGTATCCCCTGGTAATTCCGGCTGAAAATGGGGCAATCATAGTATCGGAACGCTCTGAAACCGGAGAAGATACCATCCAGTCCAGTTATCGGATACCACAACCGGATGACCCTTTCGCTGAAACATTGCGGGTGGAAGGAAGCAGGGACTATTATGGTTACCTGGTACTTGATGAATACGGCTATCCAATGGATTCCAAATCCCAGTCTTTTACCAGTACCTATCAGGGAAATCAAAGTGATGGGAAGTATCTCTATCATATGAATGAAAAGGAATGTACAAAGGCAGAATGGGAAAAAGAAGTGGGAATCTGCCTTGAAATCATGGAAGATGAGTCAAAACAGATGGCATGGGAGTATATTTTCCCCAAAGAAGAATGGGACTATTTAGATGCCATGGAAGAAGGAAATGGTGTCCAGGAGGATATGGACAGCGGGGAATGGGCGTTCTATCAACGGCTGCTATCCGGTGAATATCAATGGTTTGATGCGGCATCCCAGTCCAGGTTCCATTCCAGATATATGGCCAGTCTGGATGAAACTACCGGAAGAAGTAACTTAAAATATATTTTGATGGACTTTAATGGCGATGGCAGCCAGGATTTATTCATCCAGTATGATCCATCCCCTGCGAATTATACCACAGCTGATTTTTCCTATGAAAACGTAAGCAGATGCATCGGTTTTTTCAGCTATGCAGATGGAAACCCCTATGGATGGATCAGCGATGGAGCTACAGGCGTACGCTTCATACCACTGCGGAATGGACAGATGATTCATATGGAAGGTTATGCTGTTACAAAAGACCTTTATCTTGGCGTGTCCCATTCCAGATACTCCGGCTTGAGTGAAATTGAAAAAGCATATCACCTGGTATATGTAGATCTTTCTCACGAAGATTACTTTTATGACAGGAATTGGTACGAAAATTCATATGGTAAGGACAGGGTGTTCCATCAGGGTGAGACCCTTCATTTTGTGCAGGAGTATATGGATGACCACCCTGCTGGCGGACAAAAAGAACTTTCAGAAGAGGAGTGGGCGGCTGTTGAGGAAATGATTGGGGAACTTCTGATTCCAGACAGTGAATGGAAACCAGCTTCCGTATTTCCTCCCAACCGTTACCCGGCCGGTTTTTCTCAGGGATGAGGGGAGGGAGTGTCTGATTCCTTATCTTTGTATACCCAAATGCCTTGACTTCTGTTTACAACCATAATAAAATAAAGAATGGATGATTTTGGGCGTACTTCCAAGGTACGTCCTATTTTACACAATGGAAAACGGAGGACGAACATTTTGTCAAAGATAGATAGCCAGCTGGCAGAAGAGATAAAAAAGCGGAGGACATTTGCAATCATATCCCACCCCGATGCAGGTAAGACCACACTGACGGAGAAGTTCCTGCTGTACGGAGGCGCCATCAACCTGGCCGGTACGGTCAAGGGGCGCAAGGCAGCCAAGCATGCTGTTTCGGACTGGATGGAGATAGAGAAGGAGAGAGGTATTTCCGTCACCTCTTCAGCCATGCAGTTTAATTATGAGGGATTCTGCATCAATATCCTGGATACGCCGGGGCATCAGGATTTCTCAGAGGACACATACCGTACCCTGATGGCGGCTGACTCGGCAGTCATGGTAATTGACGGTTCCAAGGGTGTGGAGGCCCAGACCATCAAGCTTTTCAAGGTCTGCGTCATGCGCCATATCCCTATCTTCACATTCATCAATAAGTTTGACCGTGAGGCCAGGGACCCATATGAATTGATGGATGAGATTGAAAATGTCCTGGGTATCCGCACCTGTCCCGTAAACTGGCCCATTGGCTGCGGCAAGAATTTTAAAGGCGTATATGACCGTTTTACCAGGAAGATAACCACCTTTACGGCTGCCATGGGCGGCGCCAAGGAGGTTGCAAGCCAGGAGTATGGGCTGGATGACGGGAATCTGGAGGATGTAATCGGTTTTTCCTACCATCAGCAGCTGATGGATGATATCGAGCTGCTTGACGGGGCCAGCGACGAGATGGACATGGAACGTGTACAGCGGGGCAACCTGTCTCCTGTATTCTTTGGTTCTGCTTTGACAAACTTCGGTGTGGAGACATTCCTGGAGCATTTCCTTAAGATGACCACCCCGCCTCTGTCCAGAAGGACGCTGGATGGGGAAATAGACCCATTCCGTCCGGATTTCTCGGCCTTTGTGTTTAAAATCCAGGCCAATATGAACAAGGCCCACAGGGACAGGATTGCGTTCATGCGTATCTGCTCCGGCAAGTTTGAGGCGGGGATGGAGGTCAACCATGTCCAGGGCGGCAAGAAAATCCGTCTGACCCAGCCCCAGCAGCTCATGGCCCAGGACCGCAAGATTGTGGAGGAGGCATATGCAGGGGATATCATCGGTGTGTTTGACCCGGGCATCTTCTCCATCGGTGATACGCTGTGCAGTTCCAGTGAGAAGTTTGAATTTGAGGGCATCCCTACCTTTGCGCCGGAGCATTTTGCAAGGGTGCGCCAGGTGGATACCATGAAGCGCAAGCAGTTCATCAAGGGCGTGAACCAGATTGCACAGGAGGGCGCCATCCAGATATTCCAGGAATTTAATTCCGGCATGGAGGAGATCATTGTGGGCGTGGTGGGCGTGCTTCAGTTTGAAGTGCTGACCTACCGTCTCCAGAATGAATATAATGTGGAGGTCATACTGGAGAAGCTTCCGTTTGAGCATATCCGCTGGGTGGAGAATCCGGGCCAGGTGGATGTGGCAAGGATCCAGGGCACTTCTGATATGAAGCGTATCAAGGATTTAAAGGACAATCCCCTGCTCCTGTTCATCAACAGCTGGAGCGTGGGCATGGTCCTGGACCGCAATCCGGGCCTTGAACTCAGCGAATTTGGCAGGGCGTAATATAAGCATGCCCTATTAGCGGCATGTGGACCATCATGAAGTATTCCGGTCCATCGTACCGGGGAAAGCAGGAGGTATCTGACATGAGTAAGATTGACGTTGTAAGGGCCGCCATGGTAGAAGCCATGAAGGCCAAGGACAAGGCAAGGAAGGATTCCCTTTCCATGCTGCTGTCAGCACTGAAGAATGCTGAGATAGATAAAAGGGAGCCTCTCACGGAGGCGGAAGAAAATGCAATCGTGAAAAAGGAAATCAAACAGACCCAGGAAACCTATGACCTGGCTCCGGCTGACCGTGAGGACATCCGGGGGGAGGCAGCTGCCCGTCTGGCCGTTTACAGGGAATTTGCACCGGCTGACATGAGTGTGGAGCAGATTACGCAGGTCATCCGGTCCGTACTTGACGAACTGGACCTGACCGAACCTACGGCCAAGGATAAGGGCGCCATCATGAAGGTGCTGATGCCCAAGGTAAAGGGCAAGGCGGACGGCAAGGTGGTCAATGAGACGCTGGCCTCCATGCTTAAGTAGGAAGGCAGATATTGTTATGACCTGTAAAATATAATAACGCGGAGCCGTCTTCGCGGATGAAGGAGATTTGACATGGATTACAGAAAAGAAATTGAAGGATTTATGGATGCCTACAGGGATGAGATGATTGAGGATATCTGTACGCTCTGCAGGATTAACAGCGAGAAGAAACCCTATGTGGAGGGAAAGCCCTATGGGGAGGGAACATTTGAAGCCCTGAATGCAGCACTTACCATGGCTGAGGGATATGGATTCTCCATCAACAATTATGACAATTATGTGGGGACAGCCGACTTAAATGACAAGGAAAGGCAGTTGGACATCCTGGCCCACCTGGATGTGGTCCCGGCAGGAGAGGGCTGGGTGGAGACAGCGCCCTTTGAACCGATGGTAAAGGACGGTAAGCTTTACGGACGCGGAACCGCGGATGACAAGGGTCCGGCGGTGGCAGCGCTTTATGCCATGAGGGCTGTTAAGGAACTGGGAATCCCGCTGTCAAAGAATGTACGCCTGATCCTGGGCACGGATGAGGAGTGCGGAAGCTCTGACATTGAATACTATTACGGCAGGGAAAAGGAAGCGCCCATGACATTTTCACCGGACGCTGAGTTCCCTGTAATCAACATTGAGAAAGGCCGTCTGGAGGGACATTTTAACGCATCCTTCCAGGCCTCTGAGGCAGTGCCCAGGCTTGTGAAGGTGGAAGCCGGAATCAAGGCCAATGTGGTCCCAGGCAAGGCAAAGGCAGTGGTGGAGGGCGTTGACCTTGCAACACTGGAAGGGACTGCCAGGGAAGTGGAAGCAGGGACAGGGGTATCCTTTGGCTTTGAAGGCAATTTCCCTGTAATACAGATTACGGCCCAGGGTGACGGCGCGCATGCATCCACGCCTCAGGAGGGCAGGAATGCGCTGACCGCACTGCTCTTATACCTGACCCGTCTGCCTCTTGCGCAGTGCCCGCAGATGGACGCCGTAGGCGCCCTTGTGGAACTGTTCCCTCATGGCGACACCTGCGGAAAGGCTGCCGGCATTGCCATGGAGGATGAGCTGTCCGGTTCCCTGACCCTGGCATTCAGCATGCTGACCGTATCCTCAGACAGCCTGGAAGGCGTATTCGACAGCCGCTGCCCAATCTGCTCCAATGAGGATAATGTGCTGAAAGCGGTTAAGCAGAACATGGCTGCCAAGGGCCTGACACTGGAAAATGAAACCATGGTCCCGCCTCATCATGTGGATGGCAACTCCCATTTTGTCAGGACACTTCTGGCCGTATATGAGGAGTACACCGGACTTAAGGGAAGCTGTGAATCCACAGGCGGCGGCACATATGTACATCATCTGGAGAACGGCGTGGCATTTGGCGCGGCGCTTCCGGGAACCGATAACCATATGCATGGCGCGGATGAGTTTGCGGTTGTGGATGAGCTGCTGGTGAGCGCAAAGATATTTGCACAGGTCATCGTGGAACTGTGCAGCTAGTGTGCTATCAGGAAAATAGACAAGGAGGTTTGCCTGAATGTCATCGTGTCAGTACACTAGTTTTAAATACTAAAATATATGCATGATCATGACCCCCTTGCTGACTGGATGACTGGACCTGATGACCGGATTGATATGGATTCATGGAAAGGAGAAAGCAGCATGGGCGGTTTAATCGGATTATCGGGACAGCCCTTTAAAGGTATGGAAAACAGCCTTTTGCGGCTGTCCCGTCTGCGTGGTGCGAAGGAAGGAAATCTGCAGGGGCAGGATGCACTGGGGAAGAAAGCACAGGGGCAGGATGTACTGGGACAGAAAGCACAGGGGCAGGATGTACTGGGACAGAAAGCGCAGGGGCAGGATGTACCGGGAAAGAAAGTACAGGGGCAGAATATGCCGGGGCAGAAAGTACAGGGGCAGGATGCACTGGGACAGAAAGTGCCGGGGCAGAAAGTAAACGGTGAGATGTCTGAGACAGAAGGCAATGCCCGGACGGACCGGTTCCAGTGGTCCGGGAATAGGGGACTGCCTGAGGATATGCTGTCCGGGAACCTGATGGGAAGCAGTGGGAAGACATTGGATGAATCCGCTGTGAAGGCTGGTGTGATCCAGGTTTCTACACAATCATCGTTCCAGGTATCCAAACAGTACGGCAAGATGGCATCTGCCCGTTCCACCGCCCAGGTACAGCAGGTCATGGGGGATATACAGCAAAGCATCATACGTCTTAAGACAGCAGCGGTATATGGTGATGATGAGCAGAGGGTTAAAGCCGCCAGGGCTGTCCGTTCCCTTCAGAAGCTGTTGGGTAGAGGCGGCAGGAAGCTAAGGCGGTTAAACCGGGAAAAGCTGAAGCAGTGTGCGCAGAAAAAGGCGCAGAAGCAGAGGGAAGAGCGGAAAAGCCGCAGACTGAAGCTGGAATTAAAACGCATGCGTTCAGCTGGAAAAGGAAGTGATTATACCCTGGTGCAGGAGGGGATGGCGGATGAGGCATATATCCGTGGTTACCGCAGATACAGGATGGCAAGGGATGCATACGGCCAGCCGGTTCCGGGGACAGGGAACATGACTGCCCCGGTATTGCCCGGCGGCATGGGCAATGGCACTGACAGTGGTATGGGCAGCAGCGTGGGCAGCGGCGTGGCAGCTGAAAGCGGCGGGGAAATCATTCAGGGAGAGGTTGTGGTTTCCAGCGATTCCTCCTTATAGGGAAATGGGAGCCGCTGTGTCATGGGGCAGGCAGGAAGAAGATGGAGGATGTAAAGACGGGTATGAAAATGATGAAATTATTGCCGGTACTATTAGCTGCAGCTATTGTCATGACAGCGGCGGCTGGCTGCGGTTCCAGGGATGACAGCCAGGCAGTAAAGGAAACTGAGGCAGGGGCTGCGGTCACGTCTTCCCCGGCAGCCAATCCGGCCGGTGGGGCAGGTGATGGATCCGGTGAGGAAGATGGGGCTGGGAATGCAGATGCAGCCAATGGGGCAGATAAAGCCAGAGCAACAGATAAAACTGAAACGGAAGATAAGACCAAGGATACGGATCCATCCGGCCAAACAGGAGAAGGCGGCGCGGAGGAGGCCTACAGCAGGATACCGGATCCTCCCGCATCAGACGGAAGTAAGATACTTTTCGTGGGCAACAGCCATACCTACACCAATGACCTTCCCGGCATGTTCTATTCAATGGCAGAGGCAGGAGGACACAAGGTAGATGTATACGACCTGACGGAAGGCTACTACACGCTTAAGATGTACTCTGATCCTGAGGATGAACTGGGAAGCGTGCTGACGGAAGCGCTTAAGGGTGAAAGCTGGGATTTTGTTGTATTACAGGAGAATACCAATGCCTCCATTGCCCTCAATGCAAAGAAGGATATGTATCCATACGCCCGCCAACTGGATGGGATGATACAAAAGGCAGGCGGACAGACCGTATTCCTGATGACCTGGGCGCCAAAGGACGGGGCCGGCGTCCTCAGCCATGAGATGGTACAGACCCAGCTGTCACTGGGATACAGGACCATTGCTGAGGAACTGGATGCACTGCTGATTCCCGGTGGGGAAGTATTTGAGGCAGCAAGGAAGCAGGCGGAGGGCCTGGAACTGTGGGGTGAGGACGGACAGCACCCATCGGAGGAAGGCACATATCTGGCCGCATGCTCGGCTTACGCGCTGCTGTTCCAGGAGTCGCCAGTGGGCAATTCATTTGTGTCGGACCTGGACCAGGCAGTGGCAGGGGAACTGCAGGAAATTGCAGATGCTTACATACTGGGTACAAAAAAGTCTTGACAAATGAGTATGAGTGATGTATCTTCTTAACTAAGACAAATCCTAGTTGATTAATAGAGAATAAGTACAGGAGGATCTTATGAATCAGTTCAAAGCCATGCAGATGAATATGGATATGATGAACGGCATGTACATGATGATGTGCTGTGTATCCGCATGGGCAAAAAACTGAATGTAAGTTTCATCTGTATGGATTGTGATTAATTGAGATTGAGTTGCATTGAGGAAAATGCTTCGAGGCCGCAAGTCCGTGCAGGACGTGCGGCTTTTTTGGAGTGCAGGCGGTCCACAAGGTCAGGATCCAGATGAACGAAAGAAAGGAAATGAAATCATGGAAGAGAACAGAGAAAATCCCATTATCCGGCTGGAAGGGCTGGGTAAGCAGTTCCAGACATCCGGCGGTCCGGTCACGGCGCTGGAGGATATCAACCTGGAGATACGCTACGGGGAGGTATTTGGAATCATCGGACTGTCCGGGGCCGGCAAAAGCACCCTTGTACGCTGCATCAACTATCTGGAGGTGCCCACATCGGGCAAGGTAATATTCGAGGGAGAGAACCTGTCAGCCATGAAGGACAGGGAGAAGCGCCTGGCAAGACGCTCCATGGGAATGATATTCCAGCAGTTCAACCTTCTGGCCCAGAGGAATGTGCTTCAGAATGTGTGCTTCCCGCTGGAGATATCCGGGGTATCCAAATCAGAAGCAAAAAAACGGGCGGAAGAGTTACTGAGGCTGGTGGGGCTTGAGGACAGGATGAAGGCATATCCGGCCCAGCTTTCAGGCGGCCAGAAGCAGAGGGTGGCGATTGCACGTGCCATGGCCACCAACCCCAAGGTGCTTCTGTGTGACGAGGCGACCAGCGCCCTGGACCCCAACACCACCAAATCCATCCTGGAACTTCTTAAGAAGATTAACCGGGAAATGGGAATCACGGTGATTGTCATAACCCATGAGATGGCTGTAATCGAAGCAATCTGCGACAGGGTGGCAATCATTGACCACAGTCATATTGCAGAAGTGGGAAAGGTGTCTGAGATATTCTCAGGACCCAAATCAGATATCGGCCGCCAGCTGATCCTGGGGGATGTGGGAGCCCAGGGAACCAGCTTCGGACAGTCCCGGCAGATCCGCATTATCTTTGACGGAAGGGAATCCTCGGAACCCGTCATCGCCAACATGGTCCTGGCGTGTAAGGTCCCGGTCAACATCATGCATGCGGACACCAGGGATATCGAAGGAAAAGCCATGGGCCAGATGATCATCCAGCTGCCGGAGGACGAGACGGATGCCGGAAGGATCTGTAACTATTTAAAGACAGCCCACGTGGCATTTGAGGAGGTGCGTTAAGATGCAGTTTGATTCAACAACCATTAACATGCTCATAAAGGGAATTGGGGAAACATTCTATATGGTGCTGCTGTCCTCTGCCCTGTCCTATATCATAGGCATTCCGCTGGGAATTGCACTGGTCGTCACGGACAAGGACGGAATCAGCCCGGTTCCTGTTTTCAACAAGGTTCTTGGAGTGGTGATCAACCTTCTGCGTTCCGTGCCTTTCATCATCCTGTTAATCATGGTAATCCCCATCACCAGGCTGATTGTAGGTAAGATATATGGCTCCAACGCAACCGTTGTCCCGCTGGTGATTTCAGCATCCCCTTATATTGCGCGCATGGTGGAGTCTTCCCTGAAGGAAGTGGATGCAGGCGTCATCGAGGCAGCCAAGTCCATGGGGGCCTCCACCTGGCAGATCATCGTGAAAGTCCTGCTGCCGGAGGCAAAGCCGTCCCTGTTGGTGGGGGCAGCCATTTCCGTGACAACAATCTTAGGATATTCTGCCATGGCGGGATTTACCGGCGGCGGCGGACTGGGAGATATCGCTATCCGCTATGGTTACCACCGGTACCAAACGGATATGATGCTGGTGACCGTAGTGCTTTTGGTCATCATCGTACAGCTGATTCAGGAGATATTCATGCGTATGTCCAGGAGAAGCGACAAGAGGATCCGATAGGTTTTGAAGGAAGTCAATCCGGCGGAACAACTGTGTACCGCCGTTGCCGGAATGATCCGGCAACGAAGGGAACACCTGCCGGCTGATGATAAAATGCCCGTAAAGGGTAAATAAGGGGGCAGCCCCGAAATGAGGAGGAAAACATTATGAAGAAGAGAGTATTAGGCGCAGCCGTACTGGCTGCAGCACTGGCAGCAGGGGCACTTACCGCCTGCTCAGGAACTGCAAAGGAAACCACGGCAGCTGAGACAGCGGCAGGGACATCAGCAGAAACAACAGCAGCCGGAGCAGACGCGCAAACCACTGAGGCAGGTTCTGAAGCAGCAGATACCACAGCTGCCGCGGATCTTCAGAAAATCATTGTAGGCGCAAGCCCTGCACCCCATGCTGAGATCCTGAATGCAGCCAAGGAAGTGCTGGCATCCAAGGGTTATGAGCTGGAAATCGTTGAATACACGGACTATGTACAGCCGAACAACGCACTGGACACAGGCGACCTGGATGCAAACTATTTCCAGCATAAGCCATACCTGGATTCCTTCAATGCACAGAACGGAACCAAGTTAGTCAGCGCAGGAGCCATCCACTATGAGCCGTTCGGCATCTATGGCGGAAAGGTGTCTTCCCTGGATGAACTGCAGGACAAGGCAGCCGTGCTGGTACCTAATGATGTGAGCAATGAGGCAAGGGCGCTTTTACTTCTGGAAGCCCAGGGCTTAATCAAGCTGAAAGAGGGCGTGGGCCTGGAAGCAACCAGGAATGACATTGTGGAGAACCCGAAGAATCTGGAAATCGTGGAGATGGAGGCGGCGCAGCTTCCCCGTTCCCTTCCGGATGCGGATATTGCTGTCATCAACGGCAACTACGCAATTGAAGCAGGGCTTAAGGTAAGCGATGCACTGGCAACCGAAGACTCCCAGTCCCTGGCAGCAACCACTTATGGAAACATTGTGGCTGTAAAAGAAGGCGAGGAAAACAGCGATGCCATCAAGGCGCTGGTAGAGGCGCTGACCAGCCCGGAGGTAAAGCAGTTCATGGAGGAGAGATACGAAGGGGCAGTTGTTCCTCTGTTCTAAACCAACCTTATAATATGTGGTGTGTAAGCCGTAATCCGCCGGGACAGGTTCCCGGCGGATTGTATTTTTTTGTAAGTTATGATATACTCTTCACGTATGATTGGACCGGATTGTACCGGCATAAGAAAGGGGACTATACATGGATTACGGACATGGTAATACCAGCCAGTCAGGGGAAGGCAGTACCCCTGATTCAAATAGGACAGACAGAAACCAGGCACCCAATGAACCGGTGGTCGTGGCGGAACAGCCGGCATGTCCGGTGGATCCCGGCACGGATGACAGCGGCAATGGATGGAGCCAGCCAGGTCCCCGTGGATATGAGGAAAGCGCTTGGAGCCAGCCGGGAGAGGTGCCGCCCCGGCAGGAAATCTGGAGCCGCCCGGAGGACAGGCAGAATTGCCCGGAGGCCAGCCGGAACCGTTCAGAGGCCAGCCAGAACAGCCCGG
>OLOS01001563.1_pt1 | contig 18165 bp, 9 predicted proteins | sample 1672631 | NCBI WGS metagenome assembly OLOS01 (sample SAMEA3136707, study PRJEB25190) | human gut metagenome | biome: human gut; feature: human-associated habitat; material: faeces | place: Austria | collected 2013 | reverse complement strand
CCGTCATTTTACAATGCCTCGCAGAGTTTGCGTCCGCAGACGCAAATAAAATCAAATCCATTTTCGGCGGCGGCGTGTACGTCGCCGAAAATTCTTCTCGGCCTGCAAACGTGCGCGTGCGCGACTTTGACGCGCACGTCGTGCGCTGCAGCAGGCCGCAGCCCGCTCAAACGACAGCCCAGCGAAGCGGGTGTCGTTTGAAGTTACTCAGGAGTGGTACTCCTTGCAGGTGCACTTCTTCCATTTCAGCCCGCTGCCGCAGGCACTTTGGCGGCCCAAATCTTTGATTTGGCTGGCGCCGTGCGACCGTAGGCAGCGTACAGGGGAGAAGCATAGGCCGAAATCAGGAGTGGTACTCCTTGCAGGTGCATTTCTTCCACTTCAGCCCGCTGCCGCAGGGGCACAGGTCGTTGCGGCCGACCTTGACCACCTTGGTGGGGCGCTTCTTCACGGTGCCGTCGCCGCCCACGTTCTCGGTCATGCCGCTGGCCACGCGCTCGCGCTTGACTTCCTCGTTCTGGCGCAGGCGGACGGAGTACAGACGGCGCACCGTCTCTTCCTTCATGGCGTCGATCATTTCCTCGAACATCTCCAGGGACTCCTTCTTGTAGGCGTCCACCGGGTTGGTCTGGGCGTAGGCCCGCAGACGGATGCCCTGGCGCAGGTCCTGCATGGCGTCGATATGGTCCATCCAGTATTCGTCCACCACCCGCAGCAGCACCACGCGCTCCAGCTCACGCATGACGGGCGGTGTGATCTCCTGCTCCTTCTTCTCGTAGAAGTCGGCGGCGGCCTTGGTGAACATATCGATGAAATCGTCCTCGGTAAGGGTGGGGAGCTGGCTCTCGTCGATCTTTACGGTGTACTTGGTGAAGTACACACCCTCCAAGCCGCGGAGAAGCTCCTTGCACTGGACCATGTCCAGGTGCTCCTGACCCATGAAGGCGCTGCGGACCTGGTGGCCGATGGCGCTCTCCATCATGCCCATGATGATGCCCTTGACGTCCATGCCGTCCAGCACCTGCTTGCGCTGGCCATAGATGATCTCGCGCTGCTTGTTCATCACGTCGTCGTACTCCAGTACGGACTTACGGGCCTGGAAGTTGCGGCTTTCCACTGTGGTCTGGGCCTGCTCGATGGCGCGGGAGAGCATCTTGTTCTCGATGGGGGTGTCCTCGTCGATGTTCATGCGCTCCATCATGCCGGTGACGCGGTCGCCGCCGAACAGGCGCATGAGGTCGTCCTCCAGGGAGATGTAGAAGCGGGTCTCGCCGGGGTCGCCCTGACGGCCGGCACGGCCGCGGAGCTGGTTGTCGATACGGCGGGAGTCATGGCGCTCGGTGCCGATGATGAACAGGCCGCCGGCGGCGCGGACCTTGTCGGCCTCGCCGGCGATCTCCGCCTTGTGCTGGGCCAGCTTCTCGGCGAACAGCTTCCGGGCGTCCAGGATCTCCTGGTTGTCCGTTTCGGCGTAGCCGGTGGCCTCGGCAATGAGCTCATCGGTGAGCCCGGCCTTGCGGAGGTCGTTCTTGGCCATGTACTCGGCGTTGCCGCCCAGCATGATATCGGTACCACGACCGGCCATGTTGGTGGCCACGGTGACGGCGCCGAACTGGCCCGCCTGGGCCACGATCTCAGCCTCGCGCTCATGGTTTTTGGCGTTCAGCAGGTTATGCTTGATGCCCTCGCGGGTCAGCATCTTGCCCAGCAGCTCGTTCTTCTCGATGGACACGGTGCCCACCAGCACCGGCTGGCCCTTGGCGTGGCACGCCTTTACCTGCTGGATGACGGCGCGGTACTTGCCGTTCTCGGTCTTGTACACGCTGTCCTCGTTGTCGATACGGGCGATGGGGCGGTTGGTGGGGATCTCGATGATGTCCAGCGCGTAAATGGTGGCGAATTCCTCCTCCTCCGTCAGCGCCGTACCGGTCATGCCGGACAGCTTGCGGTAGAGGCGGAAGTAATTTTGGAACGTGATGGTGGCAAGCGTCTTGCTCTCGCGCTGGACGGACAGGTGCTCCTTGGCCTCGATGGCCTGGTGCAGTCCCTCGGAGTACCGGCGGCCGAACATCAGGCGGCCGGTGAACTCGTCCACGATGACCACTTCGCCGTCCTTGACCACATAGTCCACGTCGCGCTTCATGATGCCGTGGGCCTTGATGGCCTGGTTGATGTGGTGGGCGATGGTGCTGTTTTCCGGGTCGGACAGGTTGTCCAGGTGGAAGAACTCCTCCGCCTTCTTCACGCCCCGGGCAGTGAGGGTGACGCTGCGGGCTTTCTCGTCCACCACATAGTCGGCGTCGATGTCGGTGGCTTCCTCCTCTTTGTCATCGCTCTCCACCACCACAAATTTCTTCAGCCGGGCGGCGAACATCTCGGCCATGTCGTACAGCTGGGTGGACTTCTCGCCCATACCGGAGATGATCAGGGGGGTACGGGCCTCATCGATCAGAATGGAGTCCACCTCGTCCACGATGGCGAAAGCGTGGCCCCGCTGGACCTGCTCGTTGGCGTACAGGGCCATATTGTCACGCAGGTAGTCGAAGCCCATCTCGTTATTGGTACCGTAGGTGATGTCCGCCTGATAGGCCTTCTGGCGTTCCTCCTTTTTCATGTCGTGGATGATCAGGCCCACGGTAAGGCCCATGAAGCGGTGGACCTTGCCCATCCACTCGGAGTCACGCTTGGCCAGGTAGTCGTTGACGGTGACGATGTGAACGCCCTCACCGGTCAGCGCGTTCAGATAGGCAGGCAGGGTGGCCACCAGCGTTTTGCCCTCGCCGGTCTTCATCTCGGCGATGCGGCCCTGGTGCAGCACGATGCCGCCCACCAGCTGGACGGGATAGGGGCGCATACCCAGCACGCGGTCCGCGGCCTCCCGCACGGCGGCAAAGGCCTCCGGCAGGATGTCATCCAGCGTCTCACCGTTGGCCAGACGCTCCTTGAACTCCGGGGTCTTGGCCTGAAGCTCGGCGTCGGTCAGCTGCTTGTACTCGTCCTCCAGGGCGGTGATCTTGTCCACGATGGGGTAGATGCTCTTCAGCTCCCGCTGGCTGTAGGTGCCGAAGACCTTGGTAAACAGTCCCATATATTCTGTATCCTTTCTAAGTAAAAAGATAATCGTACATAATTATACCAGTAGAGTATACCACACTCTTTTGCCTAATGCAAAAAGATTTTCTGTGAACAGTTATCGGTCAGTCGTGCCGCTTTGCGGTTGTGCAGCGCGGAAAAGTGTGGTATACTGACGGTACTATCAAAGAGAAGGAGTTTTCGCCATGAAGCTGCGTTTTTACGGCGCTGACCGGTGCGTTACCGGCAGCTGCCATTGTCTGGAGGTCAACGGCAAGCATATCCTGGTGGACTGCGGCCTGCAGCAGGGCCGGGACGAGATCGACAACACCGCGCTGCCCTTTCACCCCGGCAGCATTGATGTGGTGCTGGTGACCCACGCCCATATCGACCACTCCGGCCGCATCCCCATGCTCATCAAAAACGGCTTTCAGGGTAAGATCATTACCACCCGCCTGACCGCCGATCTGCTGGACATTATGCTCCAGGACTCCGCCCATATCCAGGAGCAGGACGCGGAGTACCAGAACCGCAAGAACAAGCGCGCCGGACGTCCGGAGGTAGAGCCGATCTACACCGTGGCCGATGCCCTGCGGGTGCGGGAGTTTATCCAGACCTGCGAGTACGGCCAGGAGGTCCCGGTGGTGGAGGGCGTCACCGCCCGGTTCATCGATGCTGGCCACCTGCTGGGCAGCGCCAGCATCAAGCTCACCTGCCATGAGGGTGATGAAACGCGCACCGTGGTGTTCTCCGGCGATATCGGCAACGTGGATCAGCCCATCATCCGCGATCCCCAGTTCTTCGACAGTGCGGACTATGTGCTTACCGAGTCTACCTACGGCGACCGCAACCACACCGAGGTGTGGAGCTATACCGGCCAGCTGGCGGAGATCATCGACGAGACGCTGGGCAAGGGCGGCAACGTGGTCATCCCCTCCTTCGCCGTGGGCCGCACCCAGGAGCTGCTGTACTTTATCCGCGAGATCAAGGACAAAAATCTGGTCACGTCCGTCAAGGACTTCCCGGTGTACGTGGACAGCCCGCTGGCCAAGAAGGCCACCACGATTTTCTGCGGCGATCTGCGGGGCTATCTGGACGAGGACGCTTTGGCGTTGGTGCAGGACGGCACCCATATGTTCAGCTTCCCCGGCCTGCACCTGACCGAGACGGTGGACGAGTCCAAGCTGCTGAACGTGGACAAGACCCCCAAGGTCATTATCTCCGCTTCCGGTATGTGCGACGCGGGCCGTATCCGCCACCATCTGAAGTATAACCTCTGGCGCGCCGACAGCGCCGTGGTGTTCGTGGGCTTCCAGTCCCCGGGCACCCTGGGCCGCAACCTGCTGGACGGGGTCGACAGCGTCAAGCTCTTCGGCGAGGATGTGGCCGTCCGGGCCAAGATCGTCAATTTCCCCGGACTCTCCTCTCATGCCGATCACGACCACCTGGTGGACTGGATCAAGCACTTTGATCCGGCGAAGACTACCCATGTGTTCGTGGTCCACGGCGACCGCGAGGTGGCGCCTGTCTATGCCGAGACGGTAAAGGGGCTGGGCTTTGCAGCCCACGCGCCCCAGTATACCGAGGAGTACGATCTGATCGCCGACAAGCAGCTTGCCCCCGGCTACCTGCCGGAGCGCAGGACCCGCGCCTACGAGGGCGCGCCCAAGGCCACGGCGGCGTACCAGAAGCTGGTCCAGCTGGGCGATATGCTCATCGGCCTCATCCGCCGCAGCAAGGGCCGGGACAACAAGACGCTGGCCGCCTTTGCCGACGCCATCGGCAAGGTCATCAGCAAGTTCGAGTTCTGAGCCGTGCTGGAGAAGAACAAGACCTACCGCGCCCGCATCGAGGGGTATACCTCCGAGGGACTGGGTGTGGCACGCATCGACGGGCAGGCGGTGTTCGTCCACCGGGCGCTGCGGGGCGAGGACTGTGATGTGCTCATCCTGAAGGCGCTGAAAAACGCCGCCTTCGGCAAGGCGGTGCGGGTATACGCGCCCTCGCCCCACCGGGTGGAGCCGGACTGCCCGTACTATGGGCGGTGCGGCGGCTGCGACTTCCGTCACATGGACAGGGAAGAGGAGCTGGAGGCCAAGCGCCAGCGGGTGCAGGACGCCCTGCGCCGCATCGGCGGCAGCGATGTGACAGTGGAGGGTATCCTCTCCGGTGCGCCGCTGCACTACCGCAACAAGAGCCAGTACCCCGTGTCCGCCGATGGGCAGGTGGGGTTCTACAAGGCCCGCAGCCATCAGGTGGTCCCGGTGGACTGCTGCCGGATACAGAAGCCCCAGGCCGACGCGGCGGCGGAGGCCCTGCGGCAGTACATCCGGGAGTGCGGCGTGCCCTGCTACGATGAAAGGACCCGGCGGGGTCTGGTGCGGCACCTGTATGTCCGCACGAACAGCGCGGGGCAGTCATTGGTCTGCGTGCTGGTCAACGGGAGGAAGCTGCCCCGCGAGGACACGCTGGTGTCGTTTGTGCGGCAGGCCCTGCCGGACGCCGTGGGTGTGGTGCTGGGGGTGAACACCCAGCCCACCGGGGCCATACTGGGCAGCGAATACCGCACCCTGTGGGGCGCGGACGTGCTGGAGGATACCCTGTGCGGCCTGTCCTTCCGGCTGAGCGTGCCGTCCTTTTATCAGGTGAACCATGACATGGCGGAGGTGCTGTACGATACCGCTGTGGACTTCGCGGGACTGACCGGGCACGAGACGGTGCTGGACCTGTACTGCGGCGCGGGCACCATCACCCAGGTGATGGCCCGGCGGGCGGCGAGGGTCATCGGCGCGGAGATCGTGCCGGAGGCCATTGCCGACGCCAAAGAAAACGCAAAACGCAACGGCATCGGAAATGTGGAGTTTCTCTGCGGCGACGCGGCGGCGGCCGCGGCGGATTTCGCCGCAAAGGGCCTGCGGCCGGACGTGCTGTGCGTGGACCCGCCCCGCAAGGGGCTCAGCCCGGAGGTGGTCGCCGCAGCGGCATCGATGGCGCCGCAGCGTATCGTCTACGTCTCCTGTGATCCGGCGACGCTGGCGCGTGATGTGAAGCGGTTTGCCCAGGCGGGCTATGCCGCCGTCCGCGCCGCGGCGGTGGATATGTTCCCCGGTACGGCGAATGTGGAGACGGTCGCGCGGCTGGAACGCTGTGTATAACAAAAGAAAACCCGCCCGTGGGGTCTTCCCACGGGCGAGTTTTTCGTTATAATACAAAAATCCACCGGCAAAACCGGTGGAAAACCCATTGACAATATGGAAAAAAATTGGTATAATGACTTGCTTTATATTGGGAAAGTGGCGGCATAGCCCCACTTTCATCTATGTGCAGTATACCATCTCCGCCGGCAAAGCACAAGGGGTTGTGGTCAAAATGAACCAACAGGCCCGTGCGTGTCACGGCGGAGCGCCCCGCGGCCGCACAGGTCAGCGGCTGCGGGAGGGAAATAAGAACAGAAAGGCGTGATCGTAGAGATGGCGAAAGACAAGTACTACGGCAAGACCCTGCGAAAGAACTTTGCCCGCCACGAGGAAGTCATGGCAATGCCCAACCTGCTGGAGATCCAGAAGAAGTCCTATCAGTGGTTCCTGGATACCGGCCTGCGTGAGGTGTTTGCCGATGTGGCCTCCATCGTGGACTATGCCGGTAATCTGGAGCTGAGCTTCATTGATTACAGCATGGACGAAAAGCCCAAGTACGACGTGGAGGAGTGCAAGGCGCGCGACGCCACGTATGCCGCCCCCATGAAGGTGCTGGTGCGCCTGCACAACAAGGAGACCGGCGAGATCAAGGAGAACGAGATCTTCATGGGCGACTTCCCCCTGATGACCCACGGCGGCACCTTTGTCATCAACGGCGCCGAGCGCGTGGTGGTCAGCCAGATCGTCCGGTCCCCCGGCATCTATTACGGCAAGGAGATCGATCTGAAGACAGATCTGCCGCTGCTGACCAGCACCGTCATCCCTTACCGCGGCGCGTGGCTGGAGTACGAGACCGACACCAGCGAGGTGTTCTGGGTCCGTATCGACAAGAACCGCAAGCTGCCCATCACCTGCCTGATCCGCGCCCTGGGCCTGAAGACCGACGCGGAGATCCTGGAGCGCTTCGGCGACGACCGCCGCATCGTGGCTACCCTGGAAAAGGATACCTGCAAGACCTATGAAGAGGCCATGCTGGAGATCTACCGCAAGCTCCGCCCCGGTGAGCCCCCCACGCTGGACTCCGCCGAGACGCTGCTGCAAAACCTGTTCTTCGACCCGCGCCGCTATGACCTGAGCACCGTGGGCCGGTACAAATTCAACAAGAAGCTGACCTTCTGGACCCGCGCCAAGGGTCAGAAGCTGGCCATGCCCGTGGCCGATCCCGCCACCGGCGAGATCCTGTTCGAGGACGGCCATGTGCTCACCGCCGACGACTGCACCCTGCTGGACACCGTGGGCGTGCCTGAGGTCAGCGTCACGCTGGACAGCGGCGACACCATCCGCATCTTCACCAACAAGATGTGCGATATGCGCCACTATGTGGACTTTGATCCCCGTGAGCTCTGCGGCATCAAGGAGCGCGTGCGCTTCGATGTGCTGCAGGAGCTGCTGGGCAAGTACAGCGGCGACGAGCTGGTGAAGCAGTGCCGCCTCCACGCCGACGACCTGGTGCCCAAGCACATCATCGTGGACGACATCTTCGCGTCCATCAACTACATGAACGCCCTGGCCCACGGTCTGGTGACCAAGGACGATATCGACCACCTGGGCAACCGCCGCCTGCGCTGCGTGGGCGAGCTGCTGCAGAACCAGTTCCGCATCGGCTTCAGCCGCATGGAGCGCGTCATCCGTGAGCGCATGACCATCCAGGATCTGGATATCGTTACGCCCCAGAGCCTGATCAACATCCGGCCTGTCACCGCGGCCATCAAGGAGTTCTTCGGCTCCAGCCCCCTGAGCCAGTTCATGGACCAGACCAACCCCCTGGCTGAGCTGACCCACAAGCGGCGTCTGTCCGCCCTGGGCCCCGGCGGCCTCAGCCGCGAGCGCGCCAACATGGAGGTCCGCGACGTGCACTACAGCCACTATGGCCGCATGTGCCCCATCGAGACCCCTGAAGGTCCCAACATCGGCCTGATCTCCTATCTGGCCACGTATGCCCGTATCAACGAATACGGCTTTATCGAGGCGCCCTTCCGCGCCGTGGACCACGAGACCGGCCATGTTTCCGACGACATCACCTACATGACCGCCGACGTGGAGGACCAGTATGTGGTGGGCCAGGCCGCCGAGCCGGTGGACAAGAACGGCTGCCTGACCAACGAGCGTATCACCTGCCGTCACCGCGACGAGATCGTGGAGGTCCCCCGCAGCGGCGTGGACTATATCGATGTCTCTCCCCGCATGATGGTGTCCATCGCCACGGCCATGATCCCCTTCCTGCCCAACGACGACGCCAACCGCGCCCTGATGGGCGCCAACATGCAGCGTCAGGCCGTGCCGCTGCTGAAGCCGGAGGCCCCCATCGTGGGTACCGGCATGGAGCACAAGATCTGCCTGGACTCCGAGGTGGCCGTGCTGGCCGAGGGCGACGGTGTCGTCACCAAGGTGGATGCCACCAACGTCTCCGTCAAGTATGACAGCGGCGAGACGAAGGACTATAAGCTCATCAAGTTCCTGCGCTCCAACCACGGCACCTGTATCAATCAGAAGCCTATCGTCTCTGTGGGCGAGCGTGTCCACGGCGGCGACGATCCCACCGTTCTGGCCGACGGTCCCGCCACCGATCAGGGCGAGATCGCCCTGGGCCGCAACATCCTGGTGGGCTTCATGACCTGGGAGGGCTACAACTACGAGGACGCCGTCCTGCTGAACGAGCGCCTTGTCAAGGAGGACGTCTACACCTCCATTCATATCGAGGAATACGAGATCGATGCCCGCGACACCAAGCTGGGGCCGGAGGAGATCACCCGCGATATCTCCAACGTGGGCGAGGACGCGCTGAAGGACCTGGATGAGCGCGGTATCATCCGCATCGGCGCCGAGGTCCACGCCGGCGACATCCTGGTGGGTAAGGTCACGCCCAAGGGCGAGACGGATCTGACCGCCGAGGAGCGCCTGCTGCGCGCCATTTTCGGCGAGAAGGCCCGCGAGGTCCGCGATACCTCCCTGAAGGTGCCCCACGGCGAAAGCGGCATCGTGGTGGACGCCAAGGTGTTCACCCGCGAGAACGGCGACGAGCTGAGCCCGGGCGTCAACGAGGTCGTCCGTGTCTACATCGCCCAGCGCCGCAAGATCCAGGTGGGCGACAAGATGGCCGGCCGTCACGGCAACAAGGGCGTCGTTTCCCGTGTGCTGCCCCAGGAGGATATGCCCTTCCTGCCCGATGGTACCCCGCTGGATATCGTGCTGAACCCCCTGGGCGTGCCCAGCCGTATGAATATCGGTCAGGTGCTGGAGGTCCATCTGGGCTACGCGGCCAAGACTCTGGGTTGGAAGGTGGCTACTCCCATCTTCGACGGCGCCACCGACAAGGACATTGCGGAGGCCCTGGAGCTGGCCGGCCTCGATCCCGAGGGCAAGAGCTGGCTGTACGACGGCCGTACCGGTGAGCGCTTCGACAACAAGGTTACGGTGGGCTACGTCTACTTCCTGAAGCTGCACCATCTGGTGGATGATAAGATCCACGCCCGTTCCACCGGCCCCTACTCCCTGGTCACCCAGCAGCCTCTGGGCGGCAAGGCGCAGTTCGGCGGCCAACGCTTCGGCGAGATGGAAGTCTGGGCGCTGGAGGCCTACGGCGCCAGCTACACCCTGCAGGAGATCCTGACCGTCAAGTCCGACGATGTGACCGGCCGTGTCCGCACCTACGAGTCTATCGTCAAGGGCCACAACGTGCCCACGCCCGGTGTGCCGGAGTCCTTCAAGGTGCTGGTCAAGGAGCTGCAGTCCCTGTGCCTGGATATCCAGGTGCTGGATGCCGACGGCAACCAGATCGAGCTGAAGGAGGACGAGGACGCCCTGGATACCTTCAACCTGGCCCGTATGGATGCCGACAACGAAAGACAGAACCGCTACGCCGACGAGGATGAGCTGGCGGATGCGGGCTTCGACTACGTCGCCGACGAGGAAGTGGACGCTTCCTATGACGACGAAGGCGACGAGTTTTAAGGAAAGGGAGGAGCTGAATTATGAGTTACGCAACCTTTGATGCCATCAAGATCGGCATTGCTTCTCCGGAAATGATCCGCGAGTGGTCCTACGGCGAGGTAAAGAAGCCTGAGACCATCAACTACCGTACTCTGAAGCCCGAGCGCGACGGCCTGTTCTGTGAGCGCATTTTCGGGCCGACGAAGGACTGGGAGTGCCACTGCGGTAAGTATAAGAAGATCCGCTATAAGGGCAAGATCTGCGACCGCTGCGGCGTGGAAGTCACCCGTGCCAAGGTCCGCCGCGAGCGTATGGGCCACATTGAGCTGGCCACCCCCGTCAGCCACATCTGGTACTTCAAGGGTATCCCCTCCCGTATGGGACTGCTGCTGGACATCAGCCCCCGTATCCTGGAGAAGGTGCTGTACTTCGCCGCCTATATCGTCACCGATCCCGGTGAGACGCCTCTGGCCCAGAACCAGATCCTCTCCGAGAAGGAATACCGCGATATGCGCGAGAAGTATGAGGACGACTTCCGCGCCGGCATGGGCGCCGAGGCCGTGAAGGAGCTGCTGCAGCAGATCGACCTGGAGCAGCTGAGCGAGCAGCTCCACGCCGAGCTGAAGACCACCTCCGGCCAGAAAAAGGCCCGCATCGTCAAGCGCCTTGAGGTGGTGGACGCCTTCCGCCTGTCCGGCAACAAGCCGGAGTGGATGGTCATCGATGTGCTGCCCGTCATCCCCCCGGAGATCCGTCCCATGGTGCAGCTGGACGGCGGCCGTTTCGCCACCAGCGACCTGAACGACCTGTACCGCCGGGTCATCAACCGCAACAACCGCCTGAAGCGCCTGATGGAGCTGAAGGCCCCCGATATCATCGTCCGCAACGAGAAGCGTATGCTTCAGGAGGCGGTGGACGCCCTGATCGACAACGGCCGCCGCGGCCGCCCTGTCACCGGTGCCAACAACCGCGCCCTCAAGTCCCTGAGCGATATGCTCAAGGGCAAGCAGGGCCGTTTCCGCCAGAACCTGCTGGGCAAGCGCGTGGACTACTCCGGCCGAAGCGTTATCGTGGTCGGCCCCGAGCTGAAGATCTACCAGTGCGGCGTGCCCAAGGAGATGGCTGTGGAGCTGTTCCGTCCCTTCATTATGAAGAAGCTGGTGGAGGATGGCAGCGCCAACAACATCAAGTCCGCCAAGAAGATGGTGGACAAGGGCCGCACCGAGGTGTGGGACGCGCTGGACGAGATCATCAAGGACCACCCCGTCATGCTGAACCGTGCACCTACGCTGCACCGCCTGGGCATTCAGGCCTTTGAGCCGGTGCTGGTGGAGGGCCGCGCCCTGAAGCTGCATCCCCTGAACTGCACGGCCTTCAACGCCGACTTCGACGGCGACCAGATGGCTATCCACGTTCCTCTGTCCGCCGAAGCACAGGCCGAGGCGCGTCTGCTGATGCTGTCCGCCAACAACCTGCTGCGTCCCCAGGACGGCGGCCCCGTCACCGTGCCTACGCAGGATATGGTGCTGGGCTCCTACTACCTGACCTTCGAGCGCTTTGAAAACGGCTGCTGCCAGATGACCAACGACGAGTACTGGCCCGAGGGCGTGGACTTCGCCCTGGCCGGCAAGACCTACGATGAGCTTACCGAAGAGGAGAAAGCCTCCGTCCACATGAACATCTACCGCGATGAGGACGAGGCGCTGATGGCCTACAACGAGCACATCATCGGTATCCACCAGCCCATCTGGGTCCGCGTGACCAAGGAGCTGAACGGTGTGAAGGTCAGTCATGTGGTCCGCGCCACCGCCGGCCGCATCATCTTCAACCGCAACATCCCCCAGGACCTGGGCTTTGTCAAGCGCTTCAACGAGGACGGTACACCCTCCGACAAGTTCTTTGACTACGAGATCACCGAGACCTGCGGCAAGAAGCTGCTGGGCAAGATCGTCGACAAGACCATCAAGCAGTATGGCTTCACCATCGCTGCCGAGGTGCTGGACAACATCAAGGCCACCGGCTACAAGTACTCTACCCGCGGCTCCATCACCATCTCCATCGCGGATATGACGGTGCCCAAGGCCAAGTACGAGCTGATCGACGAGACCGAAAAGCGCGTGGTGGAGATCGAGGATCAGTACAACATGGGCTTCATCACCGACGAGGAGCGCTACAAGCTGGTGGTCCGCGAGTGGGAAAAGACCACCGCCGACGTTACTGACGCCCTGACCGCCAACATGAACAAGTACAACCCCATCTTCATGATGGCGGACTCCGGCGCCCGTGGTTCCATGAAGCAGATCCGTCAGCTGACCGGTATGCGCGGCCTGATGGCCAACACCGCCGGTAAGACCATCGAGATCCCCATCAAGGCCAACTTCCGTGAGGGCCTGTCCGTGCTGGAGTACTTCACCTCCAGCCGAGGTGCCCGTAAGGGCCTGGCCGATACGGCCCTCCGTACCGCCGACTCCGGCTATCTGACCCGCCGCATGGTGGATGTCTGCCAGGATGTCATCATCCGCGAGGCCGACTGCGGTGTGGAAAAGGGCATCGTGGTGTCTGAGATCAGCGAGGGCGGTCAGGTCATCGAGAAGTTCTCCGAGCGCATCAAGGGCCGCTTCCCGGTCCGCGATATCCTCAAGCCCGGCACCGACGAGGTACTCATCTCCAAGGATCACATGATGACCGAGGACGACGCCGCGCTGATGGAGTCCTTCGATATCCACTCCGCCGAGATCCGCACCGTGCTCACCTGCCGTGCCCACAGCGGTATCTGCGCCAAGTGCTACGGTATGAACCTGGCCACCAGCAAGCCCGTCGGCCCCGGCGAGGCGGTCGGCATCATTGCCGCCCAGTCCATCGGCGAGCCCGGTACCCAGCTGACCATGCGTACCTTCCACACCGGCGGCGTGGCCGGCGGCGACATCACCCAGGGTCTTCCCCGAGTGGAGGAGCTGTTCGAGGCCCGCAAGCCCAAGAAGATGGCCACCATCGCCGAGATCGGCGGCAAGGTCCGCTTCGAGGAGGCTACCAAGGGCAGCCTGCTGAATATTATCATCACCGCCGATGACGGCGATACCCGCACCTACGCGGTGCCCCACACCGGCCTGCTGGTGCAGGATGGCGAGGTCATCGAGAAGGGCCGTCAGCTGCAGGACGGCGCACTGAACCCCCACGATGTGCTGCGTATCCGCGGCGCCTCCGCGGTCCACAACTACCTGATCCAGGAGGTCCTGAAGGTCTACCGTCAGCAGGGCGTGGATATCAACGATAAGCACATCGAGGTCATCGTGCGCCAGATGATGCGTAAGGTCCGCGTGGAGGATGCCAACGACGCCGAGGGGCTGCTCTCCGGCGCTATGGCCGACGTGATGGAGGTGGAGGACGCCAACGCAGCGGTCCGCGCCCGTATCGCCGCCGGCGAGAAGCGTGAGGACGGCGAGGAGCTGCAGGAGGCCACCTACACCCAGCTGCTGATGGGTATCACCAAGGCCTCTCTGGCAACAGACTCCTTCCTGTCCGCCGCCTCGTTCCAGGAGACCACCAAGGTCCTGACCGAGGCCGCCATCAAGGGCAAGGTGGACCACTTGGTGGGCCTGAAGGAGAACGTCATCATCGGCAAGCTCATTCCCGCCGGCGCCGGTCTGACCGCCTATCGCCAGCTGGCGGAGGAGATGGTCCCCGAGACCGAGGCCGAGAAGAAGGACGAGGCCGAGGCCATGCACACGGAGGTCCCCGCACCTGTGGAGGCACCGGCGGACATGGACGAGGCGGAGCTCCCTGAGAGCGACGGTCCCGAGACGGACACCGGCGACGCGCTGTAAGCCGAAACCGAACATCCGAAAGAGGAGGCCCTCCGGCCTCCTCTTTTCATCGGACGCCGGAAGCGCATCCGGGGTAGCTTTTCGTGATATCTTCTGAAATTATCCGTGGAATTTCAGTGGAATTCACAAACTTTCCCGCGAAACACACTTGACGCTTCCGCGCAGCTATGCTATAATTTCAAATTGCGCGGGAATTGCCCGCGGGATTTGTTATGCGACGACAGGAGGAGAGCGCCTGTGCCCGGAGAACTGACCGCCAAGGGAAAAGTCGTGGGCTTGAAGCAGACCCGTCGTGCCCTTGTCCAGGGTGCTGCCGCCCACGTCTATCTGGCTTGTGACGCCGATCCCCGGCTCACCGATCCCCTGCGTGCCCTGTGCGCAGAAAAGGCCATCCCCTGTGACAGCAGCATGACGCTGCGGCAGCTGGGTATTGCCTGCGGTATCGCCGTGCCTGCCGCCGCTGTGGCCGTCCTGAACGGCTGAATAACGTTCCATCCGGAATAGATACCCTCTGTTCCGTGGAAAAATAAAGGGACATACGTCCCACAAATCTTACGAAAGGAGAAACCAAATGCCTACTTTTAACCAGCTGGTCAAGCAGGGCCGGAAGAAGAGCACCTACAAGTCCAATTCTCCCGCTATGCAGAAGGGCCTGAATACGCTGAAGAACAAGGAGACCGACCTGAGCTCTCCCCAGAAGCGTGGCGTCTGCACCGCCGTCAGAACTGCGACCCCCAAGAAGCCCAACTCCGCGCTCCGTAAGATCGCCCGTGTGCGTCTGACCAACGGCTACGAAGTCACCGCCTACATCCCCGGCGTGGGTCACTCCCTGCAGGAGCACTCCGTCGTGATGATCCGCGGCGGCCGTGTCAAGGACCTGCCCGGCGTCCGTTACCACATCATCCGTGGTACGCTGGATACCCAGGGTGTCAATGGCCGTATGCAGGCTCGCTCCAAGTATGGCGCCAAGCGTCCCAAGAGCAAGTAAGCACATCTGAATTGAGCTTTGCCGAAAAGGTTTATATATATGTATTACCTCTTTGGCAGGCCGTACAGCGGTGAAAAGCGCCGCTGAGTACCTATGAAATCATATTTTTATGAAGGAGGGAAGCAAAGTGCCCAGAAGAGGTAATGTTCCCAAGAGAGAAATTTTGCCCGATCCTATGTACGGCTCTGTGCTGGTGACGAAGCTCGTCAACAGCATTATGCTGGACGGTAAGAAGGGCGTGGCTCAGAAGGTCGTCTATGGTGCCTTTGACATCATCAAGGAGAAGACCGACAAGGAGCCTCTGGAAGTTTTCACCGAGGCCATGGAAAATATCATGCCCAGCCTCGAGGTTAAGGCCCGCCGTGTGGGCGGTGCTACCTATCAGGTCCCCATGGAAGTGCGTCCCGCCCGCCGTCAGACCCTGGGTCTGCGCTGGCTGACCGCATATTCCCGCGCCCGCAGCGAGCGCACCATGGCCGAGCGCCTGGCAGGTGAGATCATGGATGCTGCCAACAACACCGGCAGCGCAGTCAAGAAACGCGAGGATACCCACAAGATGGCCGAATCCAACAAGGCATTCGCCCATTTCCGTTGGTGATCGCGGTATAATCGGTAAAAAAAGGAGAACAGTATGCCGAGAAAGGTTACACTGGAAAACACAAGAAATATCGGCATCATGGCCCACATTGATGCAGGCAAGACCACCACTACGGAGCGCATTTTGTACTATACGGGCGTCAATTATAAAATTGGCGAGACCCACGAGGGTACGGCCACCATGGACTGGATGGAGCAGGAGCAGGAGCGTGGCATCACCATCACCTCCGCTGCAACCACCTGCTACTGGAAGGGCTCCAAGGATCAGTTCCCCCAGACCCGTATCAACATCATTGATACTCCGGGCCATGTGGACTTTACTGTAGAGGTGGAGCGTTCTCTGCGCGTGCTGGACGGATCTGTCACCGTCATGTGCGCCAAGGGCGGCGTGGAGCCCCAGTCTGAGACTGTGTGGCGTCAGGCGGATCACTATCATGTCCCCCGGATGATCTACGTCAATAAGATGGATATCACCGGCGCGGATTTCTTCCATGTGCTGGACATGGTGCATGACCGTCTCAAGTGCAACGCCGTGCCCATTCAGCTCCCCATCGGTAAGGAGGATACCTTCAAGGGTATCATCGACCTGGTGGAGATGAATGCTGATATTTATTACGATCAGCTGGGCAAGGATATGCGCGTAGAGCCGATCCCCGAGGACATGATGGACCTGGCCAATGAGTACCGGGAAAAGCTGCTGGATGCCGTTTCCATGTTTGATGATGAGATCATGGAGATGTATCTGGAAGGGCAGGAGATCCCCACGGCCAAGATTCGCAAAGCCATCCGCCAGGCCACCGTGGCCGTGGAAATGGTGCCTGTGGTCTGCGGTTCGTCTTACCGCAACAAGGGCGTCCAGAAGCTGCTGGATGCCATCGTGGACTATATGCCCGCCCCCACTGACATTCCCGCTATCAAGGGAACCAATCCCAAGACCGATGAGGAGGAAGACCGTCATCCTTCTGATGATGAGCCCTTCTCCGCACTGGCATTCAAGATCATGACCGATCCTTATGTGGGCCGGCTCTGCTTCTTCCGCGTCTATTCCGGAACGCTGAACACCGGCTCCGCCGTGCTCAACGCCACCAAGGGCAAGCGCGAGCGTGTGGGTCGTCTGCTGCAGATGCACGCCAACCACCGTGAGGATTTGGAAACGGTCTATTCCGGCGACATTGCTGCTGTGGTGGGTCTGAAGAATACCACCACCGGCGATACCCTTTGCGACGAAAAGCACCCCATCATCCTGGAATCCATGGAGTTCCCCGAGCCCGTGATCCGCGTGGCCATTGAGCCCAAGACCAAGGCCGGCCAGGAGAAGATGGGTCTTGCCCTGGCCAAGCTTGCCGAGGAGGATCCCACCTTCCGCACCTATACCGACGAGGAAACGGGTCAGACCATCATCGCCGGCATGGGCGAGCTGCACCTGGAGATCATCGTGGACCGTCTGCTCCGCGAGTTCAAGGTGGAGGCCAACGTGGGCGCTCCCCAGGTGGCCTACAAGGAGACGGTGCGCAAGAAGGTCAACCACGAGACCAAGTACAAGCGCCAAAGCGGCGGCTCCGGCCAGTACGGCCATGTGAAGATCACTCTGGAGCCCAACGAGTCCGGCAAGGGCTACGAGTTTGTCAACGCCGTGGTCGGCGGTGCTATTCCCAAGGAGTTTATTCCCGCTGTGGACGCCGGTATCCAGGGTGCCATGCAGTCGGGCGTGTTGGCCGGCTATCCTGTGGTGGATGTAAAGGTTACCCTGTACGACGGCTCCTATCACGAGGTGGACTCCTCCGAAATGGCCTTTAAGATCGCCGGTTCCATGGCCTTTAAGGAGGCCATGCGCGAGGCGGATCCCGTGCTGCTGGAGCCCATCATGAAGGTGTGCGTCATCGTGCCCGACGAGTATATGGGCGACGTCATCGGCGACCTGAATGCCCGCCGCGGCCAGATCCAGGGCTACGAGATGCGCTCCGGCGCCCAGCAGATCGACGCCTTTGTGCCTCTGTCCGAGATGTTCGGCTACGCCACCAACCTGCGCTCCCGCACCCAGGGCCGCGGTCAGTATACCATGGAGCCCAGCCACTATGTGGAGCTGCCCAAGAGCCTGCAGGAGAAGCTGGTGAGCAAGCACACCGGCCGGGACGATTAATTCTAATTTAGGATTGCTTTTCTGCCGGAAATACTGTAAAATAGCAATGTTAGTGTTAAACATTGCAGAATAACAAATCAATACAAAATTGTTAAGGAGGATTTTTTCAAATGGCTAAGCAGAAATTTGAGAGAACAAAGCCCCATGTTAACATCGGCACCATCGGTCACATCGACCATGGCAAGACCACTCTGACCGCTGCTATCACCAAGTACCTGGCTATGCAGGGCGGCGCTGAGTACACCGACTATTCTTCCATCGATAAGGCTCCCGAAGAGCGCGAGCGTGGTATCACCATCAACACCGCTCACGTTGAGTATGAGACCGCTAAACGTCACTATGCCCATGTGGATTGCCCGGGCCACGCCGACTATATCAAGAACATGATCACCGGTGCTGCTCAGATGGACGGCGCCA